>JAAUYD010179463.1_pt1 | contig 11443 bp, 12 predicted proteins | sample 7278101 | NCBI WGS metagenome assembly JAAUYD01 (sample SAMN14350128, study PRJNA611818) | marine sediment metagenome | isolation source: surface marine sediment (0.6m) | place: French Polynesia: Moorea | collected 2018-08 | reverse complement strand
TGAAGAATGGCCGGTACGGACAACCCCACGGCAGAAAGCCATTCGGCCATTCGCGCGAAATTGCGCATCGATTTCTTGGCGACCATTAGCACGGCCGACGACGTCCCATTGTCGACCCTGAAGTAGCGCCGCGTGGACATGTCCCCGGCGATGGACGCGATGGACGCGTGTTCCCAACCGGCGGAACGGAGAAAGGCGATGGCGTCGTCTCCCAGATCAGCCATTGAAGAAGTCTCTCAGCGGCTCTTTCCAACGCTCCGATCTGGATTTCAGTTCGAGTTCACGAATGTCACCCCTCAGGGTGATTACGATCTCCAGGGCGTTGGACGGAAGAGAGCCTTCCGGTAAACGATCGGGCCATTCAATGAGGACGATGTCGTTCGCCATGGCCTCGTCCAGTCCGAGTTCGACCACTTCCGAACTATCGCCGAGACGATAGAGATCGGCATGCCAGATTGTGGCACCAGGCGTCTCGTATGTCTGAACGAGCGTATAGGTGGGCGACGGAACTTCCTCGTCATTCCCCACAAGTGCGTGGATGATTGCCCTTACCAGATGCGTCTTCCCCGCACCAATCGGTCCGCTTAGAAGGAGCGTGTCGCCAGGTTTCAAATGCGCGGCGATAGAGCGACCGAATTGGGTCATCGCGTCTTCGCTGCTCAAGGACAGTGTCGTTTCTCCGGAAATGGTCGGCATCACGGGATGCACTCTGACCGTTGGCCGACGGGGCTGCAAGCTGGATCAGACGGCAGCCTGTAGGGGCGAGGGGACTTCTTTGCCTTCGATCCGAAAAACCGCCATCGTCGCGCCGCCTTTCTTGGGGCTGAAGCGGCAATTGACTCGTCGCCCGTCTCTCAGCGCGACAGTGGCCGACCACTCTTCCCGATCCACATGGCCCTGCGCGAAATCTCGGAAGTCACCCCAGATCGGCGTCGGCGCGGACAGATCATGCCAGCGTCGCGTCGCTTCGGTCAGGTCACCGACAAGGAACGCGTCGTCCTCAATACCCCAGAGATCTCGGTATGCGCGATTTGTAACGGTTACGTCGCCCGCGGCGGAGAAAACGGCAACGGCATCATCGATTGTGTCGATCACGTCCTGAAACTGTTCCAACTCCGCCCGGAAATGCCGGGTCAGGGACATTTCAGCGCTAATGTCCTCGAACAGAAGCGCGACGGCGCCATCGGGATGCGGGCGCCCGGTCACATGATAAGTCTGTCCGTCCGGAAGTGACCACGTTTCGCTGTAGGTCCCGTCGGCAGCGGCGGCCTCGAGCGCGGCGATCGATGCACGCCAGCTTCGATAATCACGCGGTTCCGGCATCACGCGGTTCTCACGAAGCTGATCGAGGAACGTGAAGAGGCTAGGCCGCGAGGTTAGAAAATCGGTTGGAAGACTCGTTAGGTCCATCAACGCAGGATTGAAGAGTACCAGCTGCCGCGAACGGTCGAAGATGGCAAGCCCAATGGCCAGCTCCGCGAATGTCTTGGTGAGCGTCTGCGTGAATTCCCGGCGCCTGTTTTCCGCCTGAACGGCTTCGTCGGCCGGTATCCCCGTGAGAAGCACGCTGTCACCAACTGGACTGATATGACAATCATACCAGGCTTCCGGCTCGGAAGACGCGCCCTTAGTTGAGATGCGCCGGGACTCCCGGGACACCGGCGGTCTCAGCTTCTTGAGCGCCGGAAACAAAACGGGCAACGGCCAATCCGACGCGTCCGCATCCGTGAACTTGTGCGCAGTGTTCAGATAGGCCTGATTGGCCCAAACGATTTCACCATCTTCGTTCTGCCGCCACAATAGGAAAGGCGCAGCAAAAGTGTTGGCGCGCAGCGTTTTCAGTTCGGTTTCGATTGCCCTGAGAGTATGAATGTCGCTGCCGGTTGGCCGGCCGCTTGTCACGTATCGGATGGTGAGCCGAACCGCGTCGCCCGCCGATTGGCGGATTGCCTGGATTTGACCGTCACGCGATTGAACGAGGAGGTCCTGACCAGACACATCGGGCTGAAGCAGACGATCCGCATCCTGAAAATGCTGCGAAAGGTATACGCGAAGCTGGTCGTGATCGGACAAGGCGCCGCGAAGCCTGTCCAGCATACGCCTTGCATGGAAGTTGGTGTCTATGATCCGGCCGCCATCAATCAGAAAAACAAGCGATTCATCACTCAGGTCGTTGGTGCCGGACCGCGTTGCGCGTTTCGTCATCCACTTGGCGATCAATACGGCCGCAACAACGCCAGCGGCGTAAAAGAGAACCTGATCAATAGCTACCACGAAGCAATCCCCCGGAATCGTACCCTCCAGAGATCGTTGAACAGGGTTAACGGATGGTTAACGTTTGTTCACGCTAAACTTCTATGGGTCGATTTTCACCCAACGCGGCGCGCGTGGCGCCCCGTGTTTCCGCGAACGTATCCCGGCGCCAGCGTGCCTCGACGATGGCGCCCGCGCGTTCGCCTGGTTCAAGGGTGGCATCATAAGGATCTCGCCCATTCGCAAAGCTCAGTTCCGCACCTGAGCGTTCAAGAAGGGTCTTTGCGATGAATAGACCAAGCCCCATGCCCTCGTATCCCGGGCGGCGGCCCATACGACGCTTTCGGCGGACAAACGGGTCGCCGAGGCGATTGATCACGTTGACCGAAAAACCGGGACCGTCATCGATAATCCGGACCGTGAGGTAGTCGTCGTTCCATAGGATATCCACCCAGACATGCGCGCGGGCGAAATCGACGGCGTTCTGGATGAGATTACGAAGACCATGAATGATTTCGGGTCGACGCTCAATGATCGGCTGTTCGATCAGAAGCCCGGAATCCCCGCCTATGTCATAGTGCAATTCCTTCCCGCGGGACGTATGCGGTTCCGCAGCCTCCCGAACAACGGCACTGATCGGGGCGCTGCGCATATGCAGATCGTCCTTTCCGGCCTGACCCATTGACCGAAGAATATCACGACACCTGTCCGCCTGGTGGCGGATAAGCTCGGCATCTTCCCTAAGCTCGGGACGGTCTTCGAGTTCCTCGATCAATTCGGCACTGGCCAGTTTGATCGTCGCGAGTGGCGTTCCGAGTTCATGCGCCGCAGCGGCCACCACGCCACCCAGGTCCGTGAGTTTCTGTTCCCGCGCCAGTGCCATCTGGGTCGCGGTCAGCGCTTCGGACATCGCGTGGACCTCCGATGTGACACGACCAGCATAAACGGCAAGAAACACGATGCCGATCGAGATTGAGGTCAACAAACCGTAAAGGAACATATCGGTCTGCCGGAACACCGTGCCGTCCGTCGTCGTCAGGGGCAGATGGAAGAATGCTAGGAGCGCCATCAAGGCAAGCGCCACACCGGCAATGAAGGCCGTTGTCAGCGCCGTGAGTGCCATTGCGGAAATCGCAACGGGCGCAAGGATAAGCAACGCAAACGGATTGTTCAGACCGCCTGTCAGCGCCAACAGAAAGCTGAGCTGGAGCACGTCGAACGTCAGCATTCCCGTTACTTCTAGTTCGGACAGTCGTTTGTTCTCCGGGTAGACGAACTCGGCGAACAAGTTGGCGACAATCGATGCGCCGATAGCAAGGAAGCAAAGGCCGAGATTGAGATCGAGGTCGAACAGCCTCTGCGCTGCGGTTATCGCAGCGAGCTGGCCGAAGATCGCAATCCAGCGCAGAACGATCAGCGTTCGCAACCGCACCCAGTTATAGCGATGCTCACGCGGGTCGTAATCGTGCTGGGAAGCCTCTCTTTGTCGACCTGCGGTTTCCATAGATGAACTTTCCTGCGTCTGACGAGTGAATGTAAAGGTTGTAGATCAGAATCAAGGACAGTCGCCGTCCGATGTCATTGATTTGACCAGACCTTCCACCGGACCTAACTTGCCGACGAAGGAAGGGAGAAGACGATGAGCGAACGGCCCCTGAATGAGATCGGGACGGACCCCTCGCTGCTGATCGTGGATGACGACGAACCGTTTCTGAAACGGCTCGCGCGCGCGATGGAAAAGCGGGGGTTCGTTGTCGAGACTGCGGATTCCGTGGCTGCGGGGACTGCCATTGCGACCGCTCGCCCGCCGGCCTATGCCGTTGTCGACCTCAGGTTGGAGGACGGAAATGGGCTTGATGTCGTGGAACGGATCCGTGAGCGACGGGCGGATAGTCGGATCGTCGTTCTGACGGGATACGGTGCCATCGCGACGGCGGTTGCTGCGGTCAAGATCGGAGCCACCGACTATCTCTCCAAGCCCGCGGATGCCAACGACGTGACGGCCGCACTTTTGGCGTCGGAAGATGAGATGCCGCCACCGCCTACGAACCCGATGAGCGCGGATCGCGTGCGCTGGGAACATATTCAACGAGTCTACGAACTCTGCGACCGTAACGTCAGTGAAACGGCACGCCGTCTCAACATGCACCGACGGACATTGCAGCGCATTCTAGCGAAGCGATCGCCGAAGTAGTCACAGATCATAACGCTTGAGTACTTTGTCGAATCTGCGACCGTCGGACGCGCGCACACCGTCTTTGCGTCCGTAATCCTCAAACCCGCGACTTTGGTAGTACGCGAGACCGCCCGCGTTGTCGGCCCGGATATTGGCATTGATCCATTCATAGCCGAGTTCGCGCGCGGTTCGTTTGGTGGCTTCAAAAAGCGCAGATCCGATTCCGAGGCCGGTCTTGCCCATGCGGGCGAACGTGGCGATCTCAGCTGCGTTGGTCGGAAGGTAATCCGCCGGTTCGATCCATTGAAATCCGACGACATGGCCGTATTCATCTTCGGCAACGTGCCAGGCGCTGCGCTGTGGGAGACGGTTGATCCTTTTGTCGATGTCATTGCCTGTCACGGCCTCGGTGAGGGCCGTGGTGCTGCCATCGGTAATCAGTTCATTCAGAATCTCTGCCATCTCACGGCAATGGAGACGGGTGGCTTTGACAATCCGTATCATTAGATGGCCTGCAGCAAGGCACCGTGACGCGCGACATAAGCGGCGCGCACCTCCAGTGGAGGGCGCAAAACGATGGAAAGTCCCCTGATTAGAGACGGATTTGGTGCGCCGAAGAATCTGTCAGCCTCCTCCGGCGCGAACCCCGCGATCTGGGTGGCTTCGAGCCAGGCAGAAACCTTGTCCGCTGCCTTGATCTTGCGTTTGACTGCGGCGGGCACGGTTGAGGGCAGCCCGAATCGAAGGTGGATGGCTGCAGCGAGCCGATCGTCCAGTTCCGAGTAGCCCGGACCCACTGACGCCTTCACGGGGGAGATCATGTCACCGATGACATACTCCGGCGCGTCGTGGAGGAGGGCGGCGAGGCACCATTTGAGATCCGCCTTCGGATCGATCCGGCGGAAGAGTTCCTCGACCAGCAGGGAATGCTCGGCGACTGAATAGGGGAAGTCGCCCCGCGTCTGACCGTTCCAGCGGGCCACGAAGGAAAGGCCATGAGCGATATCCTCGATCTCGATGTCCATCGGCGTTGGATCGAGAAGGTCGAGACGACGGCCGGACAGCATACGCTGCCATGCGCGCGGTGGGGTTTTTCGTGCCATAGCCCGCCTTTTGCCGGATGCGCATCGGGGGTCAAGCGGAAGTTCTGCGCACAAGATTTCTGCAGAATTGCCTTAATTCGATTACAGATTCAGCAAAATGGCGTGACTGGACCGTGAGATCACACGCTTATGACATTGTTCGGTCAACTTTGAATCCTACCATTGGTGCCATCGAGTGAAACCGGAAGGTCAAATCCGATAGGCCACACAATCCGGATCAGCCGATTCTTGGGAGGTCTGTTTCAATGCGGCTCCACGGCCGCAGAAAAGGAGAGACCTATGACGTGGCTTAAAAACGGGCTGATCGCTTTGGCAGTGTTCGGACCAACTTCCTTGTATGCACAGGCAAACTGCGCGGATCGCGAGACCGTAGTATCGAAACTGGAGTCGTCTTACGGCGAAACCTTTGGTGGCGGCGGATTGCAGAATGCGCAGCAAATCCTCGAAGTGTGGTTTTCGGAAGAGAAGGGCACCTGGACGGTTCTGATGACCCGTGCCGATGGGCAGTCCTGCATCATGGCGTCCGGCACTAACTGGCGCGATCCGGGCGAAGTGAAACTTCCGAAAGGCGTAAAGGGCTAAGTCGTGTTGCCGGGCCCCGTGCCCGGTGCTAGTTCGACCCGAAACCAGTAATGGAGCGGGTCATGCCCAAGGATTTTGTCGTCAAAGACATTTCGCTGGCCGAGTTCGGTCGCAAGGAACTCGACATCGCGGAAACTGAAATGCCGGGCCTTATGGCCTTGCGCGAGGAATATGCAGGCAAGGCGCCGTTGAAGGGCGCGCGGATCGTCGGTTCTCTTCACATGACGATTCAGACCGCCGTTTTGATCGAAACGCTAGTCGCGCTGGGCGCGGATGTTCGCTGGGCGTCCTGCAATATCTTTTCCACCCAGGATCATGCCGCTGCCGCCATCGCGCAAGGCGGAACGCCGGTATTTGCGATCAAGGGGCAATCGCTTGAGGAACACTGGGACTATCTCGACAAATCGTTCCTGTTCGAGGACGGGCCAAATCTGATCCTGGACGACGGGGGCGACGCGACACTGTATGTCTTGCTGGGCGCGCGTGCTGAGGCGGGGGAAGAAATCATTCCGGTGCCGGCATCCGAGGAAGAAGCGGTGATCAAGGCGCAGATCCAAAAACGCATGGCGCAATCACCGGGCTGGTTCACCAGGGTGCGTGACCAGATCAAGGGCGTTTCTGAAGAAACGACGACGGGCGTGAACCGTCTGTACCAGCTGGTCCGCGACGGCAAGCTTCCGTTCCCGGCCATCAACGTGAACGACAGCGTGACGAAGTCGAAATTCGACAACAAGTATGGCTGTAAGGAAAGCCTTGTAGACGGCATCCGGCGTGCAACCGACACGATGATGGCGGGCAAGGTCGCCGTCGTCTGCGGTTATGGCGACGTGGGCAAAGGATCGGCCGCCTCGCTTCGCGGCGCCGGTGCACGTGTGAAGGTGACGGAAGTTGACCCCATTTGCGCTCTGCAGGCGGCTATGGATGGTTACGAGGTGACGCTGCTGGAAGACGAAATCGCGACGGCGGACATCTTCATTACAACGACCGGCAACAAGGACGTGATCCGCATCGAGCACATGCGCGAGATGAAGGACATGGCGATCGTCGGCAACATTGGCCATTTCGACAACGAAATTCAGGTTGCGAACCTCAAGAACCACAAATGGACCAACATCAAGGACCAGGTGGACATGATCGAAATGCCATCGGGGAACCGGATCATTCTACTTTCCGAAGGGCGTCTCCTGAACCTTGGCAACGCAACCGGCCACCCGTCTTTCGTGATGTCAGCGAGCTTCACCAACCAGGTGTTGGCGCAGATCGAGCTTTGGACCAAAGGCGATCAGTACGAAAACAAGGTGCATATCCTCCCGAAGCATCTCGACGAGAAGGTCGCACGGCTGCATCTGGGACGTATCGGTGCCAAACTGACGAAGCTTGCGCCGGAACAGGCCGACTACATCGGTGTCAACGCAGATGGCCCCTTCAAATCGGAGCATTACCGCTACTGAGTGTTAGTGCCGACCGATATCGTCGACCACCTGACCGTAGGCAATCATCGTGAAAACGGCTGTGCCGCCCACGATATTACCCGCGAGGACGGGCAGGAAAAACCCGAAGAGGGCAGGGCCGGCTGTCAGGTCTCCGCCGGTGATAAGATAGGCCATTTCGACCGACCCGGCGATGATATGGGTGAAATCTCCGGCGGCGATCAGCCAGGTGAAGGCAAGGATGACGAAAAACCGACCGGTGTTGGCTTGCGGCATCGACCAGACCATCGCGGCCACAAGGATACCCGCCGGAATGCCACGCAGGAAGCTCTCATAACTGCCCATGCCGGTGGCGTGTTCGGAAAGCGACTGGATCGCAGGCCGGAACTCTTCCGAGATTGCACCAGTGTGCATCACGAACGCAGCCGCGAATGCGCCGACGACGTTGGCCACGAGAACAATGCTCCAAAGCCGGAGCGTGGCAAGGAACACGCTCAACTTCGGGTTCGCGAGGAATGGGAAAACTGTGGTGATCGTGTTCTCGGTGAAGAGCTGCAGCCGCCCCATGATGACGAGCAGGAAGCCGAAACTGTAACCGAGATTCTCGATCAGATAGGCGTGCCGAACATCCGGAAGGTATGTCCGAAAGATCGCCTCACCCAGGACGGAGAAGCTCATCATCAACCCGGCAGCGACACCCGACCAGATCAGTGAGCGGTTGGTGCGTTCAAGCTCCTCCTCGCCTTCGCGCCGGATGATCTCATAGATCAGGGCGGAGGGCAGGGGGCTGGCCTGCTTGACCTTGGCTTCCTTTTTCGCGTCTTCGCTGCGGGTGTCTTTCGGTTTGATGATCAAATCGTCCATGTCAGAACGATAGCGTCAAATTGCCTTATGGCCAGTCTCAACGGATCAGGACCGCCCGAAGATCATTCACATTGGTGCCCGTAGGTCCCGGAACGAAAAGGTCGCCCAGCGCGTCGAAGGCTGACCACGCGTCATGTCCGGACAGAAGTGCACGTGGGTCACGCCCCATGTCTCGCAAGCGCTTCCAGGTTCGACCGTTGGCAAAGGCACCCGCATTGGCCTCCGATCCGTCAATGCCATCCGTATCGGCGGCCAGCGCCGTCATCTGCAAGCCTTCGATGCCTCCGGCGAGCGCCAGTAGAAACTCGCTGTTCCGCCCGCCGCGGCCCGCCGCATCGCGGATGGTCACGGTTGTCTCTCCGCCGGAGAGGAGGACGCACGGTACCGCGAACGGCCGGTTTCTTGTGGCCACCTCACGTGCAATGGCGGCGTGCACCATTCCGACATCGCGGGCTTCGCCTTCGATGGCATCGGAGAGGATGAATGGCGTGACACCGGAATCGCGCGCGACCTTTGCTGCGGCATCTAGAGACAGGGCAGCGGACGCAATGACGGCCACACTGTTTTGCTGGAATACCGAGTCGGAAGGTTTCGGCGTGTCATCGGGCGCAGTCTCGAGATGATGTCGTATGCTATCCGGCAGTTCGATCCGGTAGGCCTCGATCAGTTGCAACGCGGCTTTGCGGTCGGTGTCGTCCGGGACGGTCGGACCGGAGGCGACCTGTGCCGGATCGTCGCCTGGCACATCGGATACGACCAGACTAACGACGCGCGCAGGGTGCGCCAGTGCAGCCAACCGGCCTCCCTTGATCCGGCTCACCTGTTTCCGGACTGAGTTCATGGCGGAGATCGGTGCTCCAGACGCCAAAAGCGCCTTGTTCAGAGACTGTTCTTCGGCAAGTCCAAGCCCGTCAGGCGGCGCAGGTAACAAGGCGGATCCGCCCCCGCAGATGAGCGCGACAACCAGATCGTCCTCGGTGAGCCCGGTCACCGCTTGGATCAGTGCTTGTGTGGCGGCAAGCCCGGCTTCATCCGGTACTGGGTGGGAAGCTTCAAGAACCCGAACCGACTTTGTGGGCCCGCCGTAGTCGTAACGAGTGACGACGACCCCTTCGAGCGGGCCGTCCCAAAGGTCCTCGAACGCGGCCGCCATCTGGGCCGCGCCCTTTCCGGCGCCGATGACTACAGTGCGACCGTGCGGTCGGTCGGGCAGATGACGCGCCAGCGCTTGCTTCGGGTCAGCGGCTTTTATGGCCGCTTCGAACATAGCTGTGAGAAGGGCCTTATCGTTTGGATCGATCACGTCGGACGCGCCATTCTAGTCATTGTAGCCGCCCATCTCGCAAACGATCCTCCACTCCTCGTCGGTCACAGGCTGTACCGAAAGCCGCGAATTGTTGACAAGCACCATGTCCGATAGTCGAGGTTCTGCCTTCACAGCGTCGAGTGTCACCGGCGTCGGCATCGGTCCTATTGCCTTGATGTCCACGCATTCCCAACGGTCGTCATCGGTGGTGCTGTCGGGATGCGCTTCGGCAATAACTTCCACAATTCCGACAATCTCCTTGTCCTTCTGGGAGTGGTAGAAAAACCCGCGGTCTCCGATCTTCATGTCCCGCATGAAATTCCGCGCTTGGTAATTGCGGACACCGTCCCACTCTTCGCCTTCCGCGCCTTTCGCAACCTGATCGTCCCAACTCCAGGTCGAAGGTTCGGATTTGAAAAGCCAATAGGCCATGCTGATCATTCCTTTCCGACGGGGCGCGCCAACAGGGTTGCAATCGCTGACGGGATGTCAAGGTCACCCCGGACCACATCAGCTACTGCCCGCATAAGCGGCAAGTCGAGGTTGAGACGCCGGGCTTCAATCGCGATTGCCTCTGCCGTGCCGATGCCCTCGATGGTGATCGCCTCAGGCGGCTTACCTTTACCGAGACGCACGCCGGCAGCGAAGTTGCGGGACTTCTCTGACGTGCAGGTCAGGACCAAATCGCCGAGGCCGGAAAGACCATGCAGCGTTTCGGAACGAGCGCCTTTCGCTTCCGCAAACCGGGTCATCTCGGCAAACCCGCGTGCCACGACGGACGCGCGCGCACTGTCACCAAGGCCCGCACCGATGGCGATCCCCGCAGCCAAGGCAACGACGTTCTTTAGGGCGCCTCCGAGTTCAGCCCCGATCACGTCCGTGGTTCGGTAAAGCCTGAGCGCAGGTCTCGTGATTTTGGTTTGAAGCTGCTCGCCGGCCTGTTCACTACGCGTGGCGAGGACGAGGGCTGTGGGCAATCCGGCTGCAATATCGCTTGCGAAGCTTGGGCCGGTCAGCATCGCTGCGGTGGCATCGGGGCGCTTCCCTTCAATCGTGGCCACGGGTCCGAGGCCGGTTTCACGATCAACACCTTTGCAGCAGGCGATCAGGGTACGTGACGGCACTGCGATATCATCGAGCGCTCGAGACAGATGCTGGGTCGGTATGGCCAAAAGCGAAATGCCTGCCCAAACGGCGGAAATGTCCGACGTCACAGTCAGAGAAGTCGGCAATGCGTGACCAGGCAGCCGATGCCCGGACATCCGACTACGGTTCATTTCGGTCACATCATTCGCGTCGCGACCCCAAAGCATGACTTCCTGGCCGTTTCGCGACAGCGCGATGGCGAGCGCGGTACCGAAGGCACCTGATCCCAAAACGGCGATGCTCATGCTTTCGCGCCCTTCTTGCCATAGCCAAGGAGCGCCGGCTGCGTCGTGTCGAGCGGCCACCTTGGCCGTGCGACGACAGCGTCGTGACTTGCACCAACGGTGTCCATCTCAATGCCTGCCCAAGCGATCATCGCCGCATTGTCGGTGCAGAGCTCAAGAGGGGGTGCGCAGAACTTCACCCCAAAGTCTCGCGAAAGATTCTCTAAACCAGCGCGAACTGACTGGTTGGCGGCCACGCCACCGGCGACCGCGAGCGTCGGTTCGGTGGGGCGATCCGCAAGATAGATATCGATGGCGCGCCGGGTTTTCTCGATCAGCACGTTCGCGACCGCCTGCTG
>JAAUYD010005931.1_pt1 | contig 11443 bp, 15 predicted proteins | sample 7278101 | NCBI WGS metagenome assembly JAAUYD01 (sample SAMN14350128, study PRJNA611818) | marine sediment metagenome | isolation source: surface marine sediment (0.6m) | place: French Polynesia: Moorea | collected 2018-08 | reverse complement strand
CTTTGAGATTCCAGACATCTGTACGGAGCATGGAGTCGGAGTTTTTCTTTTTAGTTTTACGTTTGGTTTGAGACTTACCCATAATGACTAAAAAGTTTGTTGACTTAGAAACATAGTAACATCATCAAGAACCACCAGAATAACGATGCTTCGCCTTTATTTATTGGTTTCGCTAACCCCATCTAAATCACAGATTTTAGATGGGGACTGCGCGAAACGATTTTGTTCAAAACTTAAATCGAAGACAGAAGTTAACTTAAAAATTTATGAAAAAGATTTGAAAGTATTTTTGCTCAATTATACTCAGAATAAAGACATAACAGAACTATTAAATCGTTTGGATGATTATTTCATGGTTTAAACCAATAAAATTAGTGTGAATTTTGATAACTCAAAACAGTATTTTGTAACAACATTGCTACCGTCATCGGTCCAACACCCCCAGGAACCGGCGTAATATAACTGCTAACTTGAGCAACAGAATTAAACTCAAAATCCCCGACTAACTTAGAACCCCCATCCTCTGTGATAATACGATTAATACCCACATCAATAGCTACTGCACCAGGTTTAACCATGTCCCCTGTAATTAAATTGGGTTTACCCACCGCAGCGATGATAATATCTCCTTGACGGGTCATTTCCCCTAAGTCGGGAGTACGAGAATGGGCGATCGTCACCGTTGCATTCTTTTCCAACAACATCAAAGCCAACGGTTTACCCACCAAAATACTGCGTCCCACCACTACAGCCTGTTTTCCAGCCACCTCTAGGTTATACTCTTCTAATAAACGCATCACCCCCGCCGGGGTGCAACTGCGTAACCCTTCCTCACCTCGCATTAAATGACCGAGGTTCATGGGATGTAGGCCATCGGCATCTTTTTCAGGGGCGATCGCATGGAGTAACTTGACCGTATCTAAATGGGGAGGTAAGGGCAACTGTACTAAAATACCGTCTACCCGTTCATCTGCATTCAATTGCTGGATTAAAGCTTCTATCTCTTCTTGTGGGGTTTGGGCGGGTAAATGACGACCAAAGGAAGCAATTCCCACTTTAGCGCAAGCCTTTTCCTTATTACGAACATAAACAGCACTAGCTGGGTTATCTCCTACCATAATAACCGCTAAACCAGGAGGACGACCGATATTGCCTTGTAACGTTTCAACGGTTATTTTTAATTCTCCCTGAATTTTTTGCGCTAATGCTTTACCGTTTAACAAAGAAGCAGTTTCAGAAGACATAGATAACATAATAAATTTGGAACGCAGGAGTAGTTTATGGTGTCCTATTGCTTAGCCTATCTCAAGACAATCAATTTCACCGTACTCGTCATGAAAGTTTTAAACATTCGAGGGGTTCATGGTGGTATTTTTTCCCTTCTGGTTGGAGGTCTGATCGGTTGTACCCCGATGAACTATTTAGGGTTAGCACAACCCTCTGTTACCCCCATTGGGGAATTGTCCTCCCAACCCTCCACCGAAACCCCTTCCGAAGAACCAATCATTTATTTAGAGGGAAAAGTCGTTGATCGTGCGCCTTTTATGGGTAGTGGTTCCTATCAACTGCAAGATCAAACAGGGACTGTCTGGGTACTCACCAATGGCCCCTTACCTCAAACGGGGGAAACCGTACAGATCACAGGAAAAGTTACCTATCAATCTATTTCTGTCGGTGGTCAAGATGTGGGAGAGTTGTATATCCTAGAGGTTGAAAAATTAGAGGCCAATGGCCCGGATAACACCTCAACGGTTCAACCTGTGGTTGATACTGAAGTTAAACCTGTTTCTAAACCCGATCCTAATGAGTTTCTCCTCCCCCACAAACGCAACCCCAAATAATGTCCGTTCCGTTGCTTTGGCTATTCTGCATCAAGATGGTCAGTTTTTGATGCAGTTACGGGACAATATTCCGACGATTATTTATCCCGATCGCTGGGGTTTTTTTGGGGGTCATCTCGAACGCGGAGAAACCCCAAAAATAGGGGTTAAACGAGAAGTGTTAGAAGAGATTAATTATCAGATTGAAAATCCGATTTTTTTCTGTCGTTATGATGATGAGGTAGCGTTGCGCTATATTTTTCACGCCCCGTTAACAGTACCTATCAACAATTTAATCTTACAAGAAGGGGCAGACTTAGGGTTAGTTTCTCCTGACGCTGTTAAAAAAGGACAATGTTATTCTGAGAAACTCGGGGAAGTTCGTCCCTTGGGGAAAATTCATCAACAAATTTTGCTAGATTTTATGAGTAGTTTGAGTTAAGGTTTATTGCATGAGTGCCTCTTGCCTTTTGGCTATCCTCACTAGAAGACTTTTTCCGCAAACCCTAGTTACTGAATTTAATCATGGATTATAATTCCCCAAAAACTCAAAGACAACAAAAAGCCATAAAACAAGCAAGAAATGTTTTTCTTTTGTTGTTAGCCACTGGTTTATCCATCGGCGTTCTTGTCTCTATTGGCGTTGTTAAACTGATGAACTATTTTGGATTAACAGAAAAAACCAATCAAATAGAAACTATCCAAGAAAAACTTAATTAATAAAATACTTTGACCCAAATCAGTTTATCCGATAGTTACCAGTTTGGATCATGAGTTAAATCCCAACATTGTTCTTCATACCAAACCCCTCCATCTCGTTTTTCACAATCTTCCTTTGTGTTAATATAAGGAATAAGAGCAGGTTGATTATTGTCTGATTCCCTTGGTAGTTGAACCTGATTAAGTCCTAGGCCAATTAACTGTGCTATGCCAAAAGTTGCTACCCCACCAGCAACAATAGCAATGACTAATTCTGCTGCACGACGAGTTAGTTTTGTTTGGTTGATTTCTGTGTTAAGATGAGTCAGTTGTTTCTCAACTTTTTCTTGGCTTTGACGTAACTGTTTAGCTTGAGACAGTAAACGAGTTCGCAGGGTTTCTAAATCAGATTTTGAGTGAGAATTGTGTAAACTTTCAATAGTCGTTAATAAATCTTCATTGCTATTAAGTAACTGTACTACATTCTCATTCAGTTTTTCTAGTTTCTGACTAACCACTTGACCTAAATTAATGGCTATTTTAGCCACTAAACTATCATTTTGTTCTCGTAACTCTCGTAAAGTTTCCCGTTGAAAAACAAAAATTTGACAGGGGGTTAAGGTTCTCACTGTTGCTTTGCGAGGCCGTTGTAGAAATATACCCATTTCCCCTAATACTGAACCCGCCTTTTGTTGAGCAACTTGTCGCGGTTGCTGCCCAGATATCCCTTTTAACACTTCGGTTTCTCCTTCCAGTAAAACAATTAACGCATCGCTAGTTTCTCCCTCGCGCATTAAAATAGTACCTCTGTCAACCGTTTTCATCGTGCCTATTTCGGCTAACCGTTGTAACTCTTCATTCTTTAAGTTTTGACCCAGAGAAGTCTCTTGAAGAATTTGATAAACTTTCCTTAATTCCATGTTAAACAATTAACTAATAAACCTTACATTATTAATAGTAACTATAATCAATTTTTTGATATTAGGGAGTCACAAAATTATCTCGTTTTTTTCAGGAAACAGGGAACAATAAACCATTGATCCCTGACTGGCAAGTCTTAAGCAACACGAGGTAACATCTCTTCCCCAAGAACAACCTCATAGTAGCGTCTCAACTGATGAGTAGCCGCGGCCCATCCCCATTTTTCTGCTTCTTGTCGGGCATTGTTGCGTAACTGTTTCCGTTCCTCTGTGGCTGCTAAAAGGCGTTTTGTCGCGATAATCGCCCCATTGGGGTCTGTTGGTTCAAATAGATAACCATTCACCCCATTCGTAACAATATCAGGTATTCCCCCAGAATTAGCTGCTATCACCGGACATCCAGCCGCCATCGCTTCTAATAAAACTAAGCCCAACGTCTCCGTTGTCGAAGGGAACACAAACGCATCCGCCGAAGCAAAAGCGGAAGCCAATTCTAAGCCCTGTAGGTAGCCGATAAAATGGGTTTGAGTCCCTGCAAAATGCGCCTCTAACGCCTCCCGATGAGGTCCATCGCCAACAATCGCCAAATGTGCCTCTGGGATGTCTTCTAAGACAGGTTTAATGCGCTCGATTTGCTTCTCTGCTGAAACCCGTCCCACGTAGAGGAGTAAGGGGTTTTTCGGGTTGCCTCCTGATAAACGCGATCGCATTTGTTGTGAAGCTAAATAGGGTTGAAACATCTCTGTATCTACCCCTCTCTGCCATAGGTCTACCCGTTCAATATCATGACTTTCTAAGGCTTCTACCATAGCCGTTGAAGTACAGAGGTTTAAACGGGCTTGGTTATGGGCTAATTTTAGCAGTTCCCAAAGTAACCCTTCTAAGGAACCTAAGCCATAATGTTGTAAATATTGGGGTAAATGAGTGTGATAAGAAGCCACTAAGGGAATATTGAAGGTTTTAGCATAATAAATTCCCCCTAATCCCAAAACCGCAGGATTAACCACATGGATTAAATCAGGTTTAAATCGTTCTAATGCTTTGCCCACTTTAGGGGTAGGAATGGCTAATTTCAACTCAGGATAGAGAGGGAGAGGAATGCCTTTAACTCCATGAATTTTGGCTCCTTTATATTCTCTTAACCCACCGTCAGGGGAAAAAACGAAAACCTGATCGCCGTTACGTTGTAAATGGTCAACTGTATGCCGTAAACGGGTAACAATACCATCAATTTTCGGTAAAAAAGTTTCTGTGAATAAAGCAATTCGCATAGGATTTTCAATTCCAAGGATAACCATAAATATAGTAGGCGATCACGGGTCATTTGAGTTATGGTTATAGGGCCGTTGCACCATGGCCATCTCACCCCTACCTCAATACTACTTGGTTAAGCTGGAAAACTTGTTTATATGGGGAGTGTGGGAGGTGTGGGAGGTATGGGAGGTGTGGGGAGAATTAAGCTTGATACATGGTTTTTTCTTCCCACCCTTCCCTCTCTTCCCTCTTTTCCCACCCTTCCCTCTCTTCCCCCTCTTCCCTATCCCGCCTTAACAACAGAAAATCTTGAAAACCTACGCAGTATTGACCCCTACCTATAGACACATAAGAACCTACGGAGACACAAGGAACAATTGCCATCAAAAAAGGGGGGATTTCTCCTCCCCTAACTGGTGGTAATTAAAGCGAAAAATCAGACACTAATGATTAATAAGCACCGTTATTTTTGGGAAATACGATCACTCCAATGGTTTTGAAGATGATCCAGAGATCCATTAACCAATTGCGATAATTAACGTAGTAAACATCAATTTGAACTCGCTGGGGATAAGGAATATCATTTCGTCCCGAAACTTGCCATAATCCTGTAATTCCAGGGCGAATGGTGAGGACTTTTTCAATCTTAGTACCATATTTACACAATTCTTCAGGCACGAGGGGTCTCGGTCCGACCACACTCATGTCCCCTTTGAGGACATTCCAAAATTGTGGAAATTCATCTAGACTGGTCAGACGAAGAAATTTCCCAATCCATGTAATGCGGGGATCTTCTCTGAGTTTAAAGTTATCTTCAAACTCAGCCCGCATTTCTGGACAGTTAGCCATCATGGTTTCTAGAACCTGATCCGCATTCTGAACCATGGTGCGGAATTTGATACATTTAAACTTTTTAAAGTTTTTTCCCGCTCTCTCTTGGCAATAAAAAATCGGTCCTGGGGAACTCAGAGCAATTAATATCCCCAACAGTAGATAAAGAGGGGAAAAAATAATCAGTACCGATAGGGAAAAGACGATATCAAACGTTCTTTTGACAACTTGATCGTTCAGTATCCCTCTTGAGAGAGGTTTCTGCTCAATTCTTTGGGAAACTAAGGTGGGTAAACCTCTTCTTGTTAAAGCTTGTATCGCCTTAACAGCAATAAATTGGCTATTAGCAGTCATCTTACTCCTTCACATCACATCACACCACACTAATCATGATCTTAAAGCTCAATGAAACAAATCATAGCAATAGAGATCACATTAATCGAAAATTTGGTTATCGAACTGTTTGAGAAAAGTCCTGATAACACTGTTCTAAGAACGCCAGATAAGACGTTTCAAAGACTTTGGGAGTAAATTTCGCCGCTTGGTGACGGCAACTCTCTGGATTAATCTGATGCTGAAACTGACAGAAAGTTTCAACAGTTTCTACGAGAGCTTTATGGGTTTGAGGGAAAAAGAACATTCCTGTCCCTTGATCCTTATTTTGACGAATATCAACTACGGTTTCTAAGGCACCACCACCTCCATAAGCAATAACTGGGGTTCCACAGGCTTGGGCTTCTACCAAGGCAATACCAAAGTCTTCACAGGCAGCATAGACGAACGCTTTGGCTTGAGTCATATATTGCTCTACCACTTGATTGTTTTGCGCTCCGAGGACTTTGATATTTGCTTGAGCCATTTGGCGAATTTTCGGCAGATCAGCCCCATCACCAATAATAATTAAAGGATAACCTAATTGATTAAAAGCTCGCACGATTAAGGCGATTTTTTTATAACTAACTAATCGAGAAACGGTTAGGTAAAAGTCCTGTTTATTGGGGTTAAAGGAAAATCTCTCGATATTCACAGGAGGATAGATGACTTTAGCCTCCCGTCGGTAACACCGCCAAATACGACGGGCCGTATGATGGGAGTTGGCAATAAAATAATCAACACGGTTAGCCGAAATCACATCCCATTGTCTAAGACGATGCAGTAAGTAACGGGTTAAAATTCCTGGTAATCCTTTTCCTGCCTGAGAATGATTGAGATAATCAAAGGTTAAATCCCAAGCATAGCGCATCGGGGTATGACAGTAACAAATATGGAGTTGTTGGGGACTGGTTAAGACTCCTTTAGCCACTGCATGGGAAGAGGAAAGAATCACATCATAATCTCGTAAATCTAACTGTTCGATGGCTAAAGGGAGAAAAGGCAAATATTTCTGCACGCCATTTCGAGCTAAGGGAAAATTTTGTAAGAAGGTACGACCAATAGAACGGCCATAGAGATAACTCTCAGGGTTAGTCGACTCAAAGTCAATTAAGGCATATACATCGGCTTCAATATGCTTTAAAATCTCTTCAACGACTAATTCTGAACCCCCTGTCGCTTTGGGGGTTAACCACTCATGGACTAGGGCGTATTTTATAGCATTGTTCATTTACCGAGAATTTTCTCCCTTTAGAATCCCCTTTCATTTATGCAGGGGAGAAGTCAACCTTATTAGTTTTATCACGATTACTCATTTATTTCTATTGATTCGTTGTTTAATAACTATTGTATGATCGCAATAGTATTTGAGTTGAAAGATCATTATGTTGGTTGGGACCACTGAAGCAGCAAAACGCTTAGGAATTTCTGGTGCAAGACTCCGCATCTTACTCAAAGAAGGAAGAGTCAGAGGGGCTTATAAATGTGGGAAACTATGGATGATTCCTCTGTATAATGGGCTTCCTATTATTGTCAAACGAAAACGAGGCCCTCAAGGAAAGTGGAACACTACCTATATTCCTGCTAAAAGTGTGATTCATGTTAATCGTCATAAAATTGACAATAATCGTCATTTAATGGAAAAATATCCAGATTTAGTGAAGAATAACCAAGATATATCCAATCTAGCCCCTGTTCTTTCTGTGAAACTTCGTCAGACCAATCATTACGGTCATGAAATGCAAGTTAATGGCCCTTGTTGGGTTGTTTATCGTCCTGATTGTCCAAGGGGTTGTGGTGCCACAGTGTGGATTGAAACCTTTGCTTCGGTTGATGTAATCAACCATCAACTCTGAAATCAGGATGCGATCACATCTTTGTGTATGTCCCCTAAATATCAACAATTAAGCTTGTTTTGCAAGAGAATCACCGCCCTTAAACGGAGTGAAGAGCGGCGAGAATGTCAGCTAAACCTGATAACTCTCTTCAGGAGTTCCTTCATGAACCGTTTTAACCCATTTTAAGCGTTTAGGACGAACGGACATCCGTGCAGTGACACAGGGCATAATAATTAACCAGTGCATCATATACAGGGTTCCCCGTAAGGTTTGCCACCCTAAACAAAAGATATCCAAAAAGCTAAACTTTTCTTGAGTTTGGATACGACGTAACCCTGTAAACATCCCCCAAAAAGACAGAGATAACATTAACCCTGTTAACGGACCTAGCAAGGGTAAACGATGACGGGTAATAATCATCATCAGATCAGGAATAGCTGCGGTAGGAAGAAGATACTGCATCAAAATAAAGGAGATCAAATCAAATTTTTTTCCTAACCCCATAGGTTGATTAACAATAAACCGCCAATAATCTAAATACCGTTGATAACCCCCTTCAGCCCAACGGTTTCGCTGATGCCATAATGCTTTAGCTGTGGTCACGCCTTCTTCTTCAACCGCAGGATGGTTTAAAAAGCCAATTTTCCAATTATCCAAGTGCAAGCGCATGGTTAAATCTAAATCATCGGTGATGGTTTGTTCGTTCCATCCCCCACAGCTAATTAAGGCACTACGGCGCACAAATTGACCGTTACCCCGTAATTCTCCAATACCACCGAGAGCTATGCGTTTTTGTTGAAAAAAGCTGTCTAACGCCATTTCTGCTGCTTGTCCCTTGGTCCAGAAGTTTAAGGGTTTATTGGCGATCTGTTTTCTGACTTGAACGGCCCCAATGTCTTTTTGATTAAATAAGGGAATCACCCGCTTTAATAAGTCTGGAGACACTTTAGCATCCGCATCAAACACCGCGATGATATCCCCTTGGGTTTTGGGAAACACACCATTTAACGCCCCAGACTTACCCCCTTGGGCCCCGGCTGGACGATGAATCACATTGAGTTGGGGATATTGTTGGCTTAAGCGATCCAAAATTTCAGGGGTTTGATCCGTACTATGATCATCAACAATCCAAAGATCGTATTTTTCGGTGGGATAATCTAAATTGCATAATTGCTGTACTAATTTACCGATAACCGCTTCTTCGTTTTTTGCTGCTACTAATAAAGACACAGAAGGGGACTGTTGTAAATTTTCTCCTGATAAGGGTTCTGGAATGGGATCAGGTTGAGCGACAATGAGACGAAAAGCTTGTATGGTGAAAACAGTGGTTAAAGCGATAATGACCCATGTTCCCCAAGCAATTAGATGGAGACTCATGACAATAGCCCAAACCGCCATCAAGACAAAGGCTGCTTTTTTCCGTCTTCCCGATAACCCCTGAAAAAAATCGCTTCTAAACTCTTCTTCTTCGTCTTCAGGGTCAGACCATTCTGATAATAGGGAACTGATGGGGTCTAAGTTGTCTGATTCGTCGTTGTCTATCCAATAGTTTTTTGTCATAATTCAAGGGTTACTTTTAATGTTGTTTTTTACTAGCAAGAATCCCCAGTAAAGTTTTAAAAGAAATTCATAACAATTATGAGTTTACCTGATCAAATTCAGGATCATCAAGAACAGAACCAAGCTTATCAACTAAAGAATAGTAACGAACATTTATACTATCAAGAGTTTGATTCAAACGATCATTATCGAGATAATAGGGTCTAAAACCTGGCTTTTTAAAGACGTTCGGCGAAGACTTCGGCGTGAGCTCAGTCGAACGCTCAGTCGAGCCGCGAAAAGTTTTTGGAGCGAGGCATAAATATAAATCCTCGTTACAAAAACAACTTCTGTGCGATAGCGCATGGTAGTAGTGAGGAACTTCTGACTTCTGACTTCTGACTTCGTTAACAGTCTGCAAGCGTTGAATGTCTTGCTGAGATCAACTAAGCTCAGATTGCTTAGCGTTCCTGAAACCTACCAGTTAATGTTCTAACGCTGATCTTCCTTGTTTTCCGAGACGAATGAATAAAAAATAAGCAAAATAGAGGACATAAATCGATAATCCCAGTAAACCGACAAATCCCATAAAACCAGGGGTGGCATCTCCATGAACCATTGACCAATAACCAACTGGTGCTTCTATCCAAACTTGACAAAACGGCGTTTCTAAACTGTTTTGGGACATAGCACAGGAGAGAAAGGGAACATGAATGATGGCTCCGATACTGCCGTACACTGTGATAGCCCAACGCCAGGAAGTTACCATCAATTTCAGGAAACTCCCAGGTAAATCTTTGATTTCATCGTTCAAATCAACCCAAAACCATAAAGAAACAGGGATGAAGATACGGGCGGATAAAGCAGTTATAAACCCGAGTTGTCCGCAAAATGCCTCAAAAGCAGAATTGGAATTCTCTCCCACCCAACCAGGAGCTAATAAATAAACCGTAATCAATAATAAACTAGCTACCCGCCAATAAATGATTAATAAACGTCCAATAGCATCAACTTGTTTGAATAACGCCCAAATACTTAAAATTAGGGGTATAATGACTGTAAATACTAGAGCAAGTCGATAATCGGTCCAGATGAAGGGTTGAAACCAAAGGTCTTCCATAACGGTTGTTGATTGTGCGAAAAATGCTTCAATTAGTTTAAGATTTTTTGGCTTTAATTACTACCAATTGGGGAGGACTGTGGCCCTCCTTTTGTTATCTCAAATGTTCTTTATGTCTAGGATAAGCTCCGAGTCTTTCTTTTATCTAATAATTCTAACCCATTCAAAAAAGTTCGGCTACTGCGATTATCCGTAATTGATTTTGGATAACGAACCCCTAAAGCATAAAGACGATTTTTAACTAGATAAAGTCTGATGGTAATGATTTCATCTTTGTTAGTAAATGTAAGTTCTTTCCCTAGATGTTCATCTAAAAAAATTGCTCTTTTTTCAGTTAATTTAAAATTTTGTTCTGGAGGTATTTCATTTTGTATTGCTTCCAATAAAATATCAATATTTTCAACTTGCTTATCTGTCAACCCTTCTGCATAAGCAGCTATATACTCTTGATTTTCTGTATAAGAAGCTAGACTTCGGAAACTAACATCGCCCAAAGTTGTTGCTAACAATACCTCATCTTCCGTTAAAATACCAGGTGGCATCCAAAAAGAAACTCCTCCTTTTTTAAAGACAATAAATTGCCAACTATTGGAGCTTCTTCTAACAGGAATAACTCCATTAGGAGGGTTTTGAAACAATAATCTATCTTCTGAAGTTAAACGGCCACTTTCAAAAAAACTTCTGATTTCTCGACCAATAGAAGGAGTTTGTTGCGCCATTTCTACTGAGGGTTTTCTTGGCAGTGAGTTAGCAGGATTCAAGCAGAAAGCGAAGGCGACAACTGAAATCATTGAAGTGGTTTTTAATAGATTTTTCATGGATACTAAAAAAATAATACTTACTAATTATCTCATATTTTTATCTATTTTTCAGCTAATTTTCTGAGAATTTCAACAGCTTTACTCGTTATAGAGAATGGCAATCAGGGGTTAGAAAACACAGAAAAGTAAGACCGCCTCGCTTAACAGCTATGTGTCAATCTTATCCAGCATTATATAAAGGTCAACAAGTCAAATATAATGATGATTATCAAAATATTGACCTCAAAGT
>JAAUYD010026182.1_pt1 | contig 11445 bp, 9 predicted proteins | sample 7278101 | NCBI WGS metagenome assembly JAAUYD01 (sample SAMN14350128, study PRJNA611818) | marine sediment metagenome | isolation source: surface marine sediment (0.6m) | place: French Polynesia: Moorea | collected 2018-08 | reverse complement strand
CGGGTGTTCTTATCGTGTCCCCACCAGCCACCGAAGCGCGGCAGGTCGAAGGACTTGCCATGGCGCTCGTGCACGAAGATGCCGCCAACATTGCCTGGGCTCGAATTCAGGTACTTGTATGAGCACCATGCTGCGAAATCGACGTCCCAGTCATGCAAAGCGAGTGGCACGTTACCGGCTGCATGTGCGAGATCGAATCCTGCGACAGCGCCGACAGTGTGTGCAGCGGCGGTCAGGCCCGGCATGTCGAAGAGCTGGCCAGTGAAATAGTTGACACCGCCGAAGAACAGCAGCGCGAGCTCGTCGGCATTGGCGTTGATTGCGTCGAGGATATCGTCCTCGCGAATGAGCCACTCACCCTCACGCGGCGCCACCTCAATGATGGCGTCGTCCGGGTCGAAGCCGTGAAACTGTGCCTGGGTCTCGAGCAGGTAACGGTCCGAAGGGAACAACTTCGCTTCCGCGATGATCTTGTAGCGTTTGTTCGTCGGGCGATAGAACGACACGAACAGCAAATGAAGGTTGGTCGTCAGGGAATTCATGCAGACGACTTCCGATTCCCTGGCGCCGACGATTTCGGCCATCGGGGACGTGAGTAACTCGTGATAGCTGTACCACGGATTCTCGGAGTGAAAATGCCCCTCGACGCCGTACTTTGCCCATTCGTCGAGTTCGAGCTCAACCGCTGAGCGGACAGTCTCGGGCTGCAGGCCGAGCGAGTGACCCGTGAAATACACGAGTTCCGGCGTGCCGAGCTTCGGAAAGTGGAAACGCTTGCGCCAGCCCTTTAACGGATCTGCCGCATCCAGTTTGCGGGCAAATTCGAGTGTTGCTTCGAACGACACGTCAGTCGGTGTCTGGCAGGCTCACCCAGCCCGCGGGTGGTTCCTTGCCCGGATGCAAGGTGCCGCATTCGGGACACGTGCGCGCGGCCTCGTCGGCGTAGAAGGACTCGTAGAGCGGCGGCAGGTCGTCGACAATCGATTTGAGCAGCACCTCGACGCGATGCACCAGGCCGCCGCACTCGAAGCAATACCACTCGAATGCGTCTCTTTCGCCCTCGGGGCGCTTCGGCTCGATGACGAGTCCGACACTTCCGGCCATCGGACGCTGTGGCGAGTGCCTCACATGTTTCGGCAGGAAGAAGACGTCACCCTCCTTGATGACGACATCGTAGAACTCGCCCTGATCGAAGATCTTCAACACCATGTCGCCTTCGAGCTGGTAGAAGAATTCTTCGACCGGGTCGTCGTGATAGTCGGTACGCTGGTTCGGGCCGCCCACGACGAATGCCATCATATCGGCGTCTTCCCAGATCTGTTTATTGCCGACAGGCGGTTTCAACAGGTGTCGATGCGCGTCGATCCACTCCTGGAAGTTGAATGCAGCCAGTTTCGTCATTGTTGTCTGGTCCTCACCCGCCCGGGCTTGCAGGAGCGATGAGTTTATCTCAGATGACGATCGGTGAGGTGGGGTTCAGAAGCTCGCGAACGACGCTCATCGCCGTAATGGCCGACGAACGGGGGTTGTCGGGCAGGGATTTCCCCTCGATACGGAACTCGAAACGACCGAAGTCACCTTCGGCAACAATCTCGTGCACGTTGCGCGCCATACCCGGGTCTGCGATCAATTCGACCCGGGTCTCGTCGAAACCGATACCGGCGAGCGCGACCGAGGCCGCGACATTGGCGTTCTTCGGATACTCGAGCGCCGCATTGCGTGCGCTGCCCCGAAAATGCACGGCGGCCTCGGTTATCGCCTCGAGATCGAGTTTCTCCTCGGCCGCAGAGCCGCGCCAGCCTTTGGGTGGCTTGCGGCCCCGATAGGTCACGCTCGCGAGCGCGCCTACACGGCTCGACCCCAACGCATCGAGCGCACCGATGGCGCCGGACACGACACGTAGCTGTGTACCGCCCTCGCGTGCCGCGGCGGCGAGCGCATCGAAGAGCGCCGCATCGGCCAGGGCGCCGGACGATACCGTAACGAGATCGATACCGGCGGCGAGAATGGCGGCACCATGCTGGCGTAAACCGGGGTGACCGGCACAGTCGGCCGCAATGTCGACAGGGGTGTCGACGTCGGCGAAACGGGTTGCGATCTCGACGTTCGGTCCAAACACCTCGCGCGCCCGCGCTTCCATCCCCGGTTCGACGATGGCAGCTCCCACGACCACTTTGTCGTTGTCGGCGAGGTAGCGGGCTACGGCTTCCCCGATCGCACCGCTGCCGATGATAGCGATTCTGAGCATCGGCAAGATCTTAACTGATTCAGGCAGCGACCTCGGTCAGCTTCGAGCGGCCGACGTCGAGCATCCGCTCGACGGCGTTGCGCGCCCGTTCGGCCACGGCGGCATCGATCTCGACTGCAGGGCTCAGCGTCTCGAGCGATGCGCGTATATTGCCCAGCGTGATGCGCTTCATGTGCGGACAGAGGTTGCACGGGCGAATGAACTCGACGTCGTCGATGCCCGCCGAGACGTTGTCGCTCATCGAGCACTCGGTCACCATGAGCACTTTCGGCGGACGTTCATTGACGACGAAGTCCTGCATCTGCGCGGTCGAGCCGACGAAATCGGCCGTCGCAAGCACGTCGGGCGGGCACTCGGGATGCGCGATGATCGTCAGGTCGTCGTGACCGTTCCGGTACGACTCGAGCTCGTCGGCAGTGAACCGCTCGTGCACTTCGCAGTGACCCTGCCACGTGATGATTTCGACGTCGGTTTGCTCGGCAACATAAGAGGCCAGGTACTCGTCGGGGAGGAAGATGACCCGATCGCTGCCGAGCGACTCGACGATCGCAAGCGCATTGCCGGAGGTGCAGCAGATATCGCACTCGGCCTTGACCTCGGCCGACGTGTTTACGTACGTAACGACGGGTACGCCCGGATGTGCGGCGCGAAGCTGGCGCACGTCCTCGGCAGTAATTGACTCCGCCAGCGAGCACCCTGCCCCGAGATCCGGTATCAGGACTGTCTTGTCGGGATTCAGCAGCTTGGCCGTCTCGGCCATGAAGTGGACGCCGGCCAGGACGATCACATCGGCATCGGTGTCGACCGCTCGCTGCGCCAGCGCCAGCGAATCGCCGGTGATGTCGGCAACGCAGTGAAAGATCTCGGGCGTCTGGTAGTTGTGCGCGAGAATGACCGCGTTCTTTTCCTGCTTGAGCGCATTGATGGCGGCGATATCGGGCGCGAACGTCGGCCATTCGACGTCGGGAATGACCGTCTTGACCTTTTCGTAAAGAGGCGCGACCGTCTCGAGCGCTGCCGCGGAAAGGGTATGAGTAGCCATGGCGTACCTGTAAAATAATGCTCGTTTGGAGTATATATAGGCCTATTGTGCTCATAAAGAGCATATTGTGCAACGGTTTCATATGAAAAAGACCACAACGGTCGTCGACCTGCTGGGCGTCATCGTTGCCGTGACCGACGGCGCTCCCCGGGTACTCGTCGTCGATCTGGACGGTGACGTGGCCTTGCCGAACGGTCCGTTCGAACCAGAGCGGCACGCGAGCCTCGAAGACGGATTTCGCAAACTCATCGAAGCGCAGGCCGGCCTTGACCTCTACTACGTCGAGCAGCTGTATACCTTCGGCAACCGCTATCGCACGGCCGAGGAGATCGGTGGCGGTCCGCGTACCCTGTCCGTGGCCTACGTTGCCCTGACCCGCGAGGACGAAATACCGCTCGCCGGCGCGCGGTGGGCCGACTGGTACGAGTTCCTGCCCTGGGAGGACTGGCGCGACAGCCGCCCCGAGGAACTGGATACGATCATCGCGCCGCGGCTGACGTCGTGGTGCGCCGCAACACGCGCACAGACAGCGCGCCGCAACCGCGAAGAACGCGTCAACGTCACCTTTGGTCATTCGGGGGCGCCGGAGATGGACGGCGTACTGACTCTCGAGCGCCTGGAGCTCCTGTACGATGCCGGCATCCTGGCCGAATCCGATCGGGACCAACGCGCCATCGAGGGCGCCCCGCCGACTCCCGATGCCCTCAACATCGGCACACCGATGGCCTCGGATCATCGCCGCGTGCTGGCCACCGCGCTTGGCCGCATCCGCGGCAAGCTTGCCTATCGGCCCGTCGTGTTCGAGCTGTTGCCCGGCGAGTTCACGTTGTTGAGGCTGCAGCAGGTTGCCGAGGCGCTCAGCGGCACGCACCTGCACAAGCAGAACTTCCGGCGTCTCGTCATGAATGCGCATCTCGTGGAACCGATCGGCAGAACCACGGCGGTCGGCCGCGGCCGCCCGGCCGAGCTGTACCGCTTCCGGCGTGAAGTACTCGGCGAAAAACTGACCGTCGGCTTGTCGCGACCGACACTGCGAGGCGACTGAAACGCGACTCAAGCCGGCGCGACTCCGGCCGATATCCAAGAAGGTGGGACCACCTGATCGTGATATCGCATGAACGAGCCTGAACCGGAAATCCGAATCGATCCGGGATCGATGTCGGTATTTGCTGCGCAAATACTCGAAGGACTTGGCGATGCAAAGGCTGTCGCCATTCACGACACGTCCGATCAGCTCGTCTGGGCGAGTCCCGGCGGATCGGACTTGGCGTCCTTGAGTAAAGTGCAACTCCCGAAGGTGCAGGACGCCGGCGTCATGCTGCGTCCGGCGAAGGACTGCGCGATCTACGCCTTTCCGCTCGACCATGCGGGCACCGATAGCCGCATCGGCACACTCACCATTCTGACCACCGCGCGCGAGGCGCACAGCATCGACTTCGTGCACAGCGTTATCGAGCCCGTGTTGCACTGCATCGAGCGTCAGATCGATATCAGCACCGAGCTTTCGGCTGTCCGGCACGTGTCCGAGGAGACTCGACGCGGCGCGAAACTGCTCTTCGAGCTGGACAGTCTCGACGACACCACGGATGCGCAGACGGCAATTCGCCAGCTGCTCGAACGTGGTGCTCGCCACTTCGGCGCAACGCTGTCTGCCGTATTGCTGCCAGACGATGAGATCCAGGCGATCTTCCCGGAACCGGCTGCAGACGATCAGTCCCGCGCGCGGCAACTCATGGGTCAACTCGGCTCGTTGATGTCGAAAGCCAAGCTGCATCGCAAGGTCATGCGCAGCAGATCGGGCCGGTCCCACATCATAACGACGCCGATATTCGGTTCGAAGGACGAGGTCATCGGCATCTACGTGCTGGCCGGAAGATCAGGCTTCAGCAAAGACCAGATCCGCCTGTGCAGAGCCATCAGCGCGAAACTGTATGCGCTGCGCTGCGTGCCGGAAAGCACCACGTCGAGCACATTCTCGAGGCAGGATTTCCTGCGCTACGTCGCCGAAGTCATCCGGCGCGAAGGGACGATGTCCCACGCCATGCTCACCATCGACATCGACAAGCTGCATATCGTTAACGACAACTACGGTCATATGGCAGGCGACCGGGTCGTCAAAACGGCCCGGCGCATCCTCAGCGACAACACGAAGCGCGGCGATGTCGTTGCGCAACTTGCCGGCGACATCTTCGGCCTGTTTCTCCGCGGCGCCGATGAGCAGGACGCCGTGAAGCGGGCTGCATTCATCCTGCAGACGATTGCCGCGGAGACCGTCGAGCACGACGGCATATCGTTCTCGGTGACCGCGAGCATCGGCATCGCATTGATACCCGACGTCGTCGACGATGCGGAGAGCGCGCTGAGCACATCCGAGGTCGCATCGCGCTCGGCGAAAGGCCGGGGCGGCAATCGCACCGTCGTATTCCGGGATCTCGATGCGAGCGTCATGCAACGGCGCAGCGACCTGAACCAGGTAGGGCGCCTGCAGTCGGCGCTGCTCGAAGAGCGTTTCATCCTGTACGCGCAACCGATCAAGCCGCTGCAGACGGCCGAGACCTCGCCCCGCTACGAAATCCTCGTCCGTATGCTGGCTGAAGACGGCAAGGTGTTGCCGCCAAACAAGTTTCTCTCGGCAGCGGAGCGCTACCAGATGATGGGTGCGATTGATCGCTGGGTCGTGCGTCGCACCCTCGACGAGCTCAGTGCGGCCGACAACCCGCTCGAAATCGGACTCGGCAGCTTCAGCATCAACGTCTCGGCGCAGTCATTGATCGACAAGGAGTTCCTCGAATTCGTCGAGCACCAGATTGCCGAGAGCGGCCTCCCACCCGATGCGATCTGCTTCGAGATTACCGAAACGTCGATTGTCCGCTGCCTCGAGATGGCACAGTACTTCATTACGCGCATGCGGCATCTCGGTTGCCGTGTGGCGCTGGACGACTTCGGCACAGGCTACTGCTCGTTCGCCTACCTCAAGGACCTGCAGGTCAACTACGTCAAAGTCGATGGCGTGTTCATACGCGACATTCTCGAAAACCCGCTGTCCGAGGCGATCGTGGAATCACTGGTGAGAATCGCGGAGGTCATGTCGGCCGCCGTCGTCGCCGAACATGTCGAAACCGATCTGGTCATTCAGCGGCTCAGGCAGCACGGCGTCGATTTCGCACAAGGTTTCGGCATCGGTAAGCCGATGCCGCTCCACGATGTGCTGTCCGGCATCGGACCCGCCATTGATTTTGCCGAGCATACGTCCAAGTTCCGGATTGGCGCCTGATCTATAACTCGACGCGAACTGTCTGCAGTGCGTTGGCGGGAATTGTCACCGCCGCAAACCGTTCACCGATCTGCAGCTTGTACTCAATGGCTTGTTTGCTCGTGTTTAGCACCTGCACGCTCCGGAGACCCGCATCGTTGAGGGTTGCGCTCGCGTGTAACGTATCGTTATCGAGACCGTCGAGCTGTTTTGCGGTTTCGACCGCCTTGTCGCCCGGTCGAATGGTGCGGCTGAACTGAGCTAACACGTAGTAGACCGGTGTGTAGTAGATCTCCCCGGTGTCGGTGTCGATCATGATCGGCGCGCCGCAGTAGTTCTGCACATGATTCGGACCGCCTTCCCGATCGAGCACGACGTTCCAGTCAATCCACCCGCTCATCCAGTTATCGAAGCTGACGATGATGTTACGCGCGTAGCGATGCACGGGTGTGTACATCGGGTGATCCTCTGGATTCGGTGCCCAGGTTGCGGAGTATGCCCAATCGCTCGCCGTTTCGTTCCACCAGAACGCATCGTTGCCGAACCAGTTGGGGGCTTCCTCGTAACCCTCGGGATCGGTGACGCCGGCCGGCGCCGGACGCCCGAGATTGTCGATCGTCCCTTCCGTGTGAATGATGTCGAATTCGGGAAACTTCTCGTGTACCGCGTTGAGCGCTTCCTCGAAAACCCGGTACGTGCTCGAATACCAGTGGACGGCGGTGCCATACACATATTGAGCCGCGTCGGGATCGCCGAGTACGACGTCGGCCCAGTGTTCCATGCCGTCGCGATTCTGGTCGTAGATCAAAATACGGACGTCGCCGTGTCCGCCTGCCTGCAGTGCGGGTCCGAAATGGTCCTTGATGAAGTCTCGCTGGGTTTCCGCCGTGAAATGCATACTTTCCCATTGACCGCTGTTGCCGTGCGGCTCATTGACGGGCGTCATGCCCCAGATGGCTACACCTTCGGACTGGTACGCATCGAGATACCGGACAAGATAGTCCGCGTAGGTCGAAACGTATTCGTCCTTGAGAACACCGCCCGTCCCCTGCCCGTAGTTATCCGGTGTGCCGCCGACGTACCAGTCTTCGATGTCCTTCATCCACGCAGGCGCCGTCCAGGCAGATGCAATGATGTTGAGCATACTGTCCTGCTGCGACGCCTTGATGCCCAAAGCTTCCTGAATCATCGGCAGCAGGTCGAAGACTTCGTCCCTGACCCCGGGGTAATCGGCGTGAGTAAATCCGTCCTTGTCAACGGCGATGCTGAAGTGTTCGAGCGCGGCGTCATTGGGAACGTCGGCGTAGGAGTACTTGCCGTGTACCGCAAAGTCCGTAGCCCCGACGACTGTGCGCGCCAATGAGAAATTGGCGCCCTCTTCGCCATAGATGTCTTGCATCACTTTGGCGCGACTTTCCGCATCGAGATGCGCGAGCACGAAAGCCGAAGACTCGGTGAATGACGAGCCGATCCCGACGATGGTCTGCCTCGTCCGGTCGGGGTGCACGACAACGACGGTGCCGTCCGCCTGTCCCTCGACGAACGTGACATTGGCCTTTTGGGCCAGCTTGTCGCCTTGCTCACTGGTCACGATAACTTCGGTTGACGTCATCGGATCGTCCTTTGCGCACGCCGCAACAATGCAACTCGTCATTGCTAGAATGAAAATGGACTTCTTCATAGGGTTTGATTCAACAACTCATGACAATGACATCTTACCTTGCAGGACTTCGATTCTCTCTTTTCGTCACAGCCACGCTTTGCGCGGCGACGGTCAACGGCTCACAAGAGCGCGACTTCGTTGTACGCGATTCGGTAGCAATGGCGTATTTCGGTACCGTTAGTGAGTCGTCGCCAGGTCACTCCTATGACGATGGTGCGGTGTCGCCGAACGGTCGGTATTTCATCAAGATGACGCATCGAGGCGTGCTGCCGGAAGGTGACCTTGAAGGCACCATATGGCTTTTCGAGTCCGAAGATGTTGCTCATGCGCTCGAAAATCCGGAATCGAATCTACCTGAGGCCCGGCCACTTGTTCGAATATCCGCTGCCGCAAACGGGTACACGGCAGATTTCTATGAACGTGGAAACATACTTTTTCAGTTGATGTGGTCCCACGATAGCCGTTACGTCTATTTCCTGGGGAGAGACGGACAGGAAAACCGCCAGCTGTTTCGCGTCAGCGTCCCGGAGGGGAATGTCGAGGCGCTGTCTCGCGTAGATCAAGATGTTATGACGTATAGGCTGGCTGGTGACTCCGTCGCGTATCTGGCCGGCCCCGATGTCAATGCTGAAACGGAGTGGGTGTCGGCAGGCAATGATGTCCCCGACGATGTGATTGGGACCGGCACACCGCTGATGGAACTCTTGTACCCGAATTTCAGGGGTTATGCGATCTCAAGGCCGATCAGGCTCGAAGTCTGGAAAGTGGAAGGTAAAACGCCGCTTCCGGTTCGCAATCTCGGGACTGCAGCCGCTCTGCAGGTGACGGCGGACTTCTCCACGGTTGGACCATCGGCACAAACGGACGGCTCACACAGCATTCTGACCGATGAACTGTTTGTCGACACAGACTGGAAGCCAGACGGACCGAGTAGCAAAAAGCCGGATCATTTTCGATCCGAATCCCCAGCTTGCCGAAATTCGTATGGCAGAGGTCAGGGAATATCAGTGGACAGATTCCCATGGGCAGTCTGTTAGTGGCGGACTTGTGCTACCACCGGGCTGGGGAGCGGGTAAGCGATACCCTCTCGTGATTCAAACACACGGATTTCAGCGCGAGCGCTTCTTCAAGGTTGGCTATTCCGAAACGGCCAATGCCGGACGTGCGCTTGCAGGCAGAGGTATCGTTGTCCTCCAGGTTGCCGAACCTATGCCACGAACGAAAGAGCCGTGGCGTGATCTGCCGAAGCAGGGTATCGAGTCGTACCTGGCAGCGATCGACGCACTTGCCGAAGACGGGATCGTAGATGCTGAGAGAGTAGGAATCAGCGGTTACAGCGAGACCGGTCTTCTTGCGACCGCCGCCTTGACTTACGCACCGGATCGATTTGCAGCCGCCTTGATTGCAAACAGCGACCCGCTGACGATTACCGGATACCACTCGTACGTAGACAGCCCGATCGCGGGTGTAACTGAATGGTTGTTGGGTGCATACCCACACGGAACGGGCCTGGCAGACTGGCTCGAGAAGTCTCCGACAATGTCCGCCGGGAAGATTCGGGCGCCGGTCCTGGTATTCGCGTCAGATCCAGTGCACCTGTTGGCGGTGTGGGATCTGTACGCAACGCTTAGATACCAGGACAAACCAGTCGAGCTTCACTACATCCGGACCGGACGGCACAATCTCAAGAAACCGCGTCACAGGCTTTCGCACCAGGAGATGCTCGTTGACTGGTTTGATTTCTGGCTGAACGCAGGCAACTCGACCAGCGTTCCCCAATCGGATCGATTGAGCCGCTGGAGCGAAATGAGGCGCAGTTTGGATTGATCGCCGCAGCGCAATGCAGGCGTCTGTTACAGGTGATGCGTACAGACGGGTTCATCCTTCCGGGATGCCCACCAGGGTTCCGCGTCAGTATCCAGCAGGCCGTTCAACTCCTTCGCCAACTTTGACGGTTCGATGGGTTTTCCTCTCAGCGCTCCGTAGCTTGTCTGCCCAAACGAAAACCACCTGTCCCCTCCCTCTGCCGGCGCGCCAAGCCGTCTGCGCCTTCTCGTATGCTTCACTCGCAGCTTGGGCACACAGATACTTTTGATTGATCGAACTATGTCTTCTCTTGTCGCTGTTCGCATTGAAAATCAAAAGTTACCTGCTCGAAAATCGTTTTCAGGACAGACCGAGAAATGATAGCGCGAACCTGGTGACCGTCTCAGATCGGCTCGAAACAGCCAGCCAGCAAGCCTTCAATCCAGGGCATTCAGCTCGGCTGGAGCACCGTTCACTTGTTGAGTATCGACATTCACAGTGATGTGGTGCTCTTGCCAACGCGTGTCAAAGACTCGCGCGTTTACGAGCCGTTCGCAATAGGAGTCGATAGACAGGTCATCGAGCGATACCCGTGCGCTTCTCCAGACTCTTCCCTCGGGAGTGGCGAAGTAGATATTGGTCCAATCGGCGAGTATCGCGAAGTCTAGCTCCTCGGGCCAAACCGCACTTTGCGTCGGCCAGATATCCGTCTTGCCCAGCAATTCGCGAGTGGACAAGTCGATCCAGTAACCTGCGCCACCAGCTATGACCAACGCCTGTCCGAGCCGAGTATGCAGGTGCACCTCATTCTTGGTGAACCCGTCTTTGCCAAACACGCCGCACCATTCGGATAAGTCGTCGTCAACAAATTTCACCCAAAGACAATCGCCTCGTGCGCAATACTCCGTCTCGGTAAAGTCGCCAGACAAGGGAGTACTGTCGAGAATCTCTGCGCGCATCGGGGTTACCGTCCTTGAAGGAAACCTGACCATACCGGTTCAGCAAAACCGAGAGTCAAGAACAAGATTAGCCTAGTCATCGACTGGCACGTCGGCTATGGATTCAACGTCCCGGTTAGCAAGCCTGAACCGCGCTAGATTAGCGAATACATCTCGAAAACCTGACAGAAGCAGAGAAACCGCCAATAAGGTCACACTAATCTCAAATAGCCCGAGTGGCAGAATGTAGCCCAGCCTTATCAGGCAAGCGTCGAAAAGACCGAAGCCACCTCCAGCACAAACGTCTTCACCGGTCAGGACAGACACGAATGCTGCCAGGGACCCGACGACGATCTTGAAGGCTGTGAGCATCCAGTTCTTCCGCGATGGCTTGGCGCTCAAGTCGACTCCTGGCTGGCGACGGCCATGAGCGGCCGATTGGCGTGTTCCAGCGTTTTGTCTACAAATAGCTGCCTCGACTTGTCAGGCCTCGGG
>JAAUYD010255583.1_pt1 | contig 11446 bp, 6 predicted proteins | sample 7278101 | NCBI WGS metagenome assembly JAAUYD01 (sample SAMN14350128, study PRJNA611818) | marine sediment metagenome | isolation source: surface marine sediment (0.6m) | place: French Polynesia: Moorea | collected 2018-08 | reverse complement strand
TCTCAATATTCTTTAGAATCAGAAAGCAATTTTCGCCGTTTTATTAATTTAAAAGCTGGATTTAATGAAACTGGTTTCAGTCTTTTTCGCTGGAATAAAGCCAGTTCGATCGCCGATTTAAATGACGATTTTCGCAAATATCTCGAGACCATTAAACATCCTTTAGCTGAATTTGAAACCATCGAGAGTATGGCAGTCAGCAAGCGATCTAAATCGGGCCGAATTCTCAATTTTACCGTAACAACCAATCTCGGTAAAATAGTTTTGCATAAAAATGAGGTTCGCAGTGCTTTTAGTCCTCCGCGCAGCACTCTTTTTTATCTAGATCCAGTTCGCGATGATAAAGGCATTTTAACTGGATATAAATTTATCGGCGGCGGTTTCGGACATGGGGTTGGTTTGAGCCAGAGAGGTTCTTACAAATTGGCTCGACTTGGTTGGCCGGCCGCAAGAATTTTAAAATTTTATTATCCCGGTACTACAATCGAAACTATTAACGATTCCCTCGTTTTTTGGCAAGAATCTAACTAAATTAAAACAATCTGCCTAAATGTAAAAATAGTGCGATCGTCAAGGATAAAATTGTAAAATAAAGCTAAGCTATAAAAATAGAAAAAAACAGATAATAAAACCAAATTAGAAAGAACTATAAATCTCAGAAAGAGAATTTATTTGTTCTTTCAAAAAAAGCAAACCAAATACATTAAATAATTCAGAAAACAAACCGAGTTAAAATCACAAAAAAATCAAGCTACCAGAGAATTAAAAATGGAATTGTCAGAGTTGGTAGCCTCACAAGGACAAAATTTTGCCTATGGTAATTGTGAACCGATTCACATTCCTGGTCAGATTCAACCTCATGGGGTGCTTTTTGTACTGCAAGAAAAAAACAAACAACTAGAAATATTGCAAGTCAGTGAAAATACCAAGCAATTGTTAGGGATCGAGCCTGAAGAGCTTATAGATCGGAATTTAAGCTCCTTGCTAAGCAAAAACCAAATTGAAAAGATAGTTAGTCATCTAAAAGAAGCAGAAAAATCTGATTTAACAACAGTAAAATTAAAAGGTGTCAATAGATCGACTGGAATATTTTCTAGTAAAATTTATCGTTACAATGACTTAGTCATTTTAGAGTTAGAACCTCAGCCAGAAAAGAGAAAAAACACCGATTTAGAATTACTATCTAGCTTGAACGTAGCGATCGCGGCAATGAAAGCACAACAAACATTGTCAAGTTTGTGCGATCGCTTTTTGGCAGAAATTGAAAAACTAACCGGATTCGATCGCCTGATGGTATATCGGTTTGAACCGAATAATAACGGGGTAGTAATTGCAGAAAGAAGAAAAACAGCAGAAATTGAAAGTTATTTAGGATTGCATTATCCCGCTACGGATGTCGATAGCAAATCAAGGGAATATTATTTAAAAAATAGTTTGCGGATGGTGCCGGATGTTAACTATCAACCGGTTAATTTAATCCCTCGCAAAAACCCGATTACTCGCGAAGTAATCGACTTATATCAGTCAATATTAAGAAGTGTCGCTCCCTGCCACGTAGAATATTTAAAAAATATGGGCGTAGCGGCGACAATGGTGATTTCGCTGATCGACGATGGAAAACTCTGGGGTTTAGTAGTTTGTCATAATTATCGGCCTAAATATATAGACCGACAAACGCGATCGCTTTGCAAACTTTTAGGGCAATATTTATCAGCAGAAATATTTCGCCAACAAGAGAAAAAAGCTCTCTCTTACCGCAATAAAGTAAAATCGATTCAAGAGCGGCTCAGAAAAGATTTATCTAGAGAAAGAAATAGCATCGAAGAAGTATTAAAGCGAAATAAATCGAGCTTGTTAGATTTAGTGCAAGCAAGCGGTGCAGCGATCGCCCTTGGAGAACAAATTAGTCCGATCGGGGTTACCCCAAATCTTTCCCAAATTAAACAGACGATCGATTGGCTGCAAAAAGATCGCAGACAAGAATGTTTTTACAGCGATTGTCTCGAAAAATCCTACCCAGAAGCAGGTGAATTTAAAGATAAAGCAAGCGGTATTTTAGCAATTTCAATCTTTTTAGTACCGACATCTTACCACCTAATTTGGTTCAGACCCGAACAAACACAAACGGTAAACTGGGCTGGTAATCCCCAAGATTCCTTTTCAATTGACGAAAACGGTCAAATTAAGCTATCGCCGCGCAGTTCTTTTGAATTATGGAAAGAACAAGTCAAAAATAGATCCTTACCTTGGCAAACTAGCGAAATAGAAGCAGCAAAAGAATTGAGAAATACCCTCTCGTTGGCAGCTTTAGAATTTTCCCAAATAGCCCTCAAACAAGCCGCACAAAAGGCACAAGTTGCTAACTTTGCTAAGAGTCAATTTTTGGCAAAAATGAGTCACGAATTGCGGACACCTCTCAACGCAATTTTGGGGTTTACGCAAATTATGAACCGCTTCAACGACCTTTCTCCATCTCAAAAAGAACACGTTGAAATTATTAATCGCAGTGGGGAACACTTGCTGGGTTTGATTAACGATGTTTTGGATATGGCAAAAATAGAAGCAGGCCAGCTATATCTCAAAGAAAAATGTTTCGATTTATATCGTTTAGTGCGATCTATCGAAGAGATGTTGAAATTGAAAGCCTCGCAAAAAGGTTTAAACTTAATCGTTGATAACGACCCAGAACTACCTCAATACGTTTGCGGTGACGAAAGCAAATTGCGACAAATCATTATTAATTTAGTCAGTAATGCGATTAAATTTACTTCCGTCGGTTCGGTACAATTAAAAGTATTTTCTCCCGTACCCTCAAATACAGCAATGTCGGATAAAATCAGCTTGCAATTTGAAGTCAAAGACACGGGCCCGGGCATTCGCAACGAAGATCGGCAGAAAATTTTTGAACCGTTTCAACAAACTGAAATCGGTCGGGATGAAAAAGAAGGAACGGGTCTCGGGCTGGCAATCAGTCGTCAATTTGCCCGTTTGATGGGAGGAGATATCACCGTTGATAGCGAAGTAGGTCAAGGGACTAACTTTACCTGTCGCGTGAAATTAAAATTAGCTGAAGAAATTTGCTTGTTGCCCGACGGTAATGGTAAACGAGTGATCGGGATAGAACCGGGACAAGAAAAATATCGAATTTTAATTGTCGAAGACGTGCCAGAAAACCAGCAACTAATGGTTAAACTGTTAAAATCTGTTGGATTTGAGGTGAAAGCTGCTAACAATGGTTTAGAGGCGATCGAAACCTTCAATAAGTGGCAACCTAATTTTATTTGGATGGATATGCGAATGCCAGTAATGAACGGGTACGAAGCAACTAAAAAGATTAAAGCAACTCCATTAGGGAGAAAGACAACTATTGTTGCTTTAACTGCTTCGGTATTAAATCCAGAACCTTTTTTAGTCAAAGAAGCAGGTTGTGACGACTTTTTAAGCAAGCCATTTAAAGAAAACGAAATATTTGAGAAAATGCGGGTCTATTTAGGTGTACGCTATATCTATGAAGAGAAGGCGATCGCCAAAAATAGAGTTTTAATTAATTCCCTCGCTAATTCGACAACAGCAAAAGACTTACAACCGTTGATAGAGCAAATGCCTCGAGAATGGCTTGAAAATATTTATAAAGCGGCGATCGGGGCCAGAGAAGCTCGTATTAAAGAAGCAATCGCCATTATTCCCGCTGATTTAAAACCTTTATCCGATAATCTCACTGAAATGGTCGATCGTCTCGATTTTGATGCGATCGTTACTTTAGTCGAACCATTAATTTAACTCGATCTTACTCAGCTCACTATGAATAGCTCTTTAGCTCACTATGAATAGCTCTTTAAATGACACCAACAAAGGAGACATACTGATTGTCGATGATAAAATAGACAATTTACGCCTTTTATTTACGACTTTAAGTCGAGAAGGTTACGAAGTACGTCGGATGTTGAGTGGGAGAAAAGCATTGAAAGCTGCTGAATTTGACCCTCCCGATCTGATTTTGCTCGATATTAAAATGCCCGATCTTGACGGTTACGAAGTTTGCTCTCTACTGAAGAAAAATCCTCAAACTGCCGAAATTCCAGTGATTTTTTTGAGTGCTTTAAGCGAGGCGATCGATAAAGTTAAAGCTTTTGAGGTTGGGGGAGCAGATTACATTACTAAACCTTTTCAATTGTCAGAAGTAATTGCCAGAATTGACAATCAAATAAAATTAAGAAGATTACAAAATAAAATTAAAGAACAAAATCAACTCTTACATAATTTAAATCAAGATTTAGAAGCTAGAGTTGAGGCTAGAACTGAAGAGTTAAAGCAAAAAAACCAGCAATTAATTAAATATCAACAAAAACTATCTCAAGCTTTGGCAAAAGAGAAAGAGATTAGCCGTTTTAAAAGCAATATAATTAAAATCATTAACCACGAGTTTCGCACTCCTTTGACAATTATTTTTGCTTCGGTGGAAATTCTTGAAAAAGCATTAAATAAATTAAATAAAGAACAACAAGAAAATATATTTAGACGGATTCAAGAAGCAGTAAGACAGCTTAAATTTTTATTTGAAGAGGTTTTATTTTTCGAGCAAGAAAATATCAACAATATCGACTTAGAGCTGCAAGATGTTAATTTAAGAAAATTTACGGAAAGTATAGTAGAAGAATTTAATTCTAACAATAAAATCAGCCAAACAATCGAACTTGAAATGGAAGGTAATTTGGAATATTTTAAGTGGAATCCGAAAGTATTACGTCAAATAATTGCGAATTTACTATCTAATTCGGTTAAATTTTCCCCAGATACGGGTTCAGTTTATTTTAAAGTAATTGGCGATAAAGAGCAGGTCAAATTTATTATTAAAGATGATGGAATTGGTATTCCTCAAGGCGATCGCGATAGATTGTTTGAATCTTTTTATCGGGGTGATAATGTTGGTAACATTGGCGGTACGGGGCTGGGTTTATCTATTGTTAAAAAATGCGTAGATTTATATCGCGGTAAGATTGAATTTAGCAGCGAGGTTGATGTTGGTACGATATTTACAGTCACTTTACCCCTATCGGAACCGGTTTGGGATTCTGAATATTCCGATCTCTTGGAAACCCACTCTAGGAAAGACGAGATGGGAAGAGTGGGAGAAATAAATACTTAATTACACCAATTCCGTTTCAAGTTGCTACACTTCGGTGTCCAAGGGCAACAGGCAATAGGCAAAAGAGCAGAATCTATCTTTAATGAATTGGGATTAATCATCGGATTTGATTTCAGCGAGAGTCGATCGCGCAGTTTTCCACAAAGATACGATATCTATACCGACACATATTAAACTAAAACCTTCTTGTTTGGCGGCGATCGCTTTTTGAGAATTACTAGCAAATATTCCGCAAACAATATTCTTTTGCAAACAAGCTTTTTTAACCGTATTAATTGCTTCGATTACTTCAGGGCGATCGACTTGTCCGATTATACCCATACTAGCAGAAAGATCGAACGGCCCGATTAAAATTGCATCGAATCCAGAAACATCTAAAATAGCATCGATATTATTCACTGCTTCAATATGTTCGATTTGCAAGACAATAGTAATATTTTGATTAGCTGTTTCGAGATATTCTTGTAAGTTTAAGCCGTAATTTTGACCTCTACTAATGCCGACGCTTCTAATTCCTTCGGGGGGATATTTACAAGCTGCAACAGCTTGTTTTGCTTCTATTGCTGTATTGATTTGGGGAATAATAATTCCATCGCAACCCGTATCTAAAATTCTTTTAATCCAAATAGGATTGTTATCTGGCGATCGCACTAAAGAGGCGCATTTTTTATCTGTTGCTTGGATAATATTTTGGGTTGTTTCTAAGGATAAGGATGAATGTTCCATATCGATCCAAAGCCAATCAAAATCCAATTGAGAATATATTTCGGCGATATTTGGAGCGGGTAAGGTGATAATCGTTCCTATGAGAGTTTGTTTATTTGTTAGTCGCGATTTAAAAGATTTTACCATTTTTTGTTTGATTTTTCGATTAAATATTAGATAATCTGGCGATCGCCAGCCATAAAAATATACGATGAGATTTTCCTTTTTTCTCGACCGAACTAGGATGATTGTTAAATTTTCCTGATAATTCGAGTTGCAATTTAATTAGTAATGATTATATTAACAAATAAGCCTTAACTTAGTAATATTTATGACAATTACTCCTAATTCTACTCAAATATATTCTAGTTCTCAAATCGAACAGAGCCAAACTCAATTTAATTGGCAAAACTGTTGGTATCCGATTAGTTTCATTCAAGATTTACCAAAAGATCGCCCGTTAGGATTTTCTTTATATGACGAACCTTTTGTAATTTTTAGAGATGGAGAAGGTAAATTAGCTTGTTTGCAAGATAGATGTTCTCATCGCGCGGCTAAACTATCTGATGGGCAAATTTTAGACGGAAAAATAGAATGTTTGTATCATGGTTGGCAATTCGATCGCGATGGTAAATGTACTAAAATTCCTCAATTACCGCGATCGGCAAAAACTCCTCAGAATAGTTGCGTGAAATCTTTTTCCATCGTCGAAAAACAAGGAATTGTTTGGATGTGGAGAGGTAAACAACAAGATGCAGATGAAAATTTGATTCCAACTGTGGTTGACATGGACGATCCTAACTTCGTTAGTTCCGATTATACCCTCGATCTACCTTACGACCAAAGTTATTTTATCGAAAATGTAGTCGATCCTTCTCATATATTTATTTCTCACGAAGCAACATTTAATGCGCGTAAAGCAGCACAACCTTTAAATATGGAAATCTTGGAGTTAAACGAGAGAGGATTTAAAGGTAGATATGCTATTAATATTGGGAGCAATTCTAAGTGGACGGATCTTAATTTTATTGCGCCTAATTTAGTCAATTACAGAATTGTTTATCCCCATAAAATATCTGGTGCAATATTGTATTCTATTCCTACGGGTGCGGGGAAATGTCGTATTATCATCAGGAATTATAGTAATAAACCAGGGTGGAAACTTAAATTACAACCTCGTTGGATGGAACATTGGTATCGCGACCATTTTTTAGAAGAAGATTTACCTCTAGTAGTCGGACAAGAACAAGAAATTAAAAGATTAGGAAAAAGCCTTCAAGAACTTTATTTACCTCTAAAAACTTCAGATTTGTTTGTTGTTGAATATCGTCGCTGGCTAGATAAGTATGGAAATTCTTTACCTTATTATCAAGGTTGGACAACATCTAAAACACCTACAGAAGTGGTTCAAGATGACCAAAAACCTGCACCTTTAGATCGGTTGAGAAGACATACTGAAATTTGCGGCTCTTGCAGCAAAGCTTATGAAAATACAATTAAAGTAAAGCAAATAGGTGTTGGGATGGCGATCGCTTTTGCTTTTATTGCCATACTTGCAGACAATTCAAACATTGAAATAACTTTTGTGATACTATCTCTATTTTCTTTAGGCATAAGTTTAGTTGCTCGGGAAATTAAAACACACTTTGAGAAAGCTTATACTCGACATTAATTTTAAATAGATAGCGATCGCAAAAATGAGGGTAATGACTAAGTTTCAGTCTCAAATTCTTCTGGATCTATTCCCCAATTAATCCATTTTATTGCTGCTCTTGCTGAATTGATATTAGGAGGTACTCTTAAAATGTGGATACTATTGGTGCTGGGACAAGTCATTTTTAGTAAAATAATTGGTTCGATATCTAATTCTCGTTCTATTTTAAATAAGGAATATTCTCGCCAATTATCTAAATTTATTGCTTGTAATTGGGACAAGATTTTTTCATAACCAATTACTTGGATTAAAAGCCGTCTCATTTCTGCATTTTCTTCTTCAATTAGCCATTGAGGTTGCCATTCTTGTAAAGGAATACCGCAATATTTTTCTGGTATTGAAACATTATTGATAATAATATTTCCTGCTGCTTCTTGAGGGATAAATTTTAATTCTGGATGATAAGTTAAATGTATATCAGGCAGTCCTTCTCTTTCAAAAATCTCTACTGGTATTTCTATTATTGGATTATCTTCTAAATGTAAATCTAGCCAGAAATCATCACTGTCACCTATACTACCTAATTCTACGGGAATTTCTTTGATTTGATTTTGTTCTAAATGAAGATAACCGAGATTTACTAAATTACCTAATTCTACTGGAATTTCTTTGATTTTATTCTCTTCTAAATATAGTTCTCTTAGATTAACTAAGTTAGCTAATCTTACCGGAATTCTTTCTATTTTATTACCTCCTAAAGCCAAACTACAAAGCCCAACTAAATTACTTAATTCTGGGGGTATTTTTTTGATTTTATTATGCCATAAATAGAGGACCTCGAGTTGAGATAAATTACCTAGTTCTGCGGGGATTTTTTCGATTTTATTTCCCGATAAATCTAGAGACTTAAGCCGAGATAAATTACCCAGTTCTGCGGGGATTTCGACAATTTTATTATCTTCTAATGAAAGTTGGCTCAGATTTGTTAGATTGCTTATTTCTGGAGGAATTTTTTGAATTTGATTTTTTTCTAACTGAAGATACTCGAGACAATTCAGATCGCCTAATTCTGCGGGAAGCTTTTTAATTTGATTTCTTGTCAAACAAAGATGTTTTAGATTAACTAAATTACTTATTTTTGTGGGGATTTCTATAATTTCATTGTAGTTTAAGCTGAGGCGAGTGAGATCGCTTAAATTTCCTATTTCTTGAGTAATTTTTTTTATTTTATTATTACTTAAATGAAACTGTTCGAGCTTCGATAAATTGCTTATTTCTGGAGGTATTTCTTCAATGTTATTGTTGCATAAATTGAGATAGCTGAGATTAACTAAATTACCGATCGCTGCTGTAACTGTTTCCATTTCATTAGAGTTTAAATGCAAACTTTTAAGATTGACTAAATTACCGATCGCTGCTGGAAATTGTTTGAACTTACAGTTAATCAAGGTGAGTTTTTCTAGATATACTAAATCGCAGATTTCTTCTAAAGAAATTTCTAGCATATTTTTAAAATGAATATACACGGACTTAGTAGATTTAGACTGCTCGATCGCATACTTTATTTCTTCCTCGATCGCCTCTTTTATCTTTTGCTCGTCCATTGGATATATTTCATCCTAAAATAATCAATAAATTACTGTTCCCTGTTCCCTGTTCCCTATTTCCTCCTAATGAAAATAGTTATAAATTTCTTCAGCCAAACTCAAACCAATACCGGGAACTTCTTGTAATTGTTGAACCGAAGCAGCGCGAATATAGTCGATCGAATGGAAATGGGCTAAAAGTTGTTTTTGACGCTGAAAACCCAAACCAGGAATATCATCTAAGCGCGATCGCCTGGTTTGTTTCATTCTTTGCTGACGGTGAAAACTAACAGCAAATCTATGTGCTTCATCGCGCACTCTTCTTAATAGTTGAACTCCTGGCTGTTCTGGATCGGTATCGATCGCATCTGACTGGTGAGGTAAAAATATTTCTTCTTGCTGTTTTGCCAAACCAATTACTTTTAAATGTTGGAAAAGATCCATTTTTTCTAAGACGTTTACTACAGCAGACAACTGTCCTTTTCCCCCGTCTATCATTATCAAGTCTGGCAAATTTTCTTGTTTGCGAAAGCGACGACTTATAACTTCAGCCATGCTAGCAAAATCATCGGAATGACCGATTTTAATCTCGGGATTTTTGATTTTATAGTGACGGTAATGTTGTTTAGCTGCAACTCCATCGATAAAGACTACTTGAGAAGCAACAGCATTGCTACCCTGAATATGAGAAATATCGTAACCTTCGATCCGTTTTGGTAATTCAGGTAGATCGAGTATTTCGGTTAAGTCTTGGAGGGATTTTATCGTGCGATCGGCATGGCGTTGAGTTCTTTCTAGTTCGTATAAAGCATTTTTTTCGACCATTTCGATCAATTCTGCTTTTTGCTGACGCTGAGGGTTAATTATGCTTACTTTTCGACCCTTGCGATCGCTTAAAAATGCCGTCAAAATATCTTCGTCAGGTAGGGGATGCTGTACGAGTATTTCCGTAGGTATTTCCGGCCCCTCTGCTGTGGCATAATGTTCTTCTAGGACTCGTTGTAAAATATCCCCGGGTCTATTCGATCGCGCTTCGGCAAAAAATCCCAAACGACCTACTAAACGACCGGCCCTAATCTGAAATAATTGAATGCAACAGTGTCGATCGTCTTTTGCTAGTGCGATCGCATCTCGAGTCACGGTATCGTCCGGTAAAGCGACTTTGCGATCGCTGGTGAGAATATCTAATGCTTTGAGGCGATCGCGCAATTTAGCAGCTTCTTCAAAGTTTAATTCTGCTGCTGCTTTTTCCATCTGAGTTTGTAAAATATCGATTAATTCTCCCGTCCTTCCAGAAAATACCATTGCTACTTTTTGCACCATTTGATGGTATTGTTCGGGAGTAACCAACTGTTGACAAACACCAGGACACAATCCAATATCGTAATTGAGACAAGGACGATCTTTAAAAAGAGGTTTGGGACGTTGACGCAGGGGAAAAACTCGTTTTACCGTATCCAAAGTATTGCGTAATTTACCCGCATCGACAAATGGCCCGTAATACTTATCCTTTTGTTGTTGTTTGCGTCTTTTACGGGTGATATAAATACGGGGATAATCTTCCGACCAAGTGATACAAACATAAGGATACTTTTTATCATCCTTAAGAAGTATGTTGAAATAAGGCTGATGCTGTTTAATTAAGTTAGCTTCTAAAGCTAATGCTTCGGCTTCGCTATCGGTAACAATAAATTCAATCTCCCAGACTTGTCGCACCATATTAGCAATACGATGACTTAAATTTTGCGAGTCCCGAAAATACGATCTGACCCGCGATCGCAGTTTTTTCGATTTGCCAATATATAAAATATTTTCGTTGCGATCTCGCATGAAATATACACCTGGTTCGGCCGGTATTTCTTGAAGACGGTTTTCAAGACGATCTGAATCTTTGATTAAAGGAGTAGTTTGAGTCGAGGAGATCGCTTTCATTGCCAAGTTTTGCTAAGGGCGATCGTTATTGTAGCTAATCGATCGATCGTTTCTTTTTAACCCTTTTTCCATTAGATACTTTTGTAGTTTAAGATACATTTTTATCTAATTTTCCGGTTCAAGCTAAACTTTCTTAAAGAAATTCTTTACGTAAAATTACTTAAATGGTAAAATAATGCCAGATTCTAAAATAATCCGAAAAAGTAATTCTTTGATTTAACTTTTTCGATCTAATTAAATAACTTACCAATCATGTAATCGGCAAATAATTAAAAAAAATGATTGAAAAGCAATTTTACTTGCTTAATTTTCAAAGTGACAATTCTGCAGAGTATTATGCTTTAAATTGATTAAAAATCTTGGTTAATAAATGCCAGTTAAATGTGAAAATAGCAACTAGTATTTTTATATATTAGTTTTACT
>JAAUYD010065471.1_pt1 | contig 11446 bp, 11 predicted proteins | sample 7278101 | NCBI WGS metagenome assembly JAAUYD01 (sample SAMN14350128, study PRJNA611818) | marine sediment metagenome | isolation source: surface marine sediment (0.6m) | place: French Polynesia: Moorea | collected 2018-08 | reverse complement strand
CCTTCCACCAACCGATAGTAAACTGCATTGTCAATGCCTCGGAAACAGAGAGTTGAGCCTAAATGATTCCCTTCTCCTGTGTGATTGTAAACCACATCTAAAATCACTTCCAGCCCAGCAGCGTGTAAGCTTTTAACCATCTGCTTGAACTCCCTCACCTGCTGACCGAGAATGCCACTAGCACTGTAGCCGGAATGGGGAGCAAAATAGCCGATGGGATCGTAACCCCAGTAATTAGTCAGTCCTTTATCGGCGAGTAATCCTGGGTAAAGAAAGAAGTGATAGATAGGTAACAGTTCAACAGTCGTAATACCGAGAGATTTGAAATGAGCGATCGCCGCAGGATGAGCCAGTCCAGCATAAGTTCCCCGTATTTCTGCGGGTATATTTGGGTGTAACTTAGTAAAACCCTTAACATGAGTTTCGTAAATTACGGTTGACTGCCAAGGAAGTTGCAGCAAGCGATCGCCCTCCCAATCAAAAGACTCGTCAATCACAACCGACTTGGGAATGAGACGAGCATCATCTAGATAGGATATAGCTAGGTCTTCTTGGGCATCACCCCAAGGATAACCAAAAATTTCCGCCCCGTGAATAACATCACCAGCGATCGCTTTTGCATAGGGATCTATGAGGAGTTTCGCAGGATTAAAGCGGTGTCCTTTTTCCGGCTCATGGGGACCGTAGACTCGGAACCCGTATTTTTGCCCTGGCTTGAACCCTGGTACATAACCGTGCCAGACATAGTTTTCTACTTCAACTAACGGTAGGCGAGTTTCACTGTCCTGTTCATCAAACAGACAAAGTTCCACACCTGTTGCATTTTCTGAAAATAAGGCAAAGTTGACCCCCTCACCATCCCAAGTAGCTCCAAGAGGATGAGGTTTTCCTGGCAAAAGTGTCATCTAAGATACTCCGGTATTTTCATTGGTGAAATTATTTTCAGAAGAGGATTCATCCGTGGGCACGAACCCATGAATTATCAATTTTTAGTTTACGGCTAAATATTGCTTCTCAGCATTACTTTAGGCACTTATTGATTGCCCGAAATTATTATATAGGGTTTCGGTTCGGTGAGTATCCCTGTCCAGCCTTATACAGTTCATTTGAATGGAAACCGCTAGAATTATTTATTAATATTCTTGAGAGTATTAACTCACTTTTATCAACAATAATTATTGAGTCTTTAACTCTCAAAAAAACAAATTTCTGTAAGTACAGTATTCTCTTAATTTGTCAAGCAAATTTAATCATTTAGTCCCTAAGATTTTGATAAAAATGAGGCTTCAATTTTGTGAATCAAGATGTGGTGAAACCATAAAAAGGGGCTTACACTTCACCAATTGTAACTTTGATTAATTTAAGTATTTTTCCAATTGTTCAAAAATAACTGCAATTAATCTAAATATTTTGTTACATAAATATTAAGAAGAGTTACAGTTTTATTTATATTAGGAAATATTACTTATGGGAGCTTCACTTGAGAATCATCAACCACATCAGGTTGTAATCGTTGGTGGTGGCTTTGGTGGACTGTATACAGCAAAGGCACTGGGGAAAGCAAATGTAAATGTTACTCTTATTGATAAACGTAACTTTCATTTATTTCAGCCACTTTTGTATCAAGTGGCCACAGGTACCCTATCACCTGGTGATATTTCCTCACCATTGCGAGCTGTACTCAGCAAAAGCAAGAATACAAAAGTGTTGCTGGGAGAAGTAAATGATATCGATCCAGAAGCACAACAAGTGATCATGGGAGATAAATTCGTACCCTACGATACATTAATTGTGGCTACAGGTGCCAAGCATTCCTATTTTGGTCAAGATGAGTGGCAAAAATCTGCTCCTGGTTTGAAAACTCTGGAAGATGCGATTGAAATGCGTCGTCGGATATTTGGTGCATTTGAAGCCGCAGAAAAAGAAACTGACCCTGCAAAACGTCGTGCTTTGTTGACCTTTGTGATTGTGGGTGGAGGTCCAACTGGGGTAGAATTAGCAGGTGCGATCGCAGAATTAGCATACAAAACTCTCGAAGAAGATTTCCGCAACATTGATACCTCAGAAACGAGAATTTTACTATTGCAAGGGGGTGAACGTATTCTGCCATTCCTGTCCCCAGAGTTATCAGAAGAAGCAGCAAAATCTCTGCAAAAGTTTGGTGTCACCGTATATACAAAAACTCGGGTGACAAATATTGACACCGACATCGTTACCTTTAAGCAAGGGGATGAAGTCCAAGAGATTACCTCCAAGACCATATTATGGGCAGCAGGTATTAAAGGTTCAGCATTAGGGAAAATTCTCGCCAAACGCACAGGTGCAGAATGTGATCGCGCGGGACGAGTGATCGTCGAACCAGACTTGAGTGTTAAGGGGCACAACAATATTTTCGTCGTCGGAGACTTAGCTAATTTCTCCCACCAAAGAGATCAACCCCTCCCTGGTGTTGCACCAGTGGCCATCCAAGAAGGTGAATACGTCGCTAGATTAATTCAAAAACGCCTCCTAGGTGAAACTCAAAATCTAGAAGCATTTCAATACAGTAATTATGGCTATCTAGCGATGATTGGACAAAATGCCGCTGTTGTAGACTTGGGTCCAGTTAAATTAAAAGGATTCTTTGCGTGGATATTCTGGCTATTGATCCACATCTATTTCTTGATTGAGTTTGACAACAAACTATTGGTGATGATTCAGTGGGCGTGGAACTATGCCACCCGCAAACGTGGTTCGAGATTGATTACTGGTAAAGAGTCTTTAGCATTTGCTAAAGTCATCACACACCAGCCAAAAATGGAGAGTCGGTAAGGTTGCGAATCTTACCCGGAAAGCCATGCATTAATACCGATTTAATAAATGCTCGCAACACATCCCTCGGTAGAGACGTAGCAATGCTACGTCTCTACAAAAATCTATTTGTCGCATTCTTTTTTGAAATTGGTATAACCAGGGTTATGCTTGTCTACCATCTGCGATAAATCCTGTTTCCAAAACAGCAAAGCTTAAATACTTTCATCGTTTTCCTGTTGGTTTAGCCAAGCTAATAGATCGTTCATTGATGAAATTTTTAAAATTGCTCTACCTAAAGCTTCTAATTGTTCTTTGTTTAAAACTTCGACTCGCTGAATAATAGAGGAATCAATTTTACCAAAGCGTTCATTAAGTAAAGATATACAAAAAGTAAGAGCTTCTTCTTGTTTCCCTTGTTGTTGCCCCTTCTGCAAAATATCTTGATAAATTACTGACTCTTGCATAATATCCTCCCTTAAAAATTGACGGATAAATTTCTTTTCAAATTTCAAACCCGCTAAAATTTCCGTATATGCAGCAATATCTTGTCTAGTATTCCTATCTGGAATTTTAGCAACACTCTGAGCAACCTGGGATAGTAAGCCTTGGGGTGAGTTTGTTCGCGTTAATGGTGCTAAAGGTAATAATGCAAGGTTATCGAGGAATAGTGCTGAGTCTTGTTCCCACATCCGCAAGGCTCGATAACGATGGGTTGTGGTTTCATTGACATATTCTTCGGTGTAAGCAATTTCGTTATTTGTCTCCTGCAAAAAAATCACAACCTGGGTTACAGGAACCTTATATTGACGGATTAATCTCACCGAATAATCAAGCATCCGGAATGGAAGCGGAGGATTTGAGATAGTACGGGTTTGAAATTCGATATGTAAAATTCGATTTGCTGTTTGCAGAAATGTCACACAATCTGCACGGATTGGTTCTAAACTTAATTCAGTCTTCAGGACTTTAACTGTTGTCGGTTCTTCAGCCAGCAACCAACTGATAAATTCTGTTGGATATTTTTCTGCTAAAACCTTACAAATATTGTCAAAACTCACTGATTACACCCCATTTAGTAACAAAATTATTCACAAGGAGAGTTCTTTACCCAAACTTCTTTTCCTCAAGAAATTTTTGTCCAAACTAGAATTCATCATTCTTATCCCCTTGGGAATACCATAAATTTGCCATTGTAAATGAAGATACCCAATGTTTACCCATCCTCAACAAACCCAAACTTACAGCCTGGTAATAAGATAAAATCATTAAGAAATATTAAGGCTTGATCTCAATGAGTTGGTTTCTTTCTGTCTTGGGACTTTTGTTGACACTACTAACCCTATTGCTGGCATTATATTTAATCACTGCTCGCCGCTATCAATCATCAGACTCCGTAGCCAACTCCTACGACCAATGGACAGAAGACGGGATTCTAGAATTTTACTGGGGCGAACATATCCACTTAGGTCACTATGGTTCACCACCGCGACGCAAGGATTTTCTAACTGCTAAATCTGACTTTGTCTATGAAATGGTACGTTGGAGTGGTTTAGATAAATTACCCCCTGGCACAACTGTCTTAGATGTTGGCTGTGGAATTGGAGGTAGCAGCCGTATTTTAGCGAAGGATTACGGTTTTGCTGTCACGGGTGTAACCATCAGTCCCCAACAAGTCCAACGCGCTCAGGAGTTAACCCCCCAAGGAGTTAATGCCAAGTTTCTGGTGGATGATGCTATGGCACTTTCTGTCCCGGATGCTAGCTTTGATGTGGTTTGGTCAATTGAAGCTGGACCCCATATGCCAGATAAAGCTGTTTTTGCTTCAGAGTTAATGCGGGTGCTCAAGCCAGGTGGGGTATTAGTTGTAGCTGATTGGAATCAAAGGGATGATCGCCAAATTCCCCTCAATTTTTGGGAAAAACCCGTAATGCAGCAATTATTAGATCAGTGGTCCCATCCAGCTTTTTCTAGTATTGAAGGCTTTGCCGAGCTTTTGTCAGCCACAGGATTAGTTGAGGGTGAGGTAATCACGGCGGACTGGTCACAACAAACACTTCCTTCGTGGTTAGATTCTATTTGGCAGGGTATTGCTAGACCATCGGGATTGCTGCGTTTTGGTCTATCTGGCTTGATTAAATCTTTGCGGGAAGTACCGACATTGCTACTGATGCGGTTAGCATTTGGTACAGGACTTTGCAGATTTGGGATGTTTCGCGCAGTTAGGACTGAATCATCCTCACACTCAGCAGAGCAAATTTCAACCGAAATTGTCCAAGTTTGATTATATTAATTTGCGATCGCCCAATTTTCAACAAACGAGCGATCGCTTAATTAAATACATAAATGTGATTAAGCAGATCTTACCATCACCTTGCCATTAGTCGTCTTGACTTCATACTTTGCTAGTGATTCTGGTGCTGGACCACTTCTGTATTTACCATCTGGGGCAAATTCAGAATCATGACAGGGGCATAGAAAAATATTTTCTTTTTTCTCCCAATCCACAATACAACCAAGATGGGTACAAGTTGGATTCACAGCAGTCAATTTCTCGCCGCTTTTCACGACTAAAATTGCACCTAAAGGTGATTTATCTTGTAATATTTGACCAGTTTTATTTAATTCTTCTACAGTCCCCACATTAATCCAATTATTAGATTTAGATGGCTGTTTTTTGGGTTTTGGTTTAGCTGCATAACTGGCAGCAAACAATATGGGCGAACAACTGGCAAGGAGGCTGACACTAAATAAAGTAATAAAATTACGACGATTCATTTATTTTCAAGCAAGATAGATGACTGTGGGTAAAAATCTACAAAATAAATACTTGGTGATACCTCATTTTTGTTGATTATTTTTAAGGCGTAGGGCATAATGTAACAGGTAAATTCATCAAGTTTTATTCCTTGTAAAATACCTTTATACCCTATACCTTTTAAATAATTACACCCTATATATTTATTTATTCAAAAATTAGTCATTAATTAAATTAATTTTATGGCAATTTATTTCGCAGTTGACGCAGACAGTTGATTGATGCAACACAATCACAACCAAACATCGCTACAGCAGCATCACTTTCTGCATCGGTAACATCAAGTAGATCCTTTTCATTATTTAGATCCGTAGCATCGATTTGTTTCCGACCTTTTTGTAAATGAGATAACTGTTTAGCGTTAGCACAGAAATGCTTACCCACTTTTGGATGTTTCACACAAGCTCTTTGACTTTCTGCAGAGACTGGGGTGACTGTAGCATCTGGACGTTCTAATGGTTGTACATTCTGAGCTGCTTCTTTGGCTACGGCTATTTTACCCGTCATTAACAATGAACCCAGAGAAATAAAAGCTAGGGGTTTACTTGTTAAGTTAGATAGTAACTTGTTCACTCAGTTCTCCTAAAGGTAAAGAGGTTAACATGATGGATTTACTCTAGTCAAGATGACGAACAACTCGTCATCTAGTTCCTTGAATAAATCATGTGTAACATATGCTTGATTTTTTTGGCTATATCGGATTTTTGTATTCCTATTTACGAAATATATCCAGAAAAATTATTCCATCACAAATAAACCTTTCAGTCCCATTTTAGTTGTGCGATCGCAATTGTTTACTAAATTATTAGTAAACCATATTTTAATCACAGATTATAGCTTTTATCTATTTGTAAAACTCAAGAGTAACCATAAGTTTTATCTCTACTTTTAACTTGAAAATAGGGAGTTCGGAGTAGGGGCGGGGTTTCCCCGCCCAGAGTCAGGGAATTATTTTCATCTGCAGGTTGTGTACAAACGTTCATGGAGGGCTGGCTTGAAAATGGTTGTTAGTTGTTAGTTGTTAGTTGATGGTTGACAACTTAGGTGTGGGAGCTGCCTGAAAATAGTTAAGAAGTACCCAGTAGGGGCGCATTGCGTGCGCCCTGAAGCATTTTCATCCTTGGTTGTCCTGTGCATCTTCAAGTATTTAGCTCAATTAGCAGTTAGCAACTGAGGAGGATAAGACTCCTAACCTTTCACACAAACAATCTGTTTTAAAGTAGCCACAACCTCAACTAAATCGGATTGATTTGCCATTACTTGCTCAATTGGCTTATAAGCACTAGGAATTTCATCTAAAACACCATTATCTTTGCGGCATTCAACGCCCTTAGTCTGCTCAATTAAATCATCGAGAGTATAAGTCTTTTTGGCTTTGTTTCTGGATAACAAACGCCCAGCACCATGGGAGCAAGAACAAAAGCTATGTACATTACCTTTTCCCTTAACAATGTAAGATTTTGCCCCCATTGAACCGGGAATAATACCATAGTCTTCTTTCTGGGCGCGAACTGCACCTTTGCGAGTTACATAAACATCCTCACCAAAATGCACTTCCTTCTCAGCATAGTTGTGGTGACAATTCACCTCTAATAGAGGCTTAGTTGCCTTTCCACCTCCTAGATGTTTCTCAATAATGCGCTTAAACCTTGCCATCATTACGTCACGGTTATAACGTGCATAATTTTGTGCCCATTGTAAATCATGCCAGTATGCTTGAAATTCAGGAGTTCCAGCCACGAAATAGGATAAATCAGGATCGGGTAACCTATTACCCGCCATCTTCGCTAATTCCTTCGCAGTGCTGATATGGCATTGTGCTAGCTTATTGCCAATGTTGCGGGAACCAGAATGCAACATTAACCAAACTTGGTTTTCTGTATCCAGACAAACCTCAATAAAGTGATTACCACCACCCAAGGAACCTAACTGTTTCATTGCTTTTCCTTCCAAGTCTCGCACCCCACGGTGCAAATCTTGAAAATCCCGCCAACCTTGCCAGTTAGTCACATTTTTTGTAGTATCTTTATTCTCGTTGAATCCCGTAGGAATTGCTGCTTCAATATCCTGGCGAATTTTCTTCAGCTTACCTTCTAATTTTTCCCCCTTAAATGGGGTTTTAATGGCGCACATTCCACACCCAATATCTACACCCACAGCCGCAGGAATAATTGCTTCTTTAGTGGCAATCACAGAACCAACTAATGCTCCTTTGCCTAGGTGTACATCTGGCATTAAGGCTATATGCTTAAATACAAATGGCAGGGATGCCATATTTTTTGCCATCTTGGTTTCTTCATGTTTCAATTCATGATTTGCCCAAGATAAAACTGGTGTTGAGGTAGATAGTTTTAGTTTTTCGTAAGACATAATTTTAGTTTAAAAGTTTGGGAATCTATTTTTAGGGTGCATAGATTCTTTGTTATGTACTAATTTTAATTTGTACTACAACTATACTACATTGAAGCGATCGCTGTCAAACTAAGAGTTTAGGAGTATATATTCCAGAAATAGATTAAAATTTGTAAAGTTATAATCCTAAATAGTTAGTAAAATGCTATGGCAGTTGGTAAAAATACAATCTGGGAGCGTTTTTTATCCCCCGTCATTGGTTCGTTGATAGATAATGAGAGATTACGCCGTTATGCTGATAGTGTGGATTGGGAGAAACAAAGCGATCGCTTCCGTAGGGATGATGTAGTAATTCCAGCATACTACAGCAGTCAAAACTTTCACGGTATTAGTGGGGGATATCTCAATTACAATGCAGCAATTACCTACGACCCTATTACCCAGTATGTAACACCACCCAATGAAACTTGGGTGCGTCAGGAATTAATAGATGCCATTCGAGTTAAACCTAGGCGTATACTTGATTTGGGTTGTGGTACAGCTTCTACTACCCTGATGTTAAAGCAGGCTTTTCCCCAAGCAGAAGTCATTGGCTTAGATTTATCGCCATATATGTTAGTTAGAGCTGCTCATAAGGCAGAAAGTACTGGTTTAGATATAAAATTCAGCCATGGAAAGGCAGAAGCAACAGGCTTTCCAGCAAATAACTTTGATTTAGTCACCGCCTCCTTACTATTCCATGAAATCCCAGTAACCATTTCCCAAGCAATTTTACAAGAAAGTTTTCGTTTGTTACGGGTGGGTGGACAAGTATTAGTGCTAGATGGGAATCAGAAGGCACTACGCCAGTTAGGATGGCTCAATGACATTTTTGAAGAGCCTTATATTCGTGAATATGGTGCAGGTAGTGTTGATGCTGAGATGGGTGCAGCAGGTTTTACCGCAGTAAACACCAAAAATGTGTGGTGGGTACATCAGATAACAACTGGTATCAAGGCAATTTTTGTGGCAGATGGGACAAAGCATAGTAATATCAGACAATGTGAGCCTACTGCTCAAGAGGATTTCCAGATTTTTCCATCCCCAGCTTTTGACACCACAGCATGAGTTTAAAAGCAGTTCTATTTGATTTTAACGGCATTATTATCAACGATGAGCCAATTCACCAAAGACTCATAGAAGAGATTTTGCTGTCCGAAAACTTGGTATTAAAGCCGGGTGAGTATGAAGAAGTTTGTTTGGGACGTAGCGATCGCGCCTGTTTGCGAGATATATTAAATAATCGTGGTCGTATAATCAGTGAAGATGATTTAACTGGGCTACTTGTACGTAAAGCACAAAGTTATGCTGCGGAACTAGAGAAATTAGAAAAGCTACCTTTATATCCAGGTTTGGAGGATTTAATATTCCAAATACGTTCTCGTGACATCAAACTAGGGATAGTCAGTGGTGCTATTCGACAAGAAATAGAACTAGTGCTGGAGCGTAGCAAATTAGCAGAAGTTTTCTCGGTGATAGTCAGTGGAGATGATATTACCACCAGTAAGCCCGAACCTGATGGTTATAAATTAGCGGTGCAACTTCTCAATCAAAAACATCCCCAACTAAACTTACAAGCCAAAGACTGTCTAGCCATAGAGGATACTCCATCTGGGATTACAGCAGCAAAACGGGCAGGAATGCAAGTAGTTGGTGTTGCCAATACCTATCCCTTTCATATGCTGCAAAGACAGGCAAATTGGACTATCGACTATTTTACCGATTTGGAGTTGGAACGGGTACAGGAAGTTTGCTTACAGATGGAGACTTGACTAAGCCCTAGCCTTTAAGCGGGCGGCTGTGCCAACATCCCAATTCGGGAAGAGTTAGTCTCTACACCCTACGCTCTATTCCCTATACCCTCTTCATGCTTTGGGTATGATGAACAACTGCAATTAACTAGAAGGGAATGTTATAATTGTACGGTCGAAAATATATGCAGTCAGTGTTATAAAAACTGATAACCTGGGGAATTAGCTCATTTGGTAGAGTGCTGCGATCGCACCGCAGAGGTGAGGGGTTCAAATCCCCTATTCTCCATTTCACTCAAATCATTACTGTACAAGACATTCTAGCCTTTATCTGCTTTCAGCGATCATGCTTATTTGATCAATAAATTAATGAAACAGTAATTCTTTCTTCTGAGGCTTTTCTAATGGCTGAAAACCTAAAACAATACAATCCTGATTAATTCCCGCATCCAGCAATTCACCTACAACACCTTCCTCTGTTCGATCCTGTTGCACCCAAAGCCGATCGCCAATAATATCAATATGTAGCAATGTACCATAAATGCGATCGCCATCATTCCAGCCAGTCTCCACTAACAAGTAGCGATCGCGTTCTCGGTCAAAGATGTGTTCTACTTGTACCATCTCATCATTGCCCAAAAAATCAGCGTAGTCTTTCAACACTTGTTCTACAACAGAGCGATAATTAGCTTTAACGGAATTCATAGAACAATGACCTCCTCTATTATGAATGGTAATAAAAACTATCTTGATAGAAACAGGTGTGACTTATATTACTTCAAGTTTGCTAGTTGATGGCAAATACATTCCAGGTGGAATTGGAGTCTAGTAGATTCGTTGGAAAACTGAAGAAAGTGGATACTTTCTGTAAGTCAATGCCTAAGCAGTATAACCTAGCTATGCCTACTGATGACATCTACACATGGGAAGATACCAACTTTTTTGTATATTTTCTTGATGGAGTACTCCATGCAATGGGTCATAAAAGCCCCAAAAAGGGTGGAGAATTTATCTCCAAGACCTAACTAGAAATCTTTTGTAACAAGGATTTATAAGGATTTATCGATCTGTGTCAGTGCCGATGATGGTGTTATGGAATGGGATTGGACGGTAAAAAAATTCAACCATCAAGTCAAGAATTACTGACTTAGTTGAGTTTGCCTTTCGTCACATTTACTCACAAATTAGTTAAGTAAATATACATAATTTAACGATGCCAGGTCACGGGTGTGAGCGATCCCCGACTTCTTGGAGGATACCAATGGCGAATCAGGGGTATCACCCTCTTGGGAGTGGGGGAGTGGGAGAGTGGGGGAGTGGGAGAGTGGGAGAGTGGGGGCAGAAAAAACCCAGCCCAAATTATGACAGTAATCCCCAGCTTTTAGCATAATCAGGGTTCATACCCACTATTCGCCAGCAGCATCCTTGGATAAGTCGGGGATCTGTTACAGAGGGTTGCTCATATTTAGGGCTTGCTGAATAACTGAAAAATATTGATTTATCAATGCTTTGAGGCTATTTTATCTATACTCAAGCGGGGTTTAAAACCCCATCTCCTACGGGTTGTTTGTTTTGTGTTGGGGTTTAATATCGTTTCCGTTTGTATCGGAATTATTTCAGTTACTCTCTCTCTTCCTCTTCCTTTGCGTCCTTTGCGTCTTTGCGGTTTTTTATCATTCAGATGCTATCGGATTTG
>JAAUYD010028469.1_pt1 | contig 11446 bp, 11 predicted proteins | sample 7278101 | NCBI WGS metagenome assembly JAAUYD01 (sample SAMN14350128, study PRJNA611818) | marine sediment metagenome | isolation source: surface marine sediment (0.6m) | place: French Polynesia: Moorea | collected 2018-08 | reverse complement strand
CCGAGAGCGGAGTCACGCCGAACTGCCAGGCGATCAGGCCGAACATCGCGCCCGTCAGCGCCTCGATCAGCGGGTACCGGATCGAGATCGGGGTGCTGCAGTCACGGCAACGGCCGCGCAGCCAGAGCCACGCGAGCACGGGCACGTTGTCCCAGGGCCGGACGGCCGAGCCGCAGCCCGGGCAGTGCGAGCCCGGGTGCACCACGGACTCGCCCAGCGGGAGCCGGTGGATCACGACGTTCAGGAACGAGCCGATCAAGAGCCCGAACAACGTCGCGACGATGGTCAGATACGCCTGCATCGAGATGGTCACGCGTCACCCCGCGGCGAGCGCGCGGCCGCCGGGCCGCCGCGCTCGACCCGCCCGATCACTTCATGTCACGCTTCTGGAAGATCAGGCTGGCGATGAAGAGGAGAACCGTCGAGTAGCCGATGCCGAGGAGCCTAGGCCAGAAGACGGCGCCGCTCTCGATCGGCAGGCCGTGCACCGCCTCGATCGAGAGGTTGAACGCCTCGAGATCGGGGAGCACGCGATAGATGATGGCGGTCGCCCACTCGACGCCGGGCTGATCCGCCTGCTTGCCCAACGCGAGCAGGTCGCGGGTCAGGTGGCCGACGACCCAGATGCCCACCGTGAAGAGCGACGCGAGCATGGGCGTCGTGAACGCCGAGAACAGCGTCGCCACCGCGACGATCACGGCGAGCTCCATCCCGAGCAGCAGCAGCGCCCAGGCGATGCCGCTGCCGAGCGGCGCGCCCGCGCCGAGCGAGACGATGACGAAGGCGATCCCCATGATGGCGACCTGCATCCACACCGTCGCGAGCAGGCCGAAGTACTTGCCGAGCAGGAACTCGGGTCGCGAGACGGGCTTCGACAGGATCGTCTGGATCGTGCGGCGCTCGACCTCGTTGTGGATCAGCCCGATGCCCACGAAGATCGCGATGCCCAGGCTGAAGAAGCGGATCGCCGCGAGCCCGACGTCCTGGATGATGCGTTCGCCCTCGACGTACGCGAGGCTCGCCACGAGCACGGCGGCACCGATGACCGCGATCGCGAAGAAGAGCAGCGTGTAGAGCAGCTTGTTGCGAATGGCCTCACGCACCGTGTTGCTCGCGATGGCCAGGATTCGAGTGGCGATCATTCTTCCGACTCCGTCTCGCAGGCCGAGGTCTCGGCGTCGCGAGCGTGCTGGACCGTGTCGAGGAAGATGTGCTCGAGCGTCATGCGCGAGGGCGTCACCGACACGACCTCACCCCCGTAGTCGAGCACCTTGCGAAGCAGCCCTTCGACCAGCTTGTCGTGCACGCGCACCTCGATCTGCTCGCCGAGCCCCTGCAGCTCGCAGTCGAGCCCCTCTTCGATCGCGTGCGCGGTCTCGGCCGTGATGTTCTTCAGCACGACGTCGGTGCGCATGCCGTCCTCGGGCATGAAATCCTCGATCACGCCCTCGTAGCGGATCTCGCCCTTCACGATGATCGCGACGCGATCACAGATCATCTCGACGTCCGAGAGGATGTGCGTGTTCATGAAGACGGTCTTCCCGTCGTCCTTGAGGCGCAGGATGATGTCGCGGATCTCCTTGCGACCGATCGGGTCGAGACCGCTCATCGGCTCGTCGAGGAAGACCACCTCGGGGTCGTGGACCAGCGCCTGGGCGATGCCCACCCGCTGCAGCATGCCCTTCGAGTACGTGCGCAGCCGCGCGTCGGCGGCGTGGGTGAGCCCGACCCAGTCGAGCAGCAGCTCGACGCGCTGCTTGCGCAGGTCGGCCGAGACGCCGGTGAGCTTCGCGTAGAAGTCGAGGATCTCGCGCGCCGTGAGATACGTGTAGAAGTAGGGGTTCTCGGGCAGGAACCCGATGTGGTTGCGGTACGCGCTCTCGTTCACGTCGTGACCGAGGATCGACGCTTCGCCCGACGTCGCCTTGATCAGGCCCATCAACACCTTGAGCGTCGTGGTCTTGCCCGCGCCGTTCGGGCCGACGAAGCCGAAGATCTCGCCCTGGTGCACGTCGAACGACACGCCGTGCAGCACGCGCTTCGTGCGCAGGCCGAGCCCGGGCCTGAAGTCCTTCACGATCTCGCGGACGGAGACGACCGCCTCCCGTTCAGACATCGCCCACTCCCTCCTCGGCCAAACCGGCCTCCTCCTGCGCCTCGGCCTTCTCGGCCTCTTCCCGCCGGGCCTCGTCTGCCACGATCGAGCCCCCCGCCGGCGAGTAGTGCACCTCGTACCGCGCTCCGTAGTAGGTCGAGACGACGCGACCGTCTTCGCCGATCTCCCACGCCGCATCGGGCGCGGCACCGGGCGGAAGCGCATCGGGATGGGGCGCCGGGAGCTTCTCGATCACGCGGAACGGGCCGCTGGCCAGATCCTCGATGCGCTCGACGTCACGGCCCGAGAGCTTGCGGTACGCCTCTCGCGCGCGGTCGAGGAAGCGCGCCTTGTGCTCGACCTCGATCTCGTCGAGGGCGGCCTGGTACACCGCCACCTTCTCCTCGTCTTCGGTCGACTCGACGAGCTGGCGCAGGAACACCTCCGCCACCTCGATGTCCGCGCCCGCCGAGCGGAGCCGCGCGACGAGCCGGGGCAGATACGTGGGCGAGCCGGGCAGGTTCGACGCCTGCTCGAGCGCATCGGCGGCCTCTTCGGTCTCGCCCAGGTAGTAGAAGTGATCGAAGCCGAGATAGAACCAGTTGCGCCACTCGTCGGGGTGGTGCTCGATGCCGCGGTGGAGCAGATCGATCGCGGTGCGGACGTTCTCCTCGCCCTCGGTCATCCAGATCGCCGCGAAGCGGTAGGGATGATCGACCCAGGGATCGAGGGTCGTCACCACGTCGATCAGCTTGCCGAGGTGCCGGCCGACCTGCTCGTCGACGACCTCGTCGCCGCCGGCCTTCTGGATCGCCTGGAGCCAGTAGTAGTCGGCCATGACGGCGTCGAAGCCGAGCGCCGCGGTCTTCGCCGTGCTGGGCGTGGGGACGTACGCCTCACCCTGATCGGCTCGCGTGTCGGGCTCGATCCGTGCGTGCACGAAGCCCGTGAACGCGAGCGCGCACAGGAACGCAAGACCACCCGCGACCTTCCCCCACATGTCCTCGCAATCCTCCCCCCGTCGGGTTGCGGTCGCGCTCCAGGGCGCGCTTCAGCTCTCTCGGAGTCGCCTCAGAAGCGGCTGGTATCGGGGTCGTGCAGGGGCTCGTTCGGGCGGATCGGCGCGTTGCCGAAGCCGAGGACGATGCCGGGGCTGCACATCGCGCCGGTCCCGTCGGGCTGCGCGTAGGCGATCACGGCCACGTTGCCGTCGCCGTCGACGTCGCCGTAGGCGGTCGCCGTGAAGCAGGTGCCGGGCAGGCAGGCGCAGGCGCCGGCCATGCCGTCACCCGGGATGTGCGTGTCGTAGTCGTAGTAGACGTCGCCCTCGGGCCGCCAGCCGATGGCTGCGAAGCCCGCCTCGACGCTGGCGCTGTCGCGCTTCTGCGGTCCCGGCGGAATCGTCAGCGTCGCGAGCGGCTCCTGAAGCACCGACACGTACGTGTTGAACTCGGAGTAGTAGGCCTTCTGCGTCTTCGCGAGCGCACCGAGGTTCGCCTTCGCCTCGGTCGTCTTGCTCGTGAACTGGTAGTTCCGGAACGAGGGGATCGCGACGCTCGCGAGAATGCCGATGATCGCGGTCGCGATCATGAGCTCGAGCAAGGTCATGCCCTTCTGGTGCTGGCGGGATCGAATCATCGCCCTGCCTCCTTCTCCTGTGCGTCCGTTCGAGCCGGCCGCATCATGAGCCCGGTCGATCGACGGCGCGGCCGGCGTTCGCCGGGTCGGCGGCCCGAGCCCTCTGCTCGTCCGTGACCTCGCGCACGCTCGACCGCGAATCACTCGCGACGGTCCGCTCTCGACTCCCGTAGAGAGCAACGGCCGTGCCAAAGGCACACCCGCCACGTTCCTCATCGGCCTCCTGAGCCCCGATCCTTGAGAACTTCTGCCGCCCTACCGCCCGGGCTGCGCATCCGGGCATCGGCAGCCCGTGCGCGCCGCGTCCCCGCCGGAGCCCGAACCCGCCTCGTCGAGGGACGCAGATCGTCACCGGGGAACGTGATGCGGCTCTCCATCCGCACGATGTGCCGCGAGGATTCCAGCCGGAGCGGAGCCGACCCACGCCGGCTCGCCGGCCACCGCCCGCAGCCGACGGCCGGCCGGCTCGCGGCGCACCGCCAGGAGCCGACGAGCGGCCGGCTCGCCTTGCACCCCCCGGAGCCAATGGCTAGTGTGCGCCCTCTCGCGAATCCGCGAGAACGTGCTCCCTTCGTCTAGAGGCCTAGGACGGGGCCCTCTCAAGGCTCAAACACGGGTTCGAGTCCCGTAGGGAGCACCACCCCTCTCATCCCGGTCGTGCGCCGCAACGCCTCCGATCGAGCGTCCGCTCGCTCGTGACCGAGCGCCGGCGCCCGCCCGGCGCGCCGACCCGGTCGACCGACGCCCCGCTCGCGGCGCCCACGCGGTGGGGCCCCACTGGCGGCGGTCGACCCGGCCCGGCTGGAAAGGCCGCAGCGATCCCATGGCGCGCGAGTACGCCTTCGCCTTCCTCGACTGCGAGTTCGGTGGCCTCGATCCCGAGCTGCACGACATCACCGAGGTCGGCGTCATCGTCACCGACGACCGGCTCGTCGAGCTCGGCGAGAGCCAGTGGCGCGTCGCGGCCCGGCCCGAACGCATCACCGAGTCGTCGGCGAAGATGTTCGGCTACGACCCCGAGCTCTGGGCCGTGGCCCCGGGCATCCGCAAGGTGCTGACCGAGGTGGCCGAGATGCTGCCGAAGGACCGCATCGTCGTGCCCGCCGGACAGAACGTTCGGATGGACGTGCTCTTCCTCGAGCGCGCCTACAAGCGCTGCGAGATCGACTACCCCTTCGACTACCACGTGCTCGATCTCGCCACGCTCTACCAGGCCTGGACGCTCGTCGCGGGCGAGAAGCTCGGGGGCCTCTCGCTGCGGCAGGCCGCCACGACGGCGGGGCTGCTGAAGGAGGGCGGCGTCGCACACCGCGCCCTCGAAGACGCCCGGCTCACCCTCGAGTGCTATCGCCACTACATCGGGCGGCTCGCGCCCGTCGAGCCGCAGACGCTCGCCATGCCCGACCCGGAAGACGGCAGCGGCGCGGCGGAGCCCGCCTAGCCGGGCCGCACCGGCTGCTCGAGCTTGCGCCGCCACTTGCGGACGGCGCGGCGATCGATCCACCCGAAGAGCCCGACGAGGAGCCGGTGGCGCAGCCCACCGGGCGGTGCGCGCAGCGCCGACGCGAAGTCGAGCAGCACCGGGTGCCCCGTCTCGTCGAGCAGCACGTTGCTTCGATGGCTCAGGTCGAGGTGCACGATGCCCGCGTCGTGCAGGGACCGCACGGCGGCCTCGAGCTCGTCGACGAAGCCCGGCGGCACCTCGCCGGCCAGCGACCTCGAGAGCGGACGGCCCGGGCGATACGCGATGGCGAAGGCGTCGGGGCCACGGCTGCCCTCGAAGCCCGGCAGCCAGGGCGGCGCATCGAGGCGATCGGCGATCGCGCGGTAGGCAGCCTGCTCGCGGCGGCACATCCAGCGACCCCAGGTGCGACGCAGCCACGCCGGACGATCCGAGTAGTCCTTCACGACGAGCGGGCCCTCGGGCGCATCGACGACGCGAAGATCGGCCTGGGCCAGCCCGCCGCGATGCAGCGGCCGGCTCTCGGCGCCGCGCGCCTGTGCACCCATGCCGACGCCCACGCGTTCAGCCCCCCGCCAGCGCACTGATGCCCACGCGTTCAGCCCCCCGCCAGCGCACTGGTGCCCACGCGTTCAGCCCCCCGCCAGCGCCCAGAGGGCGACGGCCACCAGGCCCGCGAGGCAGGCCAGCAGCGTGCCGAGCTCGTTGTTGCCGTCGTAGCGCGACCAGCTCCAGCGGCTCTCGCCGCCGCCCGAGCCCCCGACATAGGCCGCGCGCGCGGGCCAGAGCGCCGGCACCTCGGCGCGATAGCGATCGAACGCCTCGCCGTAGAGCCCGGCGAGCCGCCCTGCCTCGACGCGCTCCTTGCGCGGAAAGTAGAAGCCGAAGAACCAGGGCAGCAGGATCACCAGCGAGGCCGCCGCGCTCGCGCCGCCGAGCATGACCGCGAAGCCGACGCCGATGCAGAGCGTCCCGAGATAGAAGGGGTGTCGCACGTGGGCGTAGGGGCCGGTGCAGACCAGCTCGTCGTTCTTGACGAGATGTCCGGCCCCCCACGTGCGCACGGCGAGGCCAGCGCCGACGAAGGGGAGACCGGCGAGCAGGCTCGTCGCCGAGGGCGACGACAGCGCGAGCGCGGCCGCGCCGGCGAGATAGGCCGGCCAGAATCGCAGCTTCAGGTTCTTGATGCGGATCGGGTTGCGCATGCCGGCGACAGGCTAATTCGCCGCCCGGGATGCTTCCAATCTACGGGCGGACGGGCGGGCCGCGCCGGACGGACCCGGCCGGTGTGAGCGAGTGCGCCGCGCGGGCCTCAGGCCTCGTCGTCCTCGTCTTCGTGCGATCGACTCAGCATCTTCCAGAGCTGACTGCGCAGGCGCTCGCGGAAGCCGGGGTCCGCCTTCACCTCGACCCAGTCCGCCGCCATGAAGTCACGCAGCTCTTCGGGGTCGATGTCCTCGGGGTCGAAGTCGGGCAGCTCGGGTACGGCCGGCCCGGCGGGCTGGCCCGCGGCGCCTCCCGTCGAGCCCGCCGGCTCCACGCCCGTCGCCGATCTGCGCAGGCTCGTCCCACCCGCGCGCCAGTTGCTGGATCTGCTCACGACCGTGCCCCCCCAGGCGAAAGTCCGGCTTGCTCGAGGAAGATCCTCTTCACTCGAAACAGACTCGACCGCACCGAATCGCTCGAACGCTGCGTGCGCCGCGAGATCTCGGGAATCGACAGGTTCTCGAGATGCCGCATCACGAAGATCTCGGTCTGCCAGCTCGACACGTCGTCGAGGGCCGCGAACACCTCGCGGCGGTACTCGTCGAGCTCGAGCCCGGCGGCGGGGCCATCCGCGACCGGTGACGGGGCGCGCCCCAGATGCTCGGCATCGACGAGCTCGATCTTCTCGCGCCGTCGTCGCGCGCTGCGGACGTGGCTGTTGAGGAGATTGCGGGCGATGCCGTAGATCCACGCCAGCAGCGACGCGCTGCCGCGATAGCGATCGATCGAGTCGAAGACCGCGATGAACGTCTCCTGCACGATCTCCTCGGTGTCGGCGTGTGACCGCACGCGAGCGTAGACGTACGAGTAGATGCGCGAGAGGTAGCGCTCGTAGAGTGCGTCGAAGTGCGCCCGGCTGCCCCCGCGCAGGGCGACCACCAGCTCCTCGTCGCTCAGGTCGTTCGGTGCGCAGGGCCTGGCGGACTCGGAGAGACCCGGCCCTTCACACGCCGCCCGCTGTCGAGCGGATCCGTCCCCATCGACGTCGTGGTCGATGGCCGCAGCACCTGCGCATTCGAGCTCCGCGACCGCACGGCCCAACGGGACCCCTCCCAGTGGTCCCCATCCCAGGTGACGCACGTCGCGGCGCGAGGCCGATCAAACGTTCGTCAAACACGTTGTGGTTGCAGTTCGCCACATGTGTCAGAACTCCCGTGTCGGAGGCCCGATTTCCCGGGAATCGCCCCTGAACGCAGAAGCGCCCGTGGGCCAAAGCCCACGGGCGCTCGGTACGGCTCTCTGGCGGCCCCGGCCTCGGGTGCCGCTGCTCGCGCGCGGATCAGCCGCGCAGGACGGCGTCCAGCCCCGGCGTCGCGTCCGCGATCGCGCGGCGCATGCGGTAGAGGTTCGCCTTGATCGCGTCCTCGCTCTTGCCGAGCGCCTCGGCGATCGAGCGGATCGGCTGCTGCCGCAGGTGCTTCATCTGGAAGATCCGGCGCTGCAGCGCGGTCAGGTCGTTCTCGATCACGTCCTCGCAGCGATCGAGGATGCGGCGCGCGTCGACGTGCTCGTCGGTGGGCGCGATGTGCGACTGCACGTCGAGGGCGCTGCCCGACTCGAGCGGCTCGAGATAGGGGCGGGGCTTGCGGAAGCGGCGGTTCACCTTGTTGCGGGTGATCCCGAAGATCCACACCAGCAGCGACGACTGGCCCTGGTACGAAGGCAGCGCGGACAGGAGGGTCATGAAGACCTCCTGCGCCACGTCCTCGGCCTCGCCCGGGTCGCGCAGTCGCTTCAGCGCAAATCGATAGACGCGCGAGAAGTACGCGTCGTAGAGCAGATCGAAGTGCTCTCGGCTGCCGCCGAGGATCTCGTCCACCAGTTCTCTATCGGAGGGCCACAGCTTCTCTCGTGATCGCACAGTCTCGCCTTCCTCGGTCGCGCAAGCGCGAGGAGCATCCGTCTGCCGGCCGCGGCCGGTGGAGCTCTGGAAGATCGAGCAGATCGAGTCGGCTCTCTGGTGACCGTGGTCGAGTCGGCCGCATGGGCCTCGTCTCCCGTCCACCCCTCCGATGGAGTGGTCACCTGGACTCGGCGGTGTCCCTGGTCTCTCGCCGGCCTTCCCTGGGGCCGGCTCGAGCCGCCGTGTCCGAACCGCTCTTCCTCCTCGTTCCTCGCGCTGCGATGGGCTCATCAAAAGTCGGAACGTCACGCGTTCCACGTCGTTGCGACCCGCCTTATGAGCAATTCATGTGCCAGCCAGACACATGACGCAGAAACTCCGCGAGGTGCGCGAGATTCAACGAGTTTCCAGAACCCCCGAGGAGTGGAACGACCGTTCCAACCCCGAAGGGTGTGTGGAAAAGAGTTCTCATTTTGGGTCCGGAAGTGGCCCGGGATCCACCACGTCGGAGATTCCGCGCAGGCCCGCGAGGGAGTCGGCGCGGCGCCGATCAGGGAAAGACCCGATCTCAGACCTTGCCGGGGATGATCCACCAGCGGCCGTTCGAGAACTCCCACTCGTCCTTCCGCGTGACGTGCGTGGCCCAGGGCCGCAGCGGCTTGCGATTGCGCCCGCGGAAGGTCACCTCGAGCACCACCCGCTTGGGCGCGATGCGCTCGACCCGGACCAGCTTCACCGAGATCGGCTTGTGCGACTCGAAGAAGGCGCGGTCGAGGGCCTCGACGAGGTTCGCGTAGTAGTCGGCGAACGCGGCCGGATCGCGGAAGTACTCGCGCAGGGCCGGGTCGTCGAAGGTCGCCTTGCTGTTCACGCGGCGGTTGGTCGTGCGCTCGTAGAAGACGCGCGCGAGGGGGATCAGCACGTCGAAGCGCGCGTCTTCGACCGCCTCGGCCTCGCTGGTCATCCAGAAGCCCTGGGCCTGGCGGCGGTCGAGCCCGATCACCTCGGCGCCGTCCCCCCACTCGCCCGGGTAGGGCCGCACGCAGGCACTGCTCGTCAGGAGGAGCACGGCGACGAGCGCCAGGCGCGCCCCGAAACGCAAGGGAGGCGAGATCAACCGAGTGCCTTTGCGACCTCGACGGCCGCCTGGGCGGCGGCGAGCCGGGCCAGGGGGACGCGGTAGGGCGAGCACGACACGTAGTCGAGGCCGACGGCGGCGAAGAACTTGACGCTCTTCGGATCGCCGCCGTGCTCGCCGCAGACGCCGAGCTTGAGGTCGGGCCGCGTCGTGCGGCCGCGCTCGGCGCCCATCCGCACGAGCTGGCCGATGCCGTCGACGTCGATCGAGACGAAGGGGTCGTCGCGGATCACGCCCTGCTCGACGTAGCTCGGCAGGAACGAGCCGACGTCGTCGCGGCTGAGGGCGTAGGCCATCTGGGTGAGGTCGTTCGTGCCGAACGAGAAGAAGTCGGCGTGCTCGGCGATGACGTCGGCGGTGAGCGCGGCGCGCGGCACCTCGATCATCGTGCCGATCAGCGGGCGCACCCGCGTGTTGTTCCGCTCGCGTCGCACGTCGGCGATCACCTGCTCGACCTCTTCGCGCAGCATCTGCAGCTCGCGCGGATGCGCCACCAGCGGGATCATGATCTCGGGCTTCACCTTGAGCCCTTCGGAGGCGACCTCGCACGCCGCCTCGGTGATCGCCCGCGCCTGCATGGCGTAGATCTCGGGATAGGTGACACCGACGCGGCAGCCGCGGTGCCCGAGCATCGGGTTGAACTCGTGCAGGCTCTCGAGCTTGTTGCGGATCTCGCCCACCTCGCTGCCGAGGGCCTCGGCGACGGCGCGGATGTCGTCGTCGTCCTTGGGCAGGAACTCGTGCAGCGGCGGATCGAGCAGCCGGACGGTCACGGGCAGCCCGTCCATCGCGCGGAAGAGCCCGACGAAGTCTTCTCGCTGCATCGGAAGCAGCTTCGAGAGGGCGACCTCACGGCTGGCGCGGTCGGGGGCCAGGATCATCTCGCGCACCGCGAGGATGCGGCTCGGCTCGAAGAACATGTGCTCGGTGCGGCAGAGCCCGATGCCCTGGGCGCCGAAGCGTCGGGCGATCTCGGCGTCCTGGGGCGTGTCGGCGTTGGTGCGCACCGAGAGCCCGCGCCGCTTGTCGGCCCACTTCATCAGCTCCTCGAAGGCGCCGCCGAGCTCGGGCAGCACCGTCGGCACCTCGCCGAGCATCACGTCGCCGGTCGAGCCGTCGATCGTGAGCCAGTCGCCCTCCTCGATCGCGTGCTCGCCGATGCGCATGTGATCGTTCGTGTAGTCGACGATCAGCGCACCGCAGCCCGTCACGCAGCACTTGCCCATGCCGCGGGCGACCACGGCGGCGTGGCTCGTCATGCCACCCTTGGCCGTGAGGATGCCCTCGGAGGCGTGCATGCCGACGATGTCCTCGGGCGAGGTCTCGATGCGCACGAGCACGACCTTCTCGCCGGCCTTGGCCCAGGCCTCGGCCTTGTCGGCGGTGAACACCACCCGGCCCACGGCGGCGCCCGGCGACGCGGGCAGGCCTCGCGCGACCACGGTGCGCGGGGCCTCGGTGTCGAGCATCGGGTGCAGCAGCTGGTCGAGCGCGTTCGCGTCGACGCGCAGCAGCGCCTCCTCTCGAGAGATCAGCCGCTCCTTCGCCATGTCGACGGCGATCTGCACGGCCGCCTGGGCGGTGCGCTTGCCCGTCCGCGTCTGCAGCAGCCAGAGCGTGCCCTGCTGGATCGTGAACTCGATGTCCTGCATGTCGCGGTAGTGCTTCTCGAGGAGCCGGTAGATGCGCACGAGCTCCTTGAAGGCCTGCGGCATCTCGGCCTCGAGGGTCGGCAGATCCATCGTGTCGGGGGTGCGGCTCGCCTCGTTGATCGGCTGCGGCGTGCGCACGCCGGCGACGACGTCCTCGCCCTGGGCGTTCTTCAGGTACTCGCCGTAGAAGTTGCGCTCGCCGGTCGACGGATTGCGCGTGAATGCCACGCCCGTCGCACAGTCGTCGCCCATGTTGCCGAAGACCATGCTCTGCACGTTGACGGCGGTGCCCCAGTCGTCCTCGATGCCGTTGAGCCTGCGGTAGGCGATGGCGCGCGACGGGCGTGGCGTT
>JAAUYD010016620.1_pt1 | contig 11446 bp, 10 predicted proteins | sample 7278101 | NCBI WGS metagenome assembly JAAUYD01 (sample SAMN14350128, study PRJNA611818) | marine sediment metagenome | isolation source: surface marine sediment (0.6m) | place: French Polynesia: Moorea | collected 2018-08 | reverse complement strand
CTCAACACAACCCCATATCTTCAGTTGTCATGGTTCATACTGTCAACAGGTTTTGATATAGGAGAATTTCATCCTGAGTTGGCATGACTTTAATATAACATCAAATTTAATTAGAGAAACGACGGGTTAAAACACTTAGAGTCGCGTTACCCTCCGGGAAGGCTCCGCCTACATCCCCTGTCTAAAGACGCTTGGGTTCTCACGCTCCCACTATGTTCCGATAGAGTCTTTATATAGCGCTTTTCGGTTGAGTCCAATACACCAAAAACCTCACCCTGACAAGACCGGACATCCCTCTCCTACCCTACGGGTAGACACGTTCACGAAGTGTTCCCGAAGGGTAGTGGCTTCTGAAAGTAGCCACTCCGTGTCTATAGTAAGGAGAGGGACAGAGGGTGAGGTTAAATTTGTATTGCATCCAAGTGAAAATTGCTATATCTATCAGCATCTTTACTTCAAAATCCCACTTTAGAGCTGATTCTGTTGGACAAACATGGATAATTCTCAGCAGTTACCTGATGATTTTATGTAGCAGGTTTTGTAATTAACAATTGTGCAATTGCTTGGGAAATTGGAAAGTGTGGTGGATAACATTCTAGCCAAAAAAACTCACCTACGGGATTCACTTCCAGAAATACATGGCGATCATCAGGTGTAACAATAATGTCAATGGCTCCATAGTTTAAACCAAAATAACTCATGAGCTTGAACAGCTTTTGCTCAACCTCCTGAGGTAAATCATAAGCTTGCCAAGAATCGAGTAAGGCTACTCCCTGTTTTCGCCAGTCGTGTTCAGCTTTCGGCAAGCGTTGAGAGTCAACAGCTGCTGTGAATATATGTTTACCGACAATAGTTGTGCGCAACTCTAGCGCTTTGGGCACTTTTTCTTGAAAAGTCATCGGACAAAACCGCAATCCATCAAGATGTTCTAAATCTGCATCTGTAACTGGATTGGTGAACACAACACTTTCCTCTCCTTGCTGATTATAGATAGCGAAGGAAGAAAGCATCTTGGCTATCATTCCTTGTTCGCACTCTTGGGAAAATTCCTTCACCGCTTGGGGATTGTTTGTAATTAAGGTGCGTGGTGTCTCTAACCCAATTTCCCGCGCTACCTGTAACTGGAGTTGTTTATTATCAGCTAGACGGATATTTTGGATTCTGTCAAGGTGAAAACCTTTGATACTAGCGATCATTCCCTCAATGGTGACGCGAGACTCTTTCACAGAAGCTGACCGCAATTGTGCTTCCATAGTATTAGGAATTCTCGCTCCCATGGCAATCCTTCGGTACCAAACTGCGGAAACTTCACTTAAGTCTAACTTTTGTTCGTTAACCCTGAGAGTTTGCCCCTCCCGTCCCTGGCTGTAGTATACATCTAAAAGCACCTGTGTCGGGAATCTATCTGTATCAAAACGAAATGCCTCTCCCCCTTGATTTTCAATGGCTTTGATTACCAAAGGAATACTTTCGTTGTCTTGAGTATGGGTAATTATTAAAATATTGTTCATCTAACAAATGCCTGGGATGATTTTGAAAGCAGAGCTTCGGCAATGGCACCGGAAATGGGATAATTTAAATCACGCTCTAGCATTCCCCACTCACCTGTGGGGTTAATTTCCAAAAAAACGTATTCCCCTGATGGTGTGAGAATAAAGTCAAAGGCACCGAATACCAACCCAAATTTTCCCATAAAGGCTTGCAGACGTTCTGCGATTTCTGATGGCATCTCATGGGTTTGCCATACACAAGCATCACCACTAGCACGTCGCCAATCAAGGGTTGATGCTCCATACACAGATGCATCTAACGCTCCCACGAACAGTTTACCATCTACATACACTACCCGTAGTTCCTTATCCTTGGGTATTTCTTCTTGAAACACCATCGGACAATAACGTAGTGAGGAAGCATCCAGTAAATCTTCCTCCTTAACTGGGCTAGTATAGAAAAAGAAAGGGGAGCCTTTCATACTTACAGATAAAGGAGTCAACAGCTTGGCTACCATTTTCCCCTTGACTTGGAAGAAAAACTCCCGTGCTTGTTGGGGATCGTTGGTGACAAGAGTCTGAGGAATGACAAAACCCACTTCCTGGGCTACCCTCATTTGCCGTAGCTTATTTTCAGCAAAATGTATTCGCTGCAAATCATCCACCCAATGGGCTTCTCTGAGGCTATCCCAAAACCCATCCAATGCTGCTAATGACTCTCTAGCACAAGCTGATTGAAACTGGGGAGCTAAGTCTTGACTGATCTGGGGTTGCCAAATTCGTCGCATCCAAACTGCTTTTACTTGCTTTGCACTAATTGAGCGATCGCCATATTTTAGACAATTTAGATGTTCTAAATGACTCCTTTGTGACTGTAATTGTACTGTCATCGGAAATTTATCGGTGTCGAGGCGAAAGGGCTGCGCTCCAAGTTTTAATATAGCTTCTGCTACCCTATCGACTGTAAAATAATCACCGCTATGAGTGATTAATAAGACAATATCACCTACTGAATCCATAAAATTTTCATTTCCTCAGCAACCCGGTTTAGTGACAAAATTCCACGAGAAGCCGAGTTAAAAAGTTGTTTGTATAGTGTATTATCTGATATCTTGCACCATGTTCAGAAACGGGGTTTATTGAGAATGAATAAGCTTAAAAACCCTTAGATAATACTTACCCAAACTTACCCCTAATCCCCGGGAAAAGATAATAGAGGATCTAAGATATTTCAAAATCTGCAATATCTATAGAACCTATATGATCGTCACCGTCAGATGGATATTTATGGGTAACAGCAAATTCATCAGTATCGGAGGGATACTTTTCAGTAACTGCACCCCCATCTTCATTGTCAGAAGGATATTTGAGAGTTACTGCAATATCATCTTTGAATTTACTGGTGATACAATCACCTTCTTCATGATCGGAAGGATATTTCTTTGTGAAAGAATATATTGCACCCCCTTGGACTTCACTCATTTCTTCTTCAGACAAGTCTTCACAGAATTGTTCTTCTAAATAACGAGCGAAGAATGGTAATGCTTGCTCTTTGTTGTCAGACATACAGTCCTCCTGAGATAGTTAATTTTGTATTTATTCCTGAAATTTTCTCAAACAAAAAAATCGGGTTACTCAACGAAAATTAGGGTTTTTATGGCTGAAGATTTGCAATCAATCCTGTTTGTGATCCTGTGCAAGATATCAGAGGAGAGATAGAGATTGAACTTTATTAAAACCAGACTTGTAAGAAAAGTCTAGGTCACTTTGGTAGTAACCATGGTTCTAAAAACCAACACAATTTAGTAGTAGCAATGGCTTCTCTACATTCCTCTAAAGTTTTGGTGTAAAGAAATATTCAATCCACCGTCAACTTGGAATGCTTTTTTATTGCTGATATTCTAAATCTAGCCCGGTAGCTTCTAAGTGCTAAATCTTAAAAGCAAAAGGATGATTTATGATAGCCTCCTAAATTCTATTTTTAACTATATAGGCTATATTGATTTTTTTGTGGTCATTTTGGCAGAAAAATTTTGCAACCATGAATTATCACTGATTGCAAGATTGCTATTACCAATTATTCATAATTGTCCGCTATCCATCCCCACCCTATAGAGGAATTTGACTTTTCACGGTATGTGGAAAAAAAAAGACGGTGTGGGGGTGTGGGGAGTTACTCCCCTCCCGCTAGAAGATTACGGAATTGAGTGAGACTACCAAGAGGAGGAAGAGGGGGAAGAGGGGGAAGAGGGGGAGAAATTTTTATAGGTAATCTTAGAACGAGAAGGGAGTAGTCGAGTCACCAATCATCGATTTGGGGTAATCATCTTAAGTAACCCATGCTTGGACTTGATTGTAAGGAACCTAGAGTTCTCTTACTGGTTGTGACGCTCTCCTCTCCATCTTCCTACACTTCCCATATTCCCCTCTCTCCCTCCCGTCTCAACGAAAAAGATGCCGTGAAAAGTCAGATACAGGAATAAGTAATTCTGCGTTTGTTTACCCACTAACATCCAACAACACCTTTAACACCCCCTTGGTCTGTGCTTTCTCAAACGCAGCTAAACCTTCTGCAAGGGGATAGTGTGCCTGAATTAAGTATTTTACATCTACTTTCCCCTGTGCTAACAACTCTAGCGCTGGTGCAAACGGACCACAACGGGAACCAATCAAGGTAATTTCATCCACCACCAACGCAGAAGCATCAAAGCAAAGATTACCAGCATAGGTGCTTTTTAACACTAACGTTCCTCTGGGACGCAACCCACGAAGAGCGATCGCAAATCCGCTATCATTCCCGGTACATTCTACGGAAACATCAAAGGTTTTATCTGTCACTGCCTCAGCAAAACCAGTTTTGATTCCCCTTGCTTCCAGGTTGGCGAGTTTCTCTTGATGTCGTCCCACTACTAACAAGTCGCAACCAGTCAAAGCTAGGGTTTGAGCTACCAATTGTCCTAATTTACCATCTCCAACCACTAGCACTTTATCATCAGGAGTTATGGTCACCTGCTGTTGAATTTCCAAGGCTGCAGCTACTGGTTCAGTAAAAGTTGCTACTTCTGTGGGAACGTTATCTGGTACGATATGTAGATTTTTTACAGGTAAAGTGAGATAATCAGCAAAGGCTCCATTGCGGTTAACAATACCAAGGACACTGCGGTTTTCACAGTGAGTGGGGATTCCCTGACGACAAAAGCGACACTCACCGCAAGCAGCATTGATTTCTCCCACCACGCGCTGGTTTAAAAGATGTTCTGGTCCTTTGACAACCACACCCACAAATTCATGCCCTAAAATGCCATTATAGGGATAGTAGCCCCGCAATAGTTCTAAGTCGGTATTGCAGATACCAGCAGACAACACCCGCACTAAGGCTTCTCCAGGTGCTGGTTCGGGAGTAGGGATATCAGTACGTAGTTGTAGTTGGTTGTTTTCCAGCCAGATTCCTTTCATCGTTAAAAGTGCTTTTACAGAGCAATAATTAGGTATATTTTACCTTTTTGACCATGTTAAACTAAAGCACATTTAAATTCCTATAATATCAGGATTAAACCACGTCTATTTTGAAACCCATAGTTCTGTATTGACCGGGTTTTGTTCCTCGTTCCCTGTTGCCTGTTCCTTCCCGTTCCCTTTTGCAAAACTCCAGTTTTCGACTTGGACGAGGTTTAATTATTTTTGCTGAAATTATAGGTGCAAGGAAGCAATTTATGGAGATCACTCTTTTTTACCGTGGTTTTTTGCAGTAAAATGGTGATTCTCAGCATAAACAGGAAATAAGAAAAGCCTTTCATTCACAAATTCAATAATTTTGGAATACCCAAACTAGATTATTTATAACTGTAGTTGTACACAATAGAAAAAGTATAGAGGAAAGTAAAACCCTTACTCGTGGAAAGCTTCAACTTATTCCGTTTATCAAAACAAAAAAAATGCATACTGTTAGATTAGATATACAACTCCTACAGCCATCAAAAAAACGGCATTGCTGAATTGAAGTATGAATTTACAGAATATACCTCACCCCCCTTCCCCTCTCCTTACCATAGACGCGCAGCGGCTACTTAGCCCTTTCAGGGCGGCTTCGCCAACAGAAGCCACTACCCTTCGGGAACACTTCGTGAACGTGTCTACCCGCAGGGTAGGAGAGGGGTGTCCGTAGGACGGGGTGAGGTTTTTATTCAAGATTCATACATTGATTCAGCAACGCTAAAAAAACAAGTATAATATCTCAGAACACAGATATTGATAACCGACTCAAGACGTTATTTGATGCTTTACAACTTCCAGATGAGAACCAAGCAGAGAAAATCGATATAGAACCAAAACCTTTATTTTGTTTGCTGGAAAAGGATAATTGGCGTTGCATAAATGCGGGATGATTTTGATGGTTTTGTGGAACGGGCATCCCTGCCCGTTTTCTGTATTTCTAAGGCAGGCAAAATGCCTACCCCACTCATATTCATCCCTTAATTTAGCAATGTCGGATAATTTAATCAATGCAGTGAGTATTTCAACATCACGATTATTGGGTGTACATAATGATTCCAAGGATAAAGAAGTAGTTGTGATTATCAAGGTTACTACAAAAGAAATTGCAAGTTAATCTACATTCAGTAATCCACAAAATTTTTGGTTTCTTGAATTTATTTGTAACGTAGAGATAAAATAACCACAGATACATAGGGATTAACACAGATGGGAATTGTAGTTCATTCACAAGAGAATCGCTATCAGCAAATGAACCATTGGCAAAAACTCATATTTTACCTTTTACCTTTTACTTTTTCCCTGTTGATTTGTACTTTACCAATTTATGCCCAACAACAAATTCAAACAACCTGCTCTCAAAAGTTTGTCAACAGTAAATGTGTGAGTAAATGGAAGGAAATAATACCTGAATTAACAAAAGCACAAGTAGTTTATTTAGGGGAAACTCACGATAGTTCCCAAGACCATCAAAACCAACTTAAAATTATTCAGGAACTCCACCAAAACAGTCCTAAAATTGCCATAGCAATGGAGATGTTTCAGCGTCCCTACCAAGAGGTTATCAATCAATATCTAGCTGGTAAATTGACTGAAGAAGAACTTGTAAAAAAAAGCGAATACGAAAAACGTTGGGGTTTTCCCTGGGAATATTATGCTCCCATTCTCCGTTTTGCTAAAGAGAAAAAAATGCCAGTTTTAGCCTTAAATACCCCCAGTGAAATTACCCGTAAAGTTGCTCGTACAGGCTGGGAAAGTTTAACAGTAGATGAGAAAAAATTTATTCCTCCCCTTGCAGAAATTAATACTGATAATCAGGAATATCGCCAATTAGCATTAGCCGCTTTTCAACACCATCAAGCTGGAGGACATGGAAATAGTGTTAGTGCTGACCGTTTTTTTCTCGCACAAGTATTATGGGATGAAACTATGGCGTCAGGAATTGCAAAATTTGTCAAAGAAAACCCAGATTATCAAGTAATAGTGTTAGCTGGAAGTGGACATATAGTTTATGGTTATGGTATTCCTAGCCGCGTCGAAAGACGTTTAAAGAGTAAGAAAAACTTTATTCAACGTTCCATATTACTTAGTCCTCCCCTAGATGCTGTACCCAAAAATAAACAAATTGCAGACTTTATTCTCAATAAAACCCAAAACAATTAAAAATTAAAAATTAAAAATTAAAAATTGGTAACTCCACACTCAAAATTCGTAAATCCAAACTTTTGGGCGCAAGCATTGCGCCCCTACTAACTCTTAACTCCTAACTTTAAAATGTCATGGACTCCCCTACATGCACAAATTCATCGCACCATTCGCGCACGTCATTTATTTGATAGTAATCAAAGGCTATTAATAGCTGTTTCCGGAGGACAAGATTCTCTATGTTTAACTAAATTACTGTTAGATTTACAATCAAAATGGCGATGGTATTTAGGTATAGCCCATTGCGATCATCGTTGGCGTTATGATTCCCAAGCAAATGCTCAGCATGTAGAAAAATTAGCAAAAAATTGGGATATATCCTTTTATTTAACTACAGCAAACCAACCCATCAAAAGTGAAGCCGCAGCCAGAAAATGGCGCTATCAAACTTTAAGCGCCATCGCCCAAGAAAACAATTACAATTACATTGTTACAGGTCACACAAAGAGCGATCGCGCTGAAACCTTACTTTATAACTTAATGCGCGGTACAGGTGCTGATGGCTTACAAGCCTTAACTTGGCAACGTCCATTAACTGATAACATTTTCCTGGTACGTCCCCTGTTAGAAATCACTCGCACCCAAACAGGGCAATTTTGCCAAGATTTTCAACTCCCAGTGTGGGAAGATTCCACAAATCTAGATGTCAAATATGCCCGCAACCGTATACGTCAAGAACTCATACCATATTTACGCGAAAATTTCAACCCCCAAGTTGAATCAGCCCTAGCCCAAACCGCAGAAATTCTCCAAGGAGAAGTAGAATATTTAGAGCAAGCAGCCGATAAATTGCGACAAGAAGCATCAGTAAACGATGCCCTAAGTCTTAACCGTCGCATCTTGCAGAAAGCACCAATAGCCCTACAGCGTCGTGTAATGCGTCAGCTACTCCAACAAATCTTGACATGCACTCCCACATTTGAGCATATAGAAAAACTTACAGCCCTAACAACTGCCCCAAACCGTTCCCAAACCGATCCCTTTCCTGGTGGTGCGATCGCTTATGTAGAAGGTGAGTGGATTCGCTTCCAGAAAAAAGATTAATGGAAGAATCGCACCTAGCAAATGCATTAGAACTGATAAGTTGCACCATTCTCAAGAAGAGTCAACTGAAGGAAGAGGGTTTGAGCACAAGAGGGTTTGAGCGGTTTTATGTTTGTCAGGAGCTTGGAGTGCTTCCAAACTCATAAAGTCGTAAACGACGCTTAACCTATATTCATCAAGAAGAAGAGAAAAAGGAAAATCGTCCTTGTGCATAAGTGCCTCCTTCCACTCTACTCAAAGCCGCTACCGCGTCTACCTTCCGAAGGCTTCTGCCTTCGGTCAATCTAAAATTTCAAATCCAAAATCCAAAATTGATTAAGCTTTCTGATACTCTGGAATAATCACCACCAGGACAGGTGCCATCAGTTGTAAACATGGCGCTAGGGGAATCACAAATGTCGCAAAACTTGAGAAGTAAAGCAGTCACACAAGGGGTGCAGCGTTCCCCAAACCGGGCAATGTTGCGCGCTACTGGTTTCCAAGATGAGGATTTCAATAAACCGATTGTAGGTATAGCCAATGCCTACAGTACCATTACCCCCTGTAACATGGGGCTGAATGATTTAGCAAAACGGGCAGAACTTGGTCTTCGCAATGCTGGAGGAATGCCCCAAGTATTTGGTACAATTACCGTCAGCGATGGTATTTCTATGGGAACTGAGGGAATGAAATATTCCCTGGTGTCGCGGGAAGTAATTGCCGACTCCATTGAAACCGCCTGTAATGGTGAAAGTATGGATGGTGTACTCACCATTGGCGGTTGTGATAAAAATATGCCCGGTTCCATGATTGCCATTGCCCGCATGAATATCCCCGCAATCTTCGTTTATGGGGGCACTATCAAGCCCGGTAGCTACAGGGAATGCGATTTAACTGTTGTCAGTGCTTTTGAAGCTGTAGGGGCATATAAAGCCGGGAAAATTGACGAAACAGAACTGACAGAAATCGAACGTCGCGCTTGTCCCGGTGCAGGTTCCTGTGGAGGTATGTATACAGCAAATACCATGTCATCTGCCTTTGAAGCCATGGGGATGAGTCTGCCCTATTCTTCTACAATGGCAGCAGAGGACGCAGAGAAAGCCGATAGCGCCGAAAAATCAGGAATTGTCTTAGTAGAAGCCATCAAAAAGCAACTTCTACCCCGGGATATCATCACCCGCAAATCCATCGAAAATGCCATTTCCGTAATTATGGCGGTGGGTGGTTCGACAAATGCAGTTTTACATTTTTTGGCGATCGCCCACGCTGCTGGTGTGGAACTAACTCTAGATGACTTTGAAACTATCCGTGCCCGGGTGCCAGTATTGTGTGATTTAAAACCTAGTGGCAGATATGTAGCTACGGATTTACACAGGGTTGGTGGTATTCCCCAAGTAATGAAAATGTTACTTAATCATGGCTTGTTACACGGGGATTGTATCACTATCACAGGACAGACCATTGCAGAAGTCTTGGCAAATGTGCCAGACGAGCCGCCTACAAATCAAGATGTTATCCGTCCCTGGGATAATCCCATGTATAAACAGGGACACTTGGCTATCCTCAAAGGGAATCTGGCACAAGAGGGGGCAGTAGCAAAAATAACTGGCGTTAAACTGCCGAAAATTACAGGTTCCGCAAGGGTATTTGAGTCTGAGGAAGAATGTTTAGATGCCATTCTCGACGATAAAATCAAGCCGGGAGATGTGATAGTTATCCGCTACGAAGGACCAAAAGGAGGTCCGGGAATGCGGGAGATGTTAGCACCCACTTCAGCGATTATTGGTAAAGGTTTGGGTGATTCCGTGGGTTTAATCACCGATGGTAGATTTTCCGGTGGTACTTACGGTATGGTAGTCGGTCATGTGGCACCAGAAGCCGCAGTTGGAGGTACTATAGCCCTGGTAGAAGAGGGGGATAGCATCACCATTGATGCCCATGCTCGTTTATTGCAATTAAACATTTCTGACGAGGAACTAGCTACTCGTCGTGCTAACTGGAAACCCAAGCCACCCCGTTATAGGGGTGGCGTTTTGGGTAAATACGCCAAATTGGTATCTTCCAGCAGTCTCGGTGCGGTTACTGATTTGGATTTATCTTGGTAATTGGTAATTGGTAATTGGTAATTGGATTTCCCATTACCCATTACCCATGACCGCGACCTAGGTGTAGCATCCGTTCTAGACTTTGGGTGTTTTTTATATAGCGGTTTTCACGCTTATCAAATACAGGTTTGTGGGATGGGCATCCCTGCCCTTATCAAATACAGGTTTGTGGGATGGGGATCCCTTTTCGTCCTATACATGTTTGTGGGATGGGCATCCCTTTTCGTCCTAATTTCACTATAAATTGGGATGCTCCCCCCAAATGTGTTATTGGGATTGCAACTTGGTTTGATTTTTGACTTTTATAGCGGTTTTTGGTTGAGTAGAATACAAATTTTACCTCACCCCGTCCGACCGACACCCCTCTCCTACCCTGCGGGTAGACACGTTCACGAAGTGTTCCCGAAGGGTAGTGGCTTCTGAAAGTAGCCGCTGCGCGTCTATAGTAAGGAGAGGGGAAGGGGTGAGGTAAGCGACTGTATTGCACCCAAGTGAAAACCGCTATAACTTCCATGTTCCCCGCAGGGGTACTCATAGAAGTCGCTATCGCGTCTACGGTGTAGGGTAATGGGTGACATCCTCCCACACCAAATCATTGATTTTCGTTAAGTCAAAAAATCATGACAAAAAAAATTCCAGGCTAAAGCTAGATATAGTCTAATATAACAGAAAATCACAGCCCTGTAAACCTTGAAATTTCGTGAGCCATTTGATATATATTCTTAATAATTTAGGGGAATTGTCACAAAAATCATTTTTTTGCTAATTCGATAAAAAATTAACAAAAATTAAGAATCAAGCTTGCAGATGAAAATCGTACCGCAAATATGTAGCAGTGCATATTTTCCAGTCAGGCATTTAGATGTTCAATTTATTGGGTACACAAACCATTATTCTTTGCATTTGATCAACTTCATTCATTGCTGAGCGAAAATAGTTGAGGTTCACGCTTCTAAACCACCGAGTTTTGCAATAGACATAGCTATATTTTAGCTCAACTAAAAAGAAGCCTCTCACCTGCCCGCAAGGGAGGTGATGAGATGAATTTTTGGGCGGTGAGGAGTTTCATCCGGGAGCCATATTTGATTTTAATCAGATGAGTGATGGGATGGGCGACGAATCGCCAATTTT
>JAAUYD010288277.1_pt1 | contig 11449 bp, 11 predicted proteins | sample 7278101 | NCBI WGS metagenome assembly JAAUYD01 (sample SAMN14350128, study PRJNA611818) | marine sediment metagenome | isolation source: surface marine sediment (0.6m) | place: French Polynesia: Moorea | collected 2018-08 | reverse complement strand
GTTTTAGATGCGATAGCCGAAATCAAAAATACAACAACTGAAATCATAATTCAGAATGTGGAAGATAACTTCGTTCAGTTGATCGAAGCAGACAAACATTCGACAGAAATCTATAGAAAATATTTTATAAAGACGAACAAAGTAGCTTGATAATAAACAACGGAAAAATTTTTACGATCATTTGAACAATAACCTATTGGAATTACATCTACTAATCACAGGTTAGCCTATATCCGTGATAACATATTAGTACCAAAGGTTTTGAAAAATGTGGTTTTCTCCGTAATATCTAAATTTTAACTTTTTGTTCCCCCACTAATAGGAAATTGTATCCACCTATCGATGTCATGTATTTTTCGGTTTCATTGGCTTAGTTTTAAGTAGTTCAGACTCCTAATCGACAATACATATGTTAGGTTCTCAAACTGATAAGACAGATTGTGGTGAGCTAAACGTAAAATGAACGGATCAATGTAATCTTTGAGAAATATTAATGAAAGCGGTTGTATATACTAAATACGGTTCACCGGAAGTTCTTCAGCTAAAAGAGGTAGAAAAACCAGTTCCCAAGGATTATGAGGTACTGATAAGAGTACAAGCGACTACAGTAAATAGAACAGACTGCGCAACAATTAGAGCAATACCATTTTTTGCAAGAATAATTACAGGACTATTCAAGCCAAGAAAACAAATTCCCGGAACTGAATTTGCTGGAGAAATAGAAGCAGTTGGTAAAAGTGTATCGTCTCTAAAAGTGGGAGATAAAGTTTTTGGATTTGATGACCAAGGCTCAGAATCTCATGCCCAATTTATGGCAATAAAAGAAGATAAAGTCATCATAATACCAGACAACATGTCGTATGAGCAGGCGGCAGCTAGTTCTGAAGGTGCGCATTATGCGTATAATTTTATCAAAAAAGTAGATCCCAAGAAAGGACAAAATGTTCTCGTTAATGGAGCAACAGGAGCTATTGGTTCGGCTGCGGTTCAACTTCTAAAATATTTCGATGTTGATGTTACAGCCGTGTGCGCCACGCAAAACATTGAGTTAGTAAAATCGCTAGGAGCTAATAAAGTAATCGATTATATAAAAGAAGATTTTACAAAAGATGAACAAAAATATGACTTTGTTTTCGATACTGTTGGCAAAAGTTCTTTTTTTAAGTGCAAACATCTACTACAACCGGGAGGGATTTATATTTCTTCAGACTTAGGCTATATGGCTCAAAATATTTTTTTACCTCTTATAACGCCAATTATAAAACCCATGATTGGAAACAAAAAAACTGTATTTCCAATTCCTACAGATATCAGAGGAAGTATACTATTGATCAAAAGCCTCATAGAACAAGATAAATTCAAAGCAGTTATTGATAAAGAATTTCCGCTAGAACAAATAGTCGAGGCATATAAGTATGTTGAAAAAGGACAAAAAATAGGAAATGTAATCATAACTGTGGATCATAACAACAAAACCTAACAAATCGTTCGAGACGGATTTCTTGCGGCACCCCTCGTACCTCGCTCTGCCCCAAGAAACCGCTCAACCCGTGTTCATATATCTTTAACAAATACCAACTATCTGGCGTTCTAATATTTTGCATATACTGTAAAACGTATCATTAATAATCCACAAGTTACGTTTTACTGCTGTCAGACTAAGGATTTCGCAGCAGAAACTGACCGAAATATGAGTTTTATTGATAATATTTTCATAGATTATAAAAACCTCAAAAAGAAAAGGATTTACAATGTGTAAAAAGCATATTTTTTTGGTTGCACTTATCTCGGCATTGAATTTCCAAATTTATCATGCCAAAGCGTTACTGTTCACGCAGCCCTCTGTTGATCCTAATCGTATCGCAACCATGGGGTGGTCGCACGGAGGATGGACTTCACTAAAGGCGCTAAGGACTGAACTTACCTTCAAAAATTCGCAAGGCCGGTTTAATAAGGGCATCGCATTTTATCCTTATTGCACAAAACCAAGGATAAGTTGAAAGCTTCAGTGATGATATTACATGGAGAAAAAGACACGTGGAAACCTGCGTATACCGGCACTGCGGAGATGTCTTTGGGAAAAACAAAAATTAGGTAAACCATGGCCGGATTTTAGCCTGACTCCACCGAAAGGTTATGGAAAGTTGAGTGACATAGTTTTTAAAAATGCGATTTTATATGTGATGAGCGGGACCGGCAATACTTATCGCATGGCATGCTGGATAAGGGAAATTGCCAAAAATTATATGGAAGATATTAAGATTGTGATGATTGATGAAAAGGATGCGGCAAATAGACCGACTCATTCCAGGGGCACTTTGGTTGGGGTTCTGTTCCCTGCACACGGATTTATGCCGCCATGGTCTATGATCAAATTTGTACTAAGGATGCGCAGGCAAGATGGGGTTCCGGCCCTGTGCGCAGCCACCCGCGGCGGTATTAAGGTAGGACCTTTACGCATTCCCGGTGCGGCTGGCCTCGGAACTTTTCTGGCAGCTTTTCTCATGATGATTAAAGGATATCGACCGCGGGCGCTTTTCAGTCTAGACATGCCATCCAATTTTATCAATTTTCATTGGGGCCTGCATCCCAAAAATGTCGAGGTAATTTCTAAGAAAGCGGAGCAGAAATTGGGGCGACTGGTTCCCCGAATCATGAAAGGGCGCTGCATCTATTTGTCACGCAACAATCTGTGGGAGGCCTTGTGGAGCATTGGCATCCTCTGGCTGATTCCGCTTTTCCCTATCGGTTATCTCCTGATTGGGAAACTCTTCATGGCAAAGGTCATGTTTTCCAATAACCGCTGTGTGGGGTGTGGACTATGCGCGAAGTTCTGCCCCAATCAGGCCATTGAAATGAGATCTGTCGGCATGAAAAAGCACCCTTACTGGACTTATCATTGCGAAGTTTGTTTGAGATGCATGGGCTATTGCAGTAAAAGGGCTGTGGAGGCGGGCCATTCCTGGGCTATTCTATTATACTTTCTGGGTTCGGTTCCTGTGATATCATATTTGCTATATAGGCTGCACGAGACGTATGATAAGATACCAACGCTGAGCTACTTCTTTCCCTATATAACGATATACTTTTTCGATTTCATTGCGGCGCTACTTCTTTCCTATTTGGTTTTCTGGTATCTGATTAGAATTCCGGTGGTTAACTTTATTTTTACTTATACAACATTAACCCACTATTATCGCCGATATCATCAACCGGAAACTAAGCTTAAACATATAGCCCCAAAAAGAGACAAGGCCGGACACCCGGGTTTTGGATGAGAATTAGTATTACAGCGCTGCTGGTGGTCGATGATTATTATGAAGATGTTGATCGTTCCAAGTTTGCAGACTTTTCAGATAAATTCAGCACTACGGATTGCCCGGTTTTAGATTTATACAAGGGATTGTCTTTTCGAGACAGGATTGCTGATGACCATGCGGTTTAGCCCCCGGTACCCCTTAGAAATACTGCTAATGATCTGCAGATTGTAGGGGCGTGAGGTTAACTGTGATATCATTACGAAACATTAAGTACAGGCCCTAAGGACCTGACTTAAGATGGTCATCCCCTGAAACACTTTACTGATTCCATCCATCTTCATGGTCTTCATATTCTCGGCAAGGGATCGATCTTTTATTTCGGCAGCGGAAAATTGCCCTTTTATCGCAGTTTTGATCTGTTCAGTGCCCATGAGTAGCTCATGTATCGCGATCCGACCTTTATAGCCGCTGCTGTCACATTGATCACATCCCACTTTTTTCATAAGTGTGAAGTCATCTGTAAAATTCTCCATGCTGTGCGATTTGAACCAGTCAGCGCCATATGCGTCAACCAGCTCCGCATACTCCTCATATCTGGGATGGTAGGGCTGTTTGCATTGATCGCACAGTCTGAGAGTCAATCTTTGAGAGAGTATTCCCAATAAAGCATCTGAAAAATTTAGTGGATCAATCCCCATTTCTGTAAGGCGAATAATCGTTTCAGGAGCGCTGTTGGTATGCAAGGTGCTTAAAACCAAATGACCGGTTAAAGATGCCTGGATTGCTATTTTTGATGTTTCAGAATCACGCATTTCCCCTATCATAATGACATCAGGATCAGCTCTTAAAAAGGATCGAAGGGCTTCTTGAAATGTATACCCTGCCTTGGGATTTACCTGGACCTGCCTGAGACCCGGTTGTGTGATTTCGACCGGATCCTCAACAGTCCATATTTTTCGAATAGGTGAATTTATAAAATCGAGGGCCGAGTGAAGCGTGGTTGTTTTTCCAGATCCGGTGGGACCCACGCACAAAAAAATGCCATAAGGCTTGACCAGTATTTCTTTCAAATTTTCAAGATTTTCTTGAGAAAAGCCCATCTCTCCCAGTGGATAAGTTTTGGAATTTGACAGGACCCTTAACACCGCGTCTTCATTGCCTCCAACAGTAGGTGTGATTTCAACTCTAAATTCCACTTTTTGGTTGTTGACAGATAGAAGTATTTTGCCACTTTGGGGCCTGCGATGTTCAGTAATGTCAAGACCTGAAATGATTTTTAATCTAGACATCAGGGGCTTTTTATACATTGAAGGAATGCGGTGAACGACTTTACAAGATCCTTCATTGCGATATCGGATGATCAACAAGCCATTTCGTGTTCCCGGTTCAAAATGGATGTCCGACGCCTTTTTTTCATATGCATCTATTAAGATCTGGTTGCACAGTCTGACTATTTGAGAATCACTCTCTTTCAAACCAGAATCTTCTGGTTCCTCTTCTTCAGTAACCACAGCGCTTTCTTCATAATCACAGGCAATGAGTTTCATTATATCTTCTTGCACTGGGATATAGCGCTTGGTAGCCGCAGCTATATCATTGGATGTGGCTACAACCAACTCAAGTTTCTGATTGGTGGAAAATCTGATAAGGTTGGAAATCGATGGATCGGTTGGATTAGAAGTGGCGACGATCAGGCGATCATCGGTGTATTTGATGGGGAAAATATGCAGTTTGCGTATTAAATCTCCAGGCAATGCATTTAGGGCTTTTTGATGGGGGGTTATGTCTTCCAAAGCAACAAAACGCATACCAAATTTTGTAGAAAGCGCCGAAAGGATTTGATCCTCAGATACCAATCCGCATTCAACGAGCAACTGACCAATCCTCTTTTTTATACCTGACCGCTGACTGGCAAGGGCTTCATCAATCTGTTGCTTCGTGACCAGGCCTTGTTCGACCAATATATCTCCCACTCTGGTATTGGGCTGAGCGGTATCTCTATCGCCTGATTTTTGAAGCGCCGTTTCAATTTTTCTGATCGGCACTTTATTTTTTTCAGGCACCTTTTTGTCAACTGCAGGTGTTTTATCTCTGATACACTGGGGCTTGTCGAGGGCCACCTCATCGTTAAATAATTGCATAAATGGTCCTAATCATCATTATCTTTTTCCAATCATGGATTTATAATTCGAGGAAAAATTGGATAACATTTTGTTGTTGATGGATATATCGGTAATTTAGCAAGAATCTTGAGTGGATAACGAAATGTAAAATTAATATGATTTTATCAGTCCAAAAACTGATGATATCGTCGATTCCAGTGCCCAGAGATGAATAAATGTTGCCCTGTCACAATGTTGACAGACTCAAAAGGCATGTGATAGAAACTGAACTCATCTAAACGCACACATAATAATTTTACAGGGATAGCATGGTGACCGATCTAATCTGCTATTGTTTTGAATACTCTGCTGCTGACCTCCGCAAAGATTTCCTTGAAAACGGCAGGTCTACCATAATGGAACGGATTCAAATGGAAAAGAAATTTGGAAACTGCCAGTGTGGAACCAAAAACCCCAAAGGGAAATGATGTTTGGGTGATGTCCGCCAGGAGGTGGACAGGATAACTGGCAAAAATTCATTATCCAATATTCAAAAATATTAATTGATAGTAAACTTGTATCTATGGATAACCAAAAAATCCAGCCGGCCATGTCACTTGCCATATCATTAGACCCGCTTCGAAGCGCTTTTAATGCAGATGACAGTAAAATTCGATTTTTAGCGCTGCTTTCACCGACATGTCCATTGTGACGTGATCAGGGTGCCCGTGCGGTACGTGAGACAGTTTTTAAAAAATATCCCAATGTGGATATCAGCGGCTCCATCGTTTGGATCAACATGCTCCCGGAAGACTCCCTGGAAGCAGCACTGCCGTCCATCAAATCTTTAAATGATAAACGAATACAGCATTTTTATGATCCCAATCAAAGATCAGGCAAAGAGATTGCGATGAGTGTCGGTTGGGATGGTAAAATTGCATGGGATATTTATCTTTTTTATCCTCCAAACGTCAAATGGATCGATAGCCCGCCGGAGCCGACTAGCTGGATGCATCAAATCAGCGATGCGTGGGCCAAAAACGACCACTATCATACCGGCGACGATCTTAAGCGTGAACTCTCAGTTTCGCTAAAGATGCTACTATAATTGCATTAAAAACCTTTTAGGAGTGGTCCGTATCACAGGCCTTAAGCTGGGAGGCTCAAAAGTTTTACATTTTAATAGCATCCCAGCATACCGACATTCTGGCTTTCGTCTTAAAGCGAGGCGAGGAATCGCCCTATCGTAAAGTGACCAGCGAGCCACGCACGTGAAAGAGTGTCGTACTGACGCATCCAGAGTGCCATACGGCCTTCAGGATCGCCGCTATTGGCTGTCTCCAGCATGAGTTCTAACCGGGCTCGGAGCATAATCCGCGCGTTCTCGACCACATCTGCACCGAAGTCAATTAGCTCGTGCACCTTGAAGCCTGCACCTTCGAGCAAAGCCCGCCAACTCGCGCGTGACTCTATACCCGCGAGCCGCCAGGCATCACAAACCGGAATGATGTAATTGAGGTGGTTCTCCCGGGTGCACGCGTCGGTTATCATCCAATCGCTTGCCGCAAGCCGTCCGCCGGGCTTGAGCACACGGGTGCATTCCTTCAGAAAACGGGCCTTGTCCGGGAAATGGCAGGCGGCTTCAATGCTGATTACTATATCCACCGAGTCGTCGGATATGGGGAGTTCCCGGGAGCAGTCAGCGCATTCGAAAGTTACCAAACTAGACAGTCTCCTGGTTACGGCTCGGCGCGTGGCTATTTCCACTTGGACCGGACTTATTGTGAGTCCTTTAACGCGGCAGCCGTACGATTGAGCAAGGTCCAGGGCCGTTCCACCGATACCGCACCCCGCGTCGAGAACTACTTCGCTACAGCGAATCTGGCACGGGTGCACGACGGCTGCGGTCATCGCCTTGAGGGCTGACTTGAGCACCTCCCTTTTACCCGTATTTCTTGATTCATCCACATCGGCGAACAGACCGAAGTGAATGTCTTCGTCGTCCCAGTAGCGTATGTAAAAGCTTTCCGTATGCTCATCGTAATAGCGGGCTATCCGTGCCCCATTCCCAGTCATGGCAATAATCCCCAGTGATCCCCCGCTCGCGCCATGGCTAACGGACTATCCGTTCCAAGCTTCTCCGAAAGGTCCGACCAAATCTCTTTCACCTCTGGTTCACGTTTGTGGATAACTTCAGCAATATCTTTCAGTTCGAGCCCATTTGCTATCAGACTGAGAATCCATCGTTGGTCATCCGAGAGGCTCGGCGCGGCTCCGCTGGGTTCCGGCACGTCGTGGCGAGCGTAGAGTTCTTGGCGGATTGCACGAAGCAATTCGGGCAGGTTCGGCTGGGGACCGATATGTTTTTCACTGCTGCGATAGGAAACCTGACGACTCCCTGTCTGGATCAATAACTCGCGCAACTTGCCTGGAGCTATTGGTTTATGTTCGGGGTCAAGAGCCTTCGCAATACTACTTGCCACCACCATGGCTCCCGCGACGACCGCCGAAGCCGCGGAGGTGTCTTCAAATGTTCCGAAGTCTTGATTCTCGGGTTTTTCGTGCATGGGGCCTATCGGATTCAGCAGCCTCAACAAGTCATCTGCAACAGATAGTCCTCCGTCATTGAGCTTGCGATAAGCCTCCAGGAGCCGGTTTCCTGTGGTGGTGTAGGCCCGCCAGCCCCAGGCCTGAACGTTTACCCGAACTCCGTAATTAGTTCTATCTATAGGCGAACGACTCAGCAAAGAGGATGGATGCTGTTGAGGGCTCCACGCAAAAGCGGCTCCGACCATAATAGCACCCGAATCGGGATGTCTGATGGAGTCGTCCAGGCTGCACCCCCCATTACCCGCCGGTTCTACGACAATGATTCCCTTGGCCACAGCGTGGCGAATTGCTTGATAGCAGGCCGGATACACTTCCACAGGTTTCTGGATAATATAGATGTGTTTCTCGATAAGCAGGACGTCGCCTGGGCTCAAAAGCGCGGTTGCACGGTTGATTGCATCCGCTACGGAATAGACCACCTTGTCCCCGTCATGGCGCACATAGGGGTAGACGAAAACGAGCTCTGCTCCAGAGGCAATTCCCACAACGCCATATCCATTCTTTTCTGCAAGTAGAATGCCGACGACGTTGGTCCCATGTTTGGACATCCTATTGCACACCCCTGCAAGGGCTTTGTGATTGGGGTCCGAATCAGCAGCCAGTCCATCATGGATTCCGAACAGGTCAACGTGATAACGGTTCCAATAATCTTCGACCACCCCGATGCGGACATTACCAGCCGTGTTGACTTGAGGCCACCCCGCAACGTCGACCAAACCCAGGCCGAATGGAGCGGACATAAGATAGCCCTGATTCCATGACATGTCTTTAAGCCTATTAGAAGCTTCTTTGCGCCGAACGTCAGCTATCTCTCGAAGGAGCTGGTGTGTGGATTGATCCAGGGATGTAAAAAACTCCAGAATGTCAGTGCCTTGCTCGCCCAGATAAGTTGGACGGTAGGCGGTTTCGACACCGGAGCTTTTTTTGAGAGTCTCCTCGAGCCTCTTCGCCGCATCAGCGTCCGCCGCTCGGATGCGGAACCAGGCCGTCAAATCACTGAGTTCCTTCGCACCATCGGGATCAAGATCTTGAAGTTCTTTTAGCAAATCCCGGGCCGAGCGTGTGAATAGGGGCCGCACCCACTCCACATTCGGCAATTTCTTCAGCTCATTCAGCCTGTTGGATTGAAGCTTGACCCGTGAGTCGATATCAATGTTTTGGGCCATTCCAGAAGCCTCGAACTGCACGTAGACCTGCTCTACTGGCTCGTCTACGTTCTCTAAACACTGGGATCTGCTCGATAATACGAACAAAGAAAGGCAGAGCCCAAGGACCAGCAATTCTGATAGTAAGCACTTAATTGGTATCATGGTATTTTCCTGTTTCAGCCGCCCGGTTCTTCATGATCGCTCAGTGTCTTTGCAATCGCTGTAAGGATCTGGGCGTCGTCATTGCCGTACTGAATTTTGGCCAAAGTGGCCCAGCCGATGATGTAAGCTTTCTCCGCATCAGATATGTCACCAAGATTATAGGCGGAAAGCTTATCTTTCAGGTCTTGGCGATCCAGTAATGATTCGAGATCCTGCAAGTCGCCAAACGCTTTTGTCCGGAAATCAGGGTTTCCGATCGCGAACGCAGCGATTACCTCAAGCCGGTCGAAATTTAGTATGGACATGTTTCAACTCCTTTTCATGGTATTAGTCCGTGGCGTAATCCTCCCGCCACCCGGAAGGATGTCCGCATTTATCATAGGATGGAAAATCGTTTCAATATGGATCTCAGCGGGTGATCGATCGCGAGATCGGTAAGCCGCAGCGGAAGGCAATTAATCGCTCGCCATCTTAAATCTTCTACGCCTAAAAGGCAGTAAAAGATTGCTCCCTTTTCAGTCATACACCTTTTTACATTTTTTAGTGCGATGATATCGCCCGAAGCGGCAGCTATCAGGTCTTGCTCAAAAGCTTTTCGCGCCGTGCCTTTAAGGAGATCAAGGGTGCACAAGACCGGAAGCGTTCGCTTGCCGTTCAACAAATCGTTGGCGGGTGATTCTGAAAAAGCACTCGAGATATCGGTGAAGAGTTGAGCCATGCAGCCGTAGATTTCTCCAAATGCGCTCCAAGCCTCGATCTGGTTGTCGGGAAGCCCTCCGAGAACTGCGGGGGCGCTGGCGAAAAGGGCTATTTCTGCCCCGGTTTTGAGTTCGATGAGATCGCCGTAGTCCTCCTTCGACCGAATCGATTGCGCACCGGCCAGATCTGCAAATTGGCCTCGACTCATCTCCCACAGTGTCTGCGACACAAGCTGGCTGAAGCGTGCCAGTGACTTCTCCTGAGCACCGACATCCCGCAGTACCGTTACCACCAAATGGGGCAGTGTCGACAGCAGGTTTGCCGAAACCAGAGCCAATTGATGCGGGGATACGTCTTCCCACGCAGGGCCGAGCTCACCGTCGGCAGCGTCATCCATGAGGTCGGCACCCGACCACAGCAACGTGCACGCCGCGGCGGCGATCTGCTGCTCAACAGGCGGTCTTTTCAGCGCCTCAGCTACTGCCATTGGCATGTCAATGGCGAGGAACGAGGCTCCTGCATTTGCACACCGCCGTACTTCGTGCAGGGCACGATCGAAGAGTGAGCGGTAGGGGCCGGTGGCATCTATGCGGTCGAGCAGCGTAGCGATGGTATCGAAGACGTCATCCGCCCTATTTGCGTAGATCATCGCCCTAATCCTTTCAGCAGCTGTTTCGCCTGGCGGCGAGCAAAACCTTTGGGCAGCAAGCCCAGCGCCCGGACAAAGGCCTCCTCTCGCTTTTTTTCGGGCAACCAAGTACAGCGTCCCAGCTCAAGGAGCGCGAGGCCTTGTTCGTATGGCATGCACGAGTATTCAGCGTCGACCACAGCTCGTTCAAGGGCGTTCACGGCAGCAGTGTGTCTCCCGCGTAATGCCAGCATCCGCGCCTTAGCCACCAACCAGCGCGGGCGGCCGATGGGAAAAATGCGCGCATATTTCCGCATCGCTCGGCAAGCCTTTTTCGCATCCTTTCCGAGTGAGGTCTTCATAACGCGACCTCTTGCGTATTTGCCCTTGGCGAGAGTAAGCATTACTTCGCATACCCCCGCGAAACCCTCGAATGTGGCAAAGGATGTAAGTTCCCTTGAGGCTATATGGGATGCGGTCTCGCTAGCGGCTTCCAATGCTTCGCGAGGAGTATCCAAGCGGAGAAGCGCTGCGGCCTGTATACCGATGGCCCGGATTACCTCGGTCTTATCCGATTCCTCAGCAAGGATGTTCAGTACTTGCTTGCAACGCTTGACCGTAGCCTCGTCGTCGCCCCGGACGTGCGTAGCCTCCGAAAGACTATTTAGAGCCCAGGCTTCCCAAAGCCGGTTGCCCCCCTTATTGGCAACCTCCAGCATATCCTGACTCCGAGCAACGGCACGGTCGAAGTGGCCTTGCATCGCGGCTGCGGACGCTAAGGTTTCAAGGCTCATCACCCGAAGCCTCCAATCGCCCAATCGTTTGGCTATTATAGTGGCC
>JAAUYD010095706.1_pt1 | contig 11449 bp, 10 predicted proteins | sample 7278101 | NCBI WGS metagenome assembly JAAUYD01 (sample SAMN14350128, study PRJNA611818) | marine sediment metagenome | isolation source: surface marine sediment (0.6m) | place: French Polynesia: Moorea | collected 2018-08 | reverse complement strand
CAGCAGCGGATTCAGGTCGACCACGCGTCGATCGCTCAGGAATTCGGCCAGGTAGCGCCGAACCGCCGGAATCGTCGGTTCGTCCGGAGTACCGAGGTTCGCGACGAGAACGCCGGCCCGGGGCAGGTGATCGTGGGCGTACCGACCGGAGTCCGCCATCTTGTGCCGGGTTGAGCTTTCGCCCCCAACATGTTGTGTGGATTGATGAATCTGAGCCATGGTATGCATTGTTTCCGATGGCGCGTGGCCGTGCCGTGAGCGGCGGCTAACGCCTTGATTCGAATTGCGAATCTGCTACTATCCGGAGCAGTAGGGGAAAAGCGCCCCTGCGTGACGTTTACCTATAACGACAAGATAAAACGAGAGTTCCTGATGCGGCGTCAACGCTCGTGGATACTCGCCTTCGCCCTCGCTTTCGCTGCGTCGGCTACGGCGGAACCGATCGGATTCGCGGTCAATTCCGATGACCAGAGCGATACCGATCAGCTGATGCGCGTCGATCTCGCGACCGGGCAGCACAGCTTCGTGGGGCGTCTCCCTTCTCTGCTGGCCGACGTCGAGGGCATGGCGTTCGCGGCGTCGGGCGAACTGTTTGCCGTCGACAGCGCAACCCGCACGCTCGTTCAGCTGTCCGAGGATACGGGCGGCGCGCGATCCGTCAACGGCTCGACGGGCAACCTCGGCTTCCCCCAGACCAACTCGTACGACTTCGGGATGACCTTCACCTGCAGCGGTGAGCTGCTGCTGGTCGCCGAGCAGACCGGTTCGCTGTATACGGTGGACACCGAGTCCGGCGCGGCGCGCGTCGTCGGGGCGTCGGGCGGCCTGGGCGATACCATGACGGCGATCGCGGCCTACGGGGACGACGTGTTTGCGCTCGCAGCTGACTCGGGACGCTTCTATCGGGTCGACGCGGCCGCAGGGACCGCCGCGCTCGTCGGCACGATCGACGCATTCGAGATCACGGACGCTGGCATGGCCTTCGACGAGGAGGGGGTTCTCTGGGCGATCTCCTCGGACTTCGGTTTCGACCAGAGTCGCATTTTCATCATCGACCCCTTTACCGCGGACATCGCCGAGGTGGCCAGGACCCGGCCGGGCGTCGAGAGTCTCGCCATCGGGCCGCCCTCCGGCTGCGGCGGAACGCTCGTTCCCGCACCCCAGGTCGTGCCCGTCAACTCGCCGTGGGGTCTGGCGCTGCTGATCGGACTGTTCCTTATCCTGGCAGCGCGTCGACTGCCTCGCCGAGCCTGAAATTCGAGCGCGACGCGCGGAAGCCCCAACTTTCCCGCTTGCGCGCCAACTGTCGAATCTGCGACGTTTCGCATAGCTGTCACTTCCAAGGACGATCATAGTGTGTCTTGTCGTGGCCGGCGTCCCCGGCTGCGCTGGGTGCCGCGCGAATCGTGCTACTTTAACGGGCGAGCCCTGAACGCCCGTGCGTCGCCCGGAACCCGGTGACGGCGTCATCGTCCAAAGCAACAAGTCATGGAGAGATCATCATGGGCCCTTCCGGAATCAGTGTCTGGCAGCTTCTCATCCTGCTGCTGATCGTTCTTCTGCTGTTTGGTACCAAGCGGCTGCGCAACATCGGCAGCGACCTCGGCGGCGCGCTCCGCGGGTTCAAGAAGAGCATGAACGACGATGACAGCGAGCCCCGGCTCGAGGCCGATCCCCCCGAGGGAACCGAAGCTTCGAGCGAGCAGGCTCGGGCCAGCGCCGACAGCAAGTAGGCCACGGCGAGCCGGCCGGCAAGATGTTCGATATCGGCTTCCTCGAGCTGCTCGTGCTCTCGGTCGTCGGGCTGCTCGTACTGGGGCCCGAGCGGCTGCCGCGCGTGGCGCGGACGCTCGGTGCCTACGTCGGCAAGGCGCGGCGTACCTGGACGCACGTCCGGATGGAGATCGAGCGCGAGATCGCGGCCGACGAGATCAAGCGCGCGGTCCAGGAACCGGTCGAGGAGCTCAAGAGCGGCCTCGGCAGCCCGGCCGCCGATCTCGACGAACTCCGCCGATCGACCGAACGAGCATTCAGTGAGCCGGCAAGCACCGCCGCCGGCGCTTCGGACACGCCCAGCGCCGTGGCTGCCGACTCAACGGATTCCGCCGAGGCCGCCGACACGACTCCGCTCAGCGAGGCCGACGAGGAAAGCGCTCCCAGGAGCGGGGCGGTCGGCTCGTGAGCAGGGCCGGTGACGACGCCGCCGGCGACGATACCGCCGGCGAACAGAGCTTCATCTCCCATCTCGTCGAGCTTCGCTCGCGCCTGATGCGCGCGCTGCTGGCGGTGCTACTGGTTCTGGTAGTCCTGCTGCCCTTTGCGGACACGCTTTACGCGTTTCTGGCCGGGCCCCTGATGAAGCATTTGCCCGAGGGCAGCTCGATGATCGCCATCGAGGTCGCGTCACCGTTCCTGACGCCCTTCAAGATGGCGCTGTTCATGGCGGTCTTCATCGCCGTGCCGGCCATTCTCTATCAGGCGTGGGCGTTCGTGGCGCCCGGACTCTATCAGCACGAGAAGCGGTTGGCGGTTCCCCTGCTGGTCTCCAGCACGGTGCTGTTCTACCTCGGTTGTGCGTTCGCCTACTTCGTGGTCTTCCCGCTCGTTTTCGGCTTCTTCACCTCGGTCGCGCCCGAAGGCGTTTCGGTGATGACCGACATCGGGAAGTACCTGGACTTCATTCTGGTGCTGTTCCTCGCGTTCGGGATCGCCTTCGAGGTTCCGGTCGCGGTGATGATCCTGACCTGGACCGGCCTGGTGGACCCGCAGACGCTCGGCAGCAAGCGGCCCTACGTGATCGTGGGCGCCTTCGCGATCGGCATGCTGCTCACGCCGCCCGACATCATCTCCCAGACGCTGCTCGCCATTCCGATGTGGCTGCTGTTCGAACTCGGTATCGTCATGACGCGCTTCGTCACGCCGCGCTCCCAGGCGACGGGCGACGAAGTCGAGGAGTGAATGTGCGCCCCAGCGTCAGATGAGCTGACCTGCAGGCTTGGGCAGCGGATGCGGCACCACAGAGTCGGTCATCCAGCACTCGTTGCACGACTCGCTGGATTGCCGCGAAAGGATGAACATGTAGCCATGCTCGGACCCGTCAGCGCCCGTCACGATGACGGGAATCGCTGCCCGACCGTGCACGCTGTGCACCATGCCGACCTCGGCGCGCGCATGGCCCAGCAGCGGGGCGTAGCTCTCGCTCCGCACCATCCGCTCGAACCGATCGAGGGGGCCGGTCGTCGCCCGGTTGCCGGGTGACGCGAAGCGGAATGCGGTGCGGATTCCCTGGTCGGCGTCACGCTCCATCGCCTCCAGCTGAATGAGTACGACGTCCACCGGTGACAGCTCGGTCGTCGGCGCCGGCGCGTCGCCCTCGGCCTGCGCTTGCAGCAGAAGGTACGCGGAAACGACTCCGACGAGCAGGATGAGTTGCAGCGAGATTCGGCGCATCGTGGACCTCCAGGAACCTCCAGTCGCCTCCAACGCTAGCCTGCCGGGTATGCACAGCGCGTGGAGGTCTCCGTGGCCGCGCCGTCTGCTGGAGCCCTGCCTGGGCTCAATAGCGCCGCCGCAGCAGCTCCCAGGCAGCGCGAAGAGCATGGGCCTCACCGCCTTTCGGCCTGCCAGGACGGTCGGTCGGATTCCACGCGTAGACGTCATGGTGGCTCCAGCTCACGCCCTCGCGGACGAAGCGGCGGAGGAACAGCGCTGCCGTCACGGCGCCCGCCTGGCCGAGCGAGCCGGTGTTCGAGACGTTTGCAACAGCGCCGTCGATCGATTCGTCGTAGCCGTCGTAGAGGGGCATGCGCCACACCGGGTCCTCGACCGCGGCTGACGCCTCCTCCCAGGCCTGGGCCAGCGCTTCGTCGTCCGTGAAGTAAGGGGGCAGATCCGGCCCGAGGGCGATCCGTGCCGCACCGGTCAACGTCGCGAAATCGATCATGAGATCCGGCGACTGCTCGCAGCCGTACGCGAGCGCGTCGGCGAGAATGACGCGCCCCTCAGCATCCGTGTTGCCGATCTCGACCGTGAGGCCGGCGCGTGTACGAACCACGTCACCCGGACGGTAGGCGTTCCCCGAGATCGCGTTCTCCACGGCAGGGATCAGGAGGCGCAGGCGGACCGGCAGCTCGTGCTCCATGACGAGCCCGGCGAGCGCGAGCGCGTGGGCGGCGCCGCCCATGTCCTTCTTCATGAGGAGCATCCCGGAGGCGGGCTTGATGTCGAGGCCGCCGGAATCGAAGCAGACCCCCTTCCCGATGAGCACCAGCGTTGGATGGTTCTCATCGCCCCAGCTCACGTCGATGAGCCGCGGCGCGCGGTCCGCTGCGCGCCCGACGGCATGGATGGCTGGAAAATTCTGTTCGAGCAAGTGGTCGCCCTCGATCACGCGGCAGTCGCCGCCGGCACTCGTCGCGAGTTCCCAGGCCGCAGTCGCCAGCTCCTCGGGCCCCATGTCCTCGGCAGGCGTGTTGACCAGATCCCGGACACGCGCCACGGCCCTTGCGATGGCCGCGAGTTCGTGACCAGCCGGCGTGTCCGACCAGGTCAGTTCGGGCCCGGCCCGTCGTTCCCGGTAGCGCGTGAAGCGATAGCAGGCGAGTCGATAGCCGAGGGCCATTCGAGCGGTTGCCGGATCGCTCCACGCTTCGTCGGACATGGCGAGAGGGCGCGCGAGACGCAGGCCAGCCACGTGTGCGAGCGACCAGATGTGCGCCCGCCTGCCCACGCCACAGAGAAGCCGGTCGATGCCTCCCGACTCATCGGGGATGGCCAGCGTGGTCCCGGCACTGCCGTCGAACTCGTGTTCTGTGACCCAGGCTCGGGTCGTCTCCGTCTCGGAAGCGAGCCACTGGGAACACTCGTCCTGGGTCAGCGGGAGCAGCGGGATCGGGTCGGCCATGGTGTGTCCTTCTTCTCTTTCGTCCGAAGACGGTGGCGCGCACGCGGGGCGCGACGAGGAGCTTGCCGGGAATCACCGGCGAGGAAAAGCCCGCGTGTCCACCGCTAGTGCACTGTCCTGCCACTTGATGCCGGACCCGGACCCGTGCATGGTGCGCTCCACGGGGGATGGTGACCCGTCGACCTCTTGGTAAGAGAACAGCAGAGCATGGTCTGGGAAATCCACAAGTTCGGGGGCTCCAGTCTGGCCCACCCGGATGCCTTCAAGCGTGCCGTAGGTCTCGTCGCCGGCAGCGGTGAGGAGCGGCGCGGTACCGTCGTGTCCGCTCTCGGCGGCGTGACGGACGACCTGCACGAGCTGGTGGCCGCAGCGGCGAGAAAGGATTCGGTCAAGGACGCGCTCGCGGCGCTGCGCGTGCGGCACGCAGGCATGGCTCAGGCGCTCGGCGTGGCAGAGCCGGAGTCCTTCGAAGTCGACTGGCGCAATCTGCGCGATCTCCTGCACGCGGTACAGCTGGTCGGCGGCGTCGATCCGATGATGCGCGACCTCGTCGTCGGCTACGGCGAACGCTGGTCGGGCCGGCTCTTCGCGGCGGCGCTCGAAGCCGCCGGTCGTCCGGCGCGGTTCCTGGACGCCGGCGAGTTCGTGACGGCCGCGGACGGCGACATGGGTCCGGTCGTCGACTGGGACGAATCATCCGCCCTGCTGCGGCCGAAGCTCGAGAGCTGGCATGGCGACATCGTGATGACTGGTTACGTGGCTCGCCACGCCGACGGTCGTCCGCGCACGCTCGGCCGGAACGGCAGCGACTTCTCCGCCGCGATCCTCGGTCGGCTCGTCGGGGCCCGCTCCGTCAACATCTGGACGGACGTCCCCGGTGTGATGAGCGCCGATCCCCGCCTGGTGCCCGAAGCGCGGGTGTTGCGCACGCTGTCCTACGATGAAGCACTCGAGCTCGCCTACTTCGGCGCGGCGGTTCTGCATCCGCAGACGCTGGCGCCGGCCATCGCCGCGCGAGTCCCGGTGTTCATCCGCGATCCGCGGACGCCGGATGAGCCCGGAACGCGGATCGCCGACGTCAGCTCGACGCGGTTCGCAATCAAGGGCATTACCGCGATCCCGGCCATGGCGCTCGTCACGCTCGAGGGTGCCGGGCTGATCGGCGTTCCCGGCACGGCACGGCGACTCTTCGGCTGCTTGGAGCGCGGTGGAATCTCGGTGGTGATGATCTCCCAGGGCTCCTCGGAACACTCCATCTGTCTCGCCGTTCCCAAAGTGGTCGCGGCCGATGCCGCGCTCCGCATCCGGGATGAGTTCACCGTCGAGCTCCGCGCGGGCCTGGTCCAGTCCGTTCGCGTCGATGACGACGCCGCCGTGCTGGCGGTGGTCGGCTCCGCAATGGCGGGCCAGCCCGGCGTCGCCGCGTCCTTTTTTGCCGCGCTCTCCCGCTGCGGGATCAACATCAAGGCAATCGCTCAGGGGGCGTCCGAGCGGAACATCTCGGCGGTCGTGCCGACCGAGGAGGCGGCGCGAGCGGTTCGGGCCGTGCATTCCGCCTTCTATCTCTCTCCTCAGACCGTCTCCATCGGGCTCATCGGCGTCGGACACGTCGGTGGCGCGCTGCTGAGCCAGCTCGTTGCCCAGGCGCCGAAGCTCACCGACCGGGTGAATCTGCGAATCCGCGCCGTGGCTTCGTCGCGCTACATGCGCCTGGGTGAAGCGCTCGATGCGCCGCCGACGGCAGCAGACGGGCCGCTGGATCTGGACGCCTTCGTCGACCACGTGGCGGCCGATCACCTGCCGCATAGTCTGATCATCGACTGTACGGCCGATGACGGCGTCGCCGCCCGCCACGCGGAATGGCTGCGGCGCGGCATCGACGTCGTCACGCCGAACAAGAAGGGCGTGGGCGCCGACTGGGACCGCTATCAGGCCATCACGCGCGCCATGGCGCTCGCCCGCTCCCGCTACGGCTGCGAGACGACCGTCGGAGCCGGGCTACCCGTCATTCACACGCTGCGGGACCTCATCGACACGGGCGATCAGGTCATCGAGATCGAGGGGATGCTCTCGGGCACGCTGGCCTGGCTGTTCCACCGCTTCGATGGTTCGACGCCGTTCTCCGATCTGGTTCGGGAAGCGTGGCAGGCGGGCTACACGGAGCCCGATCCGCGGGATGATCTCTCCGGCATGGACGTCGCGCGCAAGCTCGTCATTCTCGCGCGGCAGATGGGCCTGCAGCTCGACCTGGCGCACGTCGACGTGAGCGGTCTCGTGCCGGCGGGTCTCGAAGACGGCGGCGTCGAGGCGTTCCTGACGCAGCTCGCCGGCCATGATGATTCGCTGGCGAAGCGGGTCTCCGCGGCACGCGAGGCGGGGGCCATGCTGCGCTTCGTCGCGCATCTGGATCAGCAGGGGCGCGCGAGCGTCGGGTTGACGGAAGTCGGTCCCGGCCATCCGTTCGCGATGGCTCAGGCCACCGACAACGTGGTGCGGTTCCGGACCCGTCGCTATGACGCGAATCCGCTGGTCGTGCAGGGCCCGGGCGCCGGGCCTGAGGTCACCGCCGCCGGCGTCTTCGCGGATATGCTGCGCATGGCCGCAACGCTGGGTGGTCGCGGCGCATGATCTTCCGTTCGACGCGTGGGGGAGACGCCCACCAGGCGACGATCGAGGAAGTCCTGCGGCGCGGACTGGCTCCGGACGGCGGTCTCTACGTGCCCACCACGTGGGAAAGCCTGGCATCTGACGATTTCGAGAGTCACGAGCCCCCGGCGGTCGCGACCCGACTGCTCGCGCCCTTCTTCGCGGGATCCACGCTGGAGGGCGAGCTGGCGGCCATCTGCGAATACGCGTTGTCGTTTCCCCTTCCGGCGGTGCCGATGGACGATCAGGCCTGGATCCTCGAGCTCTTCCATGGACCGACCTGCGCCTTCAAGGACGTCGGCGCACGCTTTCTCGCGGCCTGTCTCGATCGGCTCGCGGAGCCCGGCGAGGATCCCACCGTCGTGCTCACGGCCACCTCGGGAGACACCGGCGCGGCGGTGGCCGCCGCCTTCGAGGGCATGGAGCGCGCCGCCGCGGCGGTGCTCTTCCCGACGACGGGTGTCTCCCCGCGGCAGCGTCATCAGCTGACCTGCTGGGATGCACCGATCGAGAGCTTCGCGGTGGACGGGCCGTTCGATGCCTGCCAGGCTCTGGTGAAGGCCGCCTTTCTCGATCCGGAACTCTCCAGTCGCCTTCGTCTGACCTCCGCCAACAGCATCAGCGTGGGGCGGCTTCTGCCCCAGATGAGCTACTACGCGGCGACGTCGCTTGCGCTCTTCGCGCAGACAGGCAAGCGCCCGGGCTTCATCGTCCCCACGGGGAACCTCGGCAATGCGCTGGCGTGCGTGTGGGCTCGACGCATCGGGCTGCCGATCGGAGACATCCTGCTGGCGACGAACGACAACCGGACGATCGCTCGTTTCCTCGCCAGCGGCGAGTGGGCCCCGCAGCAGCCCGTGGCGACGTTGGCCTCGGCGATGGACGTGGGCAACCCGAGCAACATGGAGCGGCTTCGGCACGACTATCCCGATGCGGACGCCGTGAACGAGCAGGTCGCCGCGCTCAGCGTGTCGGACGCCGAGATCCGGGCAGCGATCGTCGCCGCTGCCGACGGTCACGATCAGGTGCTCTGCCCGCATACGGCAACGGCCTATCACGCCTGGCAGACCCTGTCTGATGCGCGGCGCGCCGAGCCCTGGGTGCTCGTCGCGACGGCGCACCCGGCAAAGTTCGAGGCGATCGTGGAGCCGCTGATCGGCGCACCGGTGCCCGTGCCGAAGCCGCTGGCGGAGCTGCTCGAGCGGGAGACGTCAGAACATCCGCTGGCTGCGGACATCGACGCGCTGCGCGAGAGCCTCCTGGCGCGATTCGGCTGACGAAGTCAGGGGTTCAGCAGCCGAGCAGGTCGGCGAACTCCCTCAGGCAGCGGACTCTGGCCGTACCGGGCGGTGCCTCACCGCCTTCGCTCGTCGACGAGGCATTCTCTCGTCGGTCCACCCAGACGGCCCGAAAGCCGGCGTTCAGACTCCCGGCGACGTCATGTTCGAGATGGTCGCCCGCGTGCACGATCGCGGCCGGCGGGAGCTCGAGCCGCGCGGCGGCCGCATCGAAGATGGCGCGCTCGGGCTTGGGGACGCCGACCGTCCGCGCGTGGATCGTCGCTTCGAAGTGCACGCCGAGGGCCATGCGCCCGACGTCGGCATTGCCGTTCGTGATCGCGATGACGGGATAACGTCGGGCCAGGCGGGCCAGCGCGTCTGCGACCTCGTCGAACGGATCGACCGCATTCCGGGCGGCGAAGAAGACCTCGAATGCCTCATCCGTCATGGCGGGGATGACCGCCGACGGCGTTCCCGCCGCCTCGAGCAGGCGCGTGATCACGAGCCGTCTCAGCGCCGAGAAATCATGACGCAGACGCGGGTTCTCCGCGACGACGGTGCGACGAAGCGACGACCGGACTCCGCCGTCCTGGTTGGCCGCGACGTGTGGCGCGTTGTCGGCGAACCAGCGCCTCAGTGCCGCCTCCGCTTTGAGGATGGCAGGCATGATCGGCCAGAGCGTGTCGTCGAGATCGAGCGACACCGCCCTGATCTTCGACCAGTCGAGTCCACGTGGAGCGGCCGTCGTCCTTTCGATGGAAGGCTCTGACATGCGCGTGATAACCTCTTCGACCTGTCGATCAGCAAGCAACGCAACCCAACCCGTGACGACAAGAGCCATATGCCTCATCGCCCTGCTGGGCCTCTTCGGAACCGCCCAGGGCCAGACGCTCACCTTCGCCGGGGACCTGGCGTCCACGAGAGCCTTCATGGCCGATCTGGCCCGACTCTATCAGGCCGCCGGTGAGGGAGAGATCAGCGTCGAGCTCGTCCCTGCCACGGATGCGCTGGTGCGGGCAGCCAGCGGTGAGGTCGACATGGGCGGCGCGGCGCGATCGGCGCGGCCCACGGATCGCCGAGAGCGTCGCGCGTCGATGTATCCGATCGTCTGGGACGCGCTGGTCGTCGTGGCCAATGCCGAGAACCCCGTGACGAATCTATCCCTGGCCCAGCTCGTGGGCGTCTATGCAGGAGAGATCACCAACTGGTCGGAGTTCGGCGTCGACGACCAACCCATCGAGGTGCTGACCCATGGTGATCCGATGCACGGCGTCGACAGGAATGTCGCCGAACTCCTGCTGGGTGACGCGGATGCCGCGCTGGCCGGTACGCGGACCGTGCCGAACATGGAGGCGCTCGGCGAGACCGTGTCGGCGTCGCCCTGGAGCCTCGGTATCGCGACCTACAGCGCCGCGAGAAAGATGCCGGTGAAGATTCTCGCGATCGACGGCCGCAGCGCGGCCTTCCAGACGATTCAGAGCGGCGAATACCTGCTCTACACCCCTCTCTACCTCGCCGTCCGGGAAGACGGGCCCAACCGGCGCGAGGTCCGCAACTTCATCAAATTCGCGAGCAGCAGCCGGGCGAAGCGCGTCCTCAGGCGCAACGGCGTCGTCCCGTATTCGGACGGCCTCTCGCTCGTGTCCCGCCAGCTCGATCGCGCTGAACAGCTCCAACGGGTTCGCGGCGGGCAGTAGGCTCCGCGCCCGTCTTGCGCCTTTGCGTAGCGGGCGAGGAGCCGACTGTAGGAGCGCACCTGGGCGCGAACGGCAAAGATCAGGCCGACACGTTCGCGATCCGGCCCTCCGCCGGTAGGCTGCGGGCGTTCGACGCGAAACCGCTCGATCGCGATTTTTCGTTCCGTCTCACCCAGGTGCGCTCTTACAAGCGACCGGTCCGTCACGCTCGTGCGTGCCGGCCCGTCGCTCACTCCAGCAGCACCAGATAGCTCCGGCGTCCGCGCAGGACGTTGATCAGCAGCGACTCGTCCTCGTCGACACGCTCCCGCAAGTCCGTGAGTGACGCGATCCGCTCCCGATTGGCGCCAATGATCACGTCGCCGCGTCGCAGGCCGTAGGACGCGGCGTTGCTGCCGCGCTTGACCTCGGCGAGAACCACACCCTCCACGTTGTACTCCTCGACGATCTCCGGATCGAGATTTGCGAGAACCGCCCCCGTCAGCTCCGGGTGCAGCGTGGATCCGTAGATGCGATCCGGCTCGGCCGCCTCGATCGCGAACTCGGCGGAGCGTTCACGCCCGTCGCGCAGATAGGTGACGAGCGCGCGCTCGCCCACCCGCAGGAGTCCTTCCGCGTTGCGCAGGTCCGCGGCCGAGGCGATGCGCTGACCGTCGATGGCGGTGATCACGTCGCCCTCGCGCAGGCCGCCCCGGTCGGCCGGCGCATCGTCCATGACCCGTGTGATCAGCGCGCCGGTCGCCTGCTCCAGATCGAGCGCCCGGACCAGGCGCTCGTCGAGATCCTGCAGCGCGACGCCGAGGCGCCCGCGACGTACGAGCCCGTACGTCTGGAGTTCGCTGAGAACGTAGCTGGCGATGTCGGCGGGAATGGCGAAACCGATGCCCACATTGCCGCCGCTCGGGGAGAAGATCGCGGTGTTG
>JAAUYD010043776.1_pt1 | contig 11451 bp, 12 predicted proteins | sample 7278101 | NCBI WGS metagenome assembly JAAUYD01 (sample SAMN14350128, study PRJNA611818) | marine sediment metagenome | isolation source: surface marine sediment (0.6m) | place: French Polynesia: Moorea | collected 2018-08 | reverse complement strand
CGAGCCTATTTTGAATCTTATTTGAAAGCAGGAATCAAAGTGTATTTATATACCGATGGCTTTCTACATAGCAAGACCATTGCGTGTGATGATAAAATAGCTACTGTTGGAACGGCTAATCTTGACATCAGGAGTTTTCAGCATAATTATGAGGCCAATGCTGTCCTTTATGATGAAGATCTATGCAAACAACTGAAGCAGGATTTTCTGGAAGACTGCGAAAAAGCAACATTAATTGATGACTTGGAAAGTTTTCATCGCAGACCTTGGCATCAAAAACTTATCGAAGGTACGGCCAAGCTATTGAGTCCACTCTTGTAGACTCCAAATATTTGCAATCTGTTCTTTTCAGTTTCTTTCTAAACGTATTGGTCCCCAAACTTGAAAAATTCCTTAACCATAGCCGCGAACTGGTTTTTGGTCATGCTGTCCGCTTTTTCTTGGGTTTTTACACGATTTGCAAGTTGTGGATAATTGTCCTCCAGTGCCTTCATAAATTTTTCCGGAGCTTCAGCTGGGCCGAAAATGGCCAATTCATCCACTTCTCCCAAAGTGTCCACAATGCTGGAAAAATACCTCCTTAGTTGATGTTTTTCTGTTTCCAAATATTTACTGTCCTGAACAACATCCTGCGGCCCCCAGCGGGTTTTTGACCGAGAACCTCCCTTGGGATTGAAAAAATCCAACTCGGATTCCACCAAAAATTCGGTTACCTTATTGTTTTCCAAAACAATCCCAATTGCCTCCTGTTTATCCAACCAAATTCCAACCTGTTTCATATGCTTGCTTTTTCAATTATCGTTTAGTTCCAAAATGGGTACTTTGGGATCATAGCCTATCTCCTTGACCAAGGGATTTGAGAGTATACTTCCAAAAAATAGGTGTTTTCTGTTCATGAAAGCAATCATATCTCCTCCTTTGGTTTCCACAAAAAGATTGATTCCATCACTAATTTTTACGGAAGGGAGGAAGTGTATCTCATAATCCGCCCCATTCAAAATGTCCTGCAACAATTGTTTATTGGCCTTTTCTTTGGAACTAAGCTTTCCATCTTTGTCCCTGTCTATGTGTACCACGTTGATTTTGGAATCATGTAGTCTTGCTATCTCTTTCAGGTGGTCTATTTCCTTTTCCTTATAGTTCGATTTATAATCGGTTGGAAACACAATTTCCCGAGGAGGCTCAAAAGCGTAATCATCGGGAACAGCAATCACTGGACAAGCTTTAATCCTTTCCATAACAGCCACTGTACCTGTACCAAAGATACGTGCCTTTGAAGCGGTTACACCTTTGGTACCCATGATGACAAGGTCAATATCCTTTGAAGCAACCACGTTCTTTACAGCTTCCACCAAGCTATTGAAAGTACATATCGTGTGAAATCTATGTTTGGGATTTTCAGGATGGAGCTTAAGCATCTCCAAAAGACGTTGCATCCCCTCTTCTGAGCGATTTTTCGCCACTTCATAAAATCGTTCGCCGGGTTCCGGGACCATCATACTATCCAAACTATACCCCGAGGCCTGAAAGGCGTTCAAGAGATAAAAATCGCACTGGACCTTGGCATATAACTGCTGGGCGTAACGAATCGCGTTCAATGCATTTTTTGAATAGTCTGTGGGTAACAATATTCTTTTGTCCATGATATGATGATTTTAACTTAAAGATACCTCTCAAATTAAAGGTCGATTTGCGGTTTACATTGTCTTAACTGTTTGATAAAATCAAAAACGGAACGGTCAATTTGACGTTCAATTCCTTTATGATTCCTTTCCCTATAAATTCCAAAAAGAAATGATGGGGGTAATAAACCATACAGAGCATGTCGATACTCCATAGGTCAACAAATTCAAGAATGGTCTTTGATTTATCTTCAAACACAGGTAGCAATACTTCTTTGGAAAAATCCATTGATAGGGCATCCATAAATGCCGATTTTTGGTCCAAAACCGTGTTGTCCTCTGTTCCATCCTCAATGGTCATAGGCACCAGGTCGCCCCCCGTTATTGAGGTTATCCATTGCAATGTTTTAATATTCTCCTTCGAAATAGCATCGCTGTAGTTGGAAATGAACGCCATCCTTTTTACTTTCTTAAAGTCTATCTCCAAGGGTACCACAAGGATGGGGCATTGAGTTACCTCCCGAACCAATTGCATGGCATAATTTCCAAACAATATGTCCTTAACCTCATCTTGTCCCTTATTGCCAATAACCATAAGGTCGGTTTTGTTCTTGGATATATATTCCGAAACTCCCTCTACCAGTTCGTCATCCAGCGCAATCTTTTTCAGTTCATGTTTTTTGTTTTTTCCAACATCCCTAATCAACCTATGAACAATGGCGTCCAGACCCTCGAGTGAGGTATTGTGGGCTCCCCCATTGTCGTCCTCGTAAAAATTTATAACATGAAAAGTGCATTGTTGTTCTTTTAGCAGATGGGCGGCGTAAAACAGCGCATTGTATGAGTTGTTGGTAAAATCCGTGGGTACTACAACTTGTATCATGATTTAGTTTTTTTGATTTTCGGGCAATACCAAAAAGGGAATATCCGTGTGCAATCCCATATTCCTGACAACAGGTTCTCGAATAAGCCTTTCCCAAAAAGAATGTTGATTCTGGACCATGGTCAAAAGGTCAATGGACCATTCCTTCTGAAATGCATTTATGGCATCGGTAATTTCTTGGTCGGGCAAATCATGCAGCTCATAATTAAGCTTTTCAAGCCTTTTTTCCAAGGCTTCTTTGTTCACTTGCTGCGTTGGGGTAAGTCCTGTGGGAGGGGTAACATGCAACACGTTTAGTTTTGCCCCCCAAATGTCCAAAAGTCGCAACAGCGTATCCAAAAATGGGCCTCGATAATCTATCTTATAGTCGGTTGGGAAAAGCACTTGGGACAATCCATCTAATTGGTATTTTTCAGGAACGGCTAATACCGGTACATCCAATTCATTGAATAATTGTACCGTATTGGACCCCAAAAAAATATCCTTTGCACTAGTTACGCCCTGGGTGCCCATAATAACCATATCTATGTTTTCATTTTGGATCATGCGCTTTGCTTCCATTTTGAGTGTATTCAATGCCGCATGGGTAACAAAAGTGTGACGTGGGTCGTGAAACTCCTTAAGCAACTGGTCGCGAAGTTTTTCAAGTGACGTTTCCGATTTTTGCTGATAGTTATCCGGAAGACCCAATTGTCCTGGACTGCCCAATGCATAATCTACCCTGTAAAGTTCGGGAGTGTAGGCATGCATAAGGTAAAAAACGCAGGTTGTATCCTTGAGAAGTCTTACCGCATAACGTATGGCGTGCAAGGCGTTCTCCGAGAAATCTGTGGGTAAAAGAATACGTTTCATAAATATTGGGGGGTTTGCGATGTAATGATTTAAAACTAAGCCATGTACTTCTTTTAAACTATGACATACATCAATTCCCATAAAATTTAGATCTAATACATTGCGCTCTCATTGATCATTTTATGAAAGCAAGTTTTTCTGACATTATTGGTGCCGATCAATTGGTATTGATCGACTTTTATGCGGATTGGTGTGGCCCATGCAAAGTGTTGGCGCCCATCCTAAAAGAGGTAAAAAGCGAAATGGGGGATTTGATAAAGATTATTAAGATTGATGTGGATAAAAACCAGACTTTGGCCCAAAAGCATCAAGTAATGGGAGTACCCACGTTGATGTTGTTCAAAAAAGGGGAGCAACTATGGCGTCAATCCGGAGTACTTCAAAAGGCAGACCTTGTCCGAGTGATTGAGTCATTCAACAATTAAAAAGCTACAGGGTCTATTCGAATAAGTGAATTACCAAAAAAGGTACCTTAAGGTTAAAAGATACTTTCTTAATGACAGGTTCCCGGGTCAATTTTTCAAAAAAACTGTGCCAGTAGTTGACCATGGCCACCATATGAACGTTACTGTTTTCGCTTATCATTTTTTGAAGAGTCTCATTTACTGAACCTTCTTTCTCTACAAACACAAACTCATGCGTTACGGCATTCAATTGTTTTGACAACTCTTGCTTAACAACTAATTGCTGTGCAGTAAGGTCTGATTCTTCTCCCACAAAAACCACCCAAACCTTTGAACCTAACTTTTCACTGAATTCCAAAACGGGTTTTAACTCTTGGGAATTAAACAAATGTTCAAACCCGGTTGCCAAAACAAGTGTGTCCTGATTATCTTCCACTTCAAATTTACTAGGAACCAAAATGGTTGGGCAATCATGTATATGCTTAACAACTTTATGGGCGTTACTGCCCATAAAAACCTCTTTGAGTCCAGTAGCTCCCTTTGTTCCCATAACAATCAAGTCAATTTCCTTGCTTTTCACCATGTTTGCCGCCGCATTTACCAAGTGGTCGGGGAGGGAATATTTGTTGATTTTATGCTTAGGGTTTGGCCCTAGTTCCTCTATCTTTTTAAGTACCTTGTCAAGACCTAGTTCCGATTGATCGTGAAGCAATCGATAGAAGCGGGTTTGATTGGCCCTTCCTCTTTTGGTGGCCAATCCAGAAGTCCCCACCTGAAAAGTATTCAGTATAAAAAACTCACAATCCTGATTACGAAATAAGGACAACGCGTACCGAATTGCATGCCACGCGTTTTCTGAAAAATCTGTGGGCAACAATATCCTTTTCATCTTAATATATTTTAATTGCTATCCAAAATCTGGAAGCACCATTAAGGGGACCTTGGTTCTGAAAGTCACTTTTTTAACCACGGGTTCCTGGGTGAGTTTTTCAAAGAAATCATGCGAGTAATTGGTCAGTACAATCAATTCAGCGTTTTCTTCTTCTGCAAAGTTTCTTATCGCCTCGGCCACCGTGGTCTTTATGGTTACTTGGTGAACAGAGGTAGGATGACCTTTGAATCTTTTTTCCAAAATTTCCTTATTGGATTGCTGTATTTGAGAAAGCTTGAATTGTTGGGCCACATGAAATATTTTAATTTCCGGCTTCCAAGCTTCCATTAACTCCAATAGCGGCCTCAATATATACCTAGGCATAAAATGGGTATACTCTGTTGGAAAAAGCACCAGATTCAATTTTTGGAAATCAAAGGAGCTTGGTACCGCAATCACTGTGGCATTATTAATCTTTTTAAGCACCTTCACGGTCCAACTTCCCATAAATATTTGCTTGGCCCCGGTGGATCCCTTGGTACCCATAACCACCTTACCTACATCGTACTGGGAAATACATTTGTCGATTGCCTCGACTAAATCTCCTGGCATCGAAATGGTTTCAAAACTGTGTTTGGGATTAAAATGGTTTTTATCCAAATACGCTTTTATCTCTTCTAGTTTTTTTTCCGATGCCTCAGGTAATGATTTATAAACCTGACCAGCGCGTTTGCTGCTTTTGAATCCCGCTATGTTCTCCTTACTGGGCTCATAGGTGTTCAACAAATAGAACTTACACTCTAGCCATGAATACATCTTAACCGCAGTCAAGATGGCGTTCCAAGCGTTATTGGAAAAATCGGTGGGTAATAATATCCGTTTCATACCTCAATACTTAAAAAATCAACGATGCAGGTTCTGCATTACTAAAAAGGGAATCTTCACCTTTAGACCCAAAAGATCTACGGTGGAACGATAGAGCATATCCTCAAAAAAGGAATGTCTGGAATTTACCATAACCAGCATGCTCACTTCCTTTTCCTCGATATATTTCATAATCACCTCTGCCCTATTTTGGACTGAAGTGGTTTCAAAAAACAGATAGGATTTTTTTAAAGCATCTTTCAAAAAACGCTTGTTATCCTCCTGTCTTGGACTTAGCACATCAAAATCGGTGATGTAAAGACAATGGACTTCCGATTTGAAATCACAGGCCAAATCACCTAAAAGTTTTAATTCTCGCCGCTTGTAGGGCAACATATAATCCGTGGGGAACAAAATGGATTTTGGCTGCTGATATTCAAAATCCTCGGGTACAGCCAACACGGGACATTGCACATATTTAAACACCTCAATGGTATAGCTCCCAAAGGTGGTCTTATGGTCACTGGTCTCTCCTTTTGTGCCCATAACTACCATATCCACGTTTTGTTCCTTTACAAAATCATTGACCCCATCAACCAGGTTGTCAAATGCAGCAATGGTTTCGAACGTATGCAATGGATTTGGAGGTCGGCCAATAACCTCAGCTACCAAATCATCCAACTTCTTTTGAACCTCCATCCGTTTTTCTGCTTCCAAATTACTTATCTCGTCTGGCGGAGCGGTCTTATATTGACCATAGACCTCATCCGCAAACGCGTGTAACAAATAGAAACGGGCACGCTTACACTTAAAGAGTTCTTGTGCATATTCTAGGGCATGTAAGGCATTTTTTGAAAAGTCCGTGGGAATAAGTACTGTTCGCATAACCTCGCTTTTTCCAAAGTTAGCCGCAAGGCACACATAAAAAAATGACATTGGTCAGCTGATCGGACCTAAACCAGAAAGGAAAATGAAAAAAATGGGGTAAGAATAGGTTTTTTAAGACTCCATACTGACCAAACTCATATTTTAAGCAATTAAAATATCGGTAATTTGGGCATAATCAAGAAAGTAAAAAATGAAGCGTTCACACTTTGGTTTCGTCTTACTGCTCTTGTTGGTCTGTTGCAACAATCAAAACGAAAAAATCTATCCAGAAACTATGTCCCTGACCGAATCCGTTTACGCTTCGGCAACGGTTCAACCCGACAGCCTGTACCAAGTACATTCCGTGGCCATTGGTATCCTTGACCAGGTCTTGGTGGATGAGGGGGATACAGTTTCCCAAGGTGATCCCATTCTTCATATCACAAATACATCGCCAGAACTAAACATGAAAAATGCCGAATTGGCCCTGGAATTGGCCCGGGAAAACTACAGTGGTAGCGCAGCCGTTCTCAAAGGTATTGAAGATGAAATACAGTCCGCTGAGCTTAAATTGAAGAACGATTCTATCAATTTTTTCCGACAAAAAAACCTGTGGGCCCAAAACATAGGTTCCCAAGTGGAGTTTGACAATCGTAAACTCGCTTATGAGCTCTCCCAGAATTCCCTAAACTTATTGAAAAGAAAGTACGATCGCACTCAGAAGGAGTTGCAAACCCTACTGAAGCAAGCGGAAAACAACTATAAAACCTCTATCACCGCCAATAAGGACTTCACCATATTGAGCAAAATCAATGGTAAGGTCTACGCGATTTACAAAGATCCAGGCGAAATTGTGAATACCTTGGAACCGGTCGCAGCCATTGGCAAAAGCAATGCATTTTTGATTGAGTTATTGGTCGATGAAGTGGACATTGTAAAATTGAGAGTTGGTCAAAAAGTGCTGGTTACCCTAGATGCTTATAATACAGAAGTTTTTGAAGCCACACTGGATAAAATATATCCAAGAAAGGATGAACGCTCACAGACTTTCAAGGTAGAGGCCCTTTTTAAGAAACCTCCAGAAACCCTTTACCCAGGACTCTCAGGGGAGGGAAACATTATCATTGCCGAGAAAGAAGAGGCCCTGACCATACCTAAGGACTACCTTATTGGAGAATCTAGTGTATTGACCGAAGAAGGGGAAATTACAGTGACCGTTGGACTTCAAAACTTGGACAGGGTCGAAGTGCTCGATGGAATTGATGAAAAAACCGCTATACTCAAACCCGAAGAATGATCAATTGGAGCGTCATACTAGGTATTGCCAAAACACACTTGATCACCAAGATAAAGTCAACCGTGACGGCCACTTTGGGGGTGACATTTGGTATTGGGGCCTATATAACCTTGGTTACCTTTATGACAGGACTCAATTCCTTGTTGGACGATTTAATTCTGAATCAAACCCCCCATATTCACCTCTACAATGAAATAAGACCTTCGGAAAAACAGCCTGTTTTGCTATGGGATGATTTTAAGACTGGGCTGAATGTTGTACGTTCCATCAAGCCCAAACAAAGCCAAAAAAAAATTCATAACGCACTTCCCATTTTGCACCACTTAAAAAAGCAAACCAACGTTAAGGGCGCTACGCCACAAATTCGGGCGCAAATCTTTTATCTATCCGGTTCCATAGAACTGGGGGGTAATCTAGTCGGGGTGGATATTATGGAAGAAGTAAGGCTGTCAAATATTCAAGATAACATTGTTGAAGGCTCCCCAATTGATTTAAAGAACAATGATAATGGCATTCTTTTAGGAGCAGGATTGGCCGAAAAAATGTCCCTGTCCGTTGGGGATCGCGTGCAGATAAGTACTGTTGCCGGAAATGTATTTCCGTTGAAGATTGAAGGTATTTATCAAAGTGGTATTGCAGATATCGACAACATCCAAAGCTTTGCCAACCTAAACACAGTTCAACGAATTCTCGGTGAAGCAGAAAACTATATTACAGACATCAACATTAAGTTGTTCAATATTGATGAGGCTCCGGCCATGGCCAGACAACTCGAGAAGCAGTTCAAAACGAAGGCTGTGGACATTAACGAGGCCAATGCCCAATTTGAAACTGGATCTAATATCAGGAACATGATAACCTATGCGGTATCCGTAACCCTGCTCATCGTCGCTGGATTTGGAATCTATAATATCCTTAATATGTTGATCTATGAAAAAATGAAGGATATTGCGATTTTAAAAGCCACTGGATTTTCAGGTCTGGATGTACAACTGGTATTTATGAGTCAAGCCGTTATCATAGGCTTTATCGGTGGTGTTCTTGGGCTATTGGTAGGTTTGGTACTTTCACATATTATTGACAACACTCCTTTTGAAACGGAGGCACTGCCCACCATCACCACGTATCCTGTAAACCATAATACAGCCTATTATTTTATTGGAATCACCTTCGCCTTAATATCCACCACGGTGGCGGGTTATTTGCCTTCAAAAAAGGCCAAAAAAATAGATCCTGTACGAATCATAAGGGGAACATAGCATCAGATATGAGTTTTGTCCTAGAAGCTAAAAAAATAAATAAACACTTTCACAAGCCGAAAGATTTTCATGTATTGAAAGATATCTCGTTTAGTGTCAAGGTTGGGGAGTTCGCCTCCATCATGGGCAAATCGGGATGTGGCAAGTCCACGTTGTTGTACATTCTTTCCACCATGGACACCGATTACACTGGTGAGCTATATTTGGACAATGAATTGGTGACAGGAAAAAGCCATCAGGAACTTTCGCGAATTAGAAACAAGAATATTGGCTTTGTTTTTCAATTCCATTATTTGTTGTCCGAGTTCAGTGTTTTGGAAAACGTAATGCTTCCCGCCAAGAAGTTGGCTGAAAAGTCTGAAGCTGAAATTGAGCATGATGCACAGCAGAAATTGGATATGCTCCATATTGGCCACCTGGCCAAACAAAGGGCCTCAAGAATTTCTGGTGGTGAAAAACAACGTGTTGCCATCGCACGAGCCTTGATCAACAATCCCATGATCTTAATGGGAGATGAGCCCACGGGGAATTTGGATAGCCAGAATTCGGAAAATGTCTTTCAGATTTTTAAACGATTAAAGGAGGAACAAGGACTTTCCTTACTTGTAGTGACCCACGATGAGGATTTTGCCAAAAGAACGGATCGCATCATCCAGATGGAGGACGGTACTATTTTGAATCCGTGAGCTATTGAAACCGGTTTTTATTGAAGCTCAGCAGGGGAATATCGCCATGGGAAATCATCTGGTTCACTTTATCGCCTTGAATAAGTGAACTGAAAAATCCCTCCTTTTCCCGTTCCAGCATCACCAAAATGTCTGCATCTGTTTCGTTGACTCTATCTGTAAGTGTCCCAAAAACATCTTCCGAACGAGCGGTAGCAAAATCTATTTTTTCATAGGACACTTTTTGGCCCAACATTTCCTGAAACCACTGCATCTGATCCTCACCGGAATACTCCCCGGAGGTGGATACATGAAAGACGTCTATATTTGAATTAAACGATGGTCCAAAGACTTTGACCAGCCAATCTATGGTTGCAATATCCGTTTCCTCAAAGTCCGAGGCATACAGAATATCGTTTACCTCAAATTTTTCCCAGTCGGATGGGACTGCCAAAACTGGACATGCACATTCAACAAGCATATCCTTGGTGGTGCTACCAAAAAATGCTTCTGTCAGAGCTCCTTTGCCCTTATGTCCCAAAACAAGCAAAAAGGCATCATGCTCCTTTATGGCTTCAAGTATTCCGTGTTTCACCAGTGCATTTGCTTTCACCACAAACTTTACATCGGCATAGGCATGCTCCATATTTAGATGAGCTTGGCAAAATTTTCTCAAGTCCTTTTTATGGCCATCAAAGACTTTCTTTTCTTTTTTTGCGTAGGTCAAACTTAATGGATTGGCGAAGTTTAAGCCCATATCAAAGACATGAAGGACAACTAATTCACAATGCATTTTTTGGCTTAGCGCAAAAGCCATTTTTAAAGCCGCTACTGAATTGATTGAATAATCTGTTGCACAAATAATGGACTTCATAAAACCTTTTTTAAGGTTATGAAGCTAGCTCATTTGTCTTGAAACGGAAATGACATTTGTCAACAACGTAACAAATGATTCCAATGTCTAGAATCATTCCAAAGAAAGCGATGCTAAAACTTTAGCTTTTCATGTTTGTCCCAAAGGCCCCAATAGGCACCCACGTCTCCTTCGGCTCCTACTTTCCAGGATTCATCAAATGACGAGAAATAGAACACCTCGATGTCGTGTTTGCCTGCCCATGCCTGTGTGTTGATGAAGTATTTCATGGCATTTTCCTCGGAGGAAACGGCACCCCTTAGGGTTTCACCCTTACTGGGCCATCCGGTTTCCGTAATGATCACCTTTTTACCTCTGGCTGCATCCGTAGCCTGTCCGAACATCTGTTGCATGTGGTTCAGGGAATATTCTATGGGACAACCCTCCCAAAAAGGATAGCAATTGGAGAGAATCACATCACAGACCTCCGTTATTCTAGGCCTATGGGAAAACTCATAATAAGCATCTACATAGCCCACCGGGATATCAGGTAACGCTTCCTTGACCCTATGAATGTATTCGAGCAATTGGTCCTCTGTCAAATCTCCACGATACATAACTTCATTACCTACAGCGGCAATATCCACATAACCGTTTTTGGCCAAATCAATCAGCCCCTCTATTTCTTTTTCATTGAGTTCCATATCATATCCCAACCAAGCGCCCACTAACGTTTTGATGCCCAATTCCTTAGCAACTACAGGTACATGTTCATTTCCTTCAATACATGAAAATGAACGAACCCAACCGGTGTAAGGCTTGATTATTTTCATTCTTCGCCGCACTTGTTCCTTGGTGATGACGGAACCAGGTGATTGGCCATCCTCATAGATACTGAAACATAGGCCGTGCATTCCATTTTGCAACATTTCCAGCCACATTTCTCTCAATTCATCAAGAGACATTTTGGCAAAATCTACACCTGCATATTCCGTATACCCTGCCTTTGCAAGT
>JAAUYD010036557.1_pt1 | contig 11451 bp, 4 predicted proteins | sample 7278101 | NCBI WGS metagenome assembly JAAUYD01 (sample SAMN14350128, study PRJNA611818) | marine sediment metagenome | isolation source: surface marine sediment (0.6m) | place: French Polynesia: Moorea | collected 2018-08 | reverse complement strand
TGCCCATTGACGGGCAGCCTGAATGCGATCGTCGATTTTAGCCGATAGCCCGGCTCATCAGTTCTCCCACCATTTTCGAGAAGCGGCCCGGGTTGTCCAGTTTGCCGCCCTCACTCACCACGGCCATGTCCAACAGCAGCTGGCTGTACTCCTGCAGCTTGGGATCGTCCCGGTCATTTTCAAACAGGGTCTTAATCTTGTCCACCACCGGGTGATCCATGTTGAGTTCAAGGACACGCTTGCTTTCAGGCGGTTTTTGTCCGGAGGCCTTGAGCAGTTTTTCCATGTAGGCGCTCATGTCCCAGGTGTCGCCGGATAGGCAGGAAACCGAATCCTTGAGACGCGAAGAGGGCTTGACCTCCTTGATGCTCTCCTCCAGGTGACCCTTGATAAACCCAAACAAGGCGTTGTAGGCTTCCTTCTTCTCCTCATCGACCTTGTCCAGATCCAGATCACCTTTCTCGGCGCTTTTGAGCGCCTTGCCGTCATATTCGGTCAGTGACTGCACCACCCATTCATCCACCGGATCGGTCATCAGAAGAACTTCGAAGTCTTTCTCCTTCAGCTTCTCCAAATGCGGACTGTTGAGCAGGGCGGACAGTTTGTCTCCAGTAATATAGAAGATCTCCTTCTGATCGGCCTTCATGTTTTTCACGTAGTCATCCAGCGATACCCAGGCATCATCCGACTTGGTGGTTTTGAAACGCGCCAGGGAGGCTATTTTCTCTTTTCTGGCCGGGTCGGTGTGTATACCTTCTTTCAGCACCGCGCCAAACTCATCGTAAAACTGATTGTACTTTTCGGCATCCATTTTCTCCAGCAACGCAAACAGCTTTTTGACCAAGTTCTTTTGGATATTCAGCACCAGGCGATCCTGTTGCAGGATCTCGCGGCTCACGTTCAGGTTCAGGTCCGACGCGTCCACCACACCTTTGACGAAGCGGAAGTACTCCGGCATCAGCTCCTTGCAGTCGTCCATGATGAAGACCCGCTTCGAATACAGATGGATGCCATGGCGGCGTTCAGGGGTAAACAAATCGAAAGGGGCTTTGGAGGGAATGTATAGCAGGGCATCGTACTCGGTGGTGCCCTCGAACTTGAGATGCAGGCGCTCCATGGGTGGGTTCCAGTCGTGGCTCAGATGCTTGTAGAACTCCTCGTACTCCTCATCTTTGACATCGCTGGGGCCGCGGGTCCAGATGGCCTTCATGGAGTTGAGGGTCTCCTCTTTCATCACCTTGCGGGTCGTGGCGCCGATGGGTTTGCCATCCTTGTCCTTGATAATCTCTTCATCGGGCAGCGGTTCGTCGCGCTCCACCTCCATGGTAATGGGGTAGCTGACAAAATCGGAGTGCTGCTTGACGATACCCCGCACCACCCACTGGTCGGTGAAATCTTTATCGTCCTTTTCTTTCTTTTTCAGATCGAGGGTGATGGTTGTTCCGCGGGTGGTTTTTTCAGTCGCTTCGATGGTGTAGGAACCATCGCCGGACGAAACCCACTTTACGGCTTCGCTGGCGTCCGCACCGGCAGCCCGGGTGACCAGGGTGATTTTGTCCGCCACCATGAAGGCGCTGTAGAAGCCGACACCGAACTGGCCGATCAGTTCCGGTATCAAGGTCTCTTGCCCCTTGGCGTGCTCCAGGGCTTCCAAAAAGCCGGCGGTGCCGCTTTTGGCAATAGTACCGATGTTTTCCAAGACCTCATCGTGAGTCATACCGATACCGTTGTCGGAAATCTCGAAGGTCTGCTTGATCGCATCGGGAATCAGGTTGATTTTGAATTCCGTGTCGTCACCCAGGATACCCGGTTCGGTCTCCGCCTTGTATCGGACCTTGTCGATGGCATCCGATGCATTGGAAATCAATTCCCGCAGGAAGATGTCTTTGTTCGAGTAGAGGGAATTGATGATCAGGTTGAGAATCTGCTGCACTTCGGTCTTAAACTGGTAGGTTTGCTTCTTTGCTTCCATGGGCTCTCCTGAACGCTCCTTCATCTTTACTTTTATCAATGGTTATAATTAGTTCGACCTCGACGATGAACAATTATGGGTGCGATTTACCGTTTGTCAAGGCGGGCGCTTCGATTGGATCGTCAATGCGGATACCACCCGTTTTTTCGATCTATCAATGTCCATCCAGAAATAGGTAAATTTGGTCGAGATCAAGGCATGCGAAAAATTTTACCGCAGGCATATAGTTGATATTCCGAGGATAAAATTTTGAGCGCAACGCAGATATCGGGCAAGTTGGCCATTTATGGATGGGCATTGTTTGGTGGGTTAGGCAATGGTGCAAAACGCCTGACCGAGGGACAGGGTTCACAAACAGGAACCCAATAAAAGATATTGTTTTCTGCAAGTTAGAGCCGTTGCTGGGTGGCGTCACCCGAGGGTTCAAAATCTTGAACCCTGTCTAAAAGCAAATTATCAATAAACATATCAGTTAGATATGTAAAAAAGGAAACATTTGTGGTTTATTTTCCTGAACAATTCGCAGGAAAAATACACTCCGAACCTCGCGTTGAAGTGCGCGACGCTTCAGCGATAGTCGCCGAAGAAGCCATATATCCAGGGCGATCCTTGCGACCGGAACATTTTCTGGACATGAAAATCAATCTTGGCAAGGTGATTGCTTATCTACATATTCAACCTAATAATTTTTCATCTTTTCTCCTCCTTAACGGTTAATCGGCGTCATCCCGGTTAGCCGTTTCTTTTTATCGATCGTCGTTACGATTTGCAAAATTTGACCCAACACGATAAAATCTGCTTCAATTGATCCATTGGTCCGGCAGGGCCCGTCTGAACCGATTCCGCCCATATCACTCAGCTGTTCGTTCCACATCCGGACCGCTCTCTATTCCCGATCGTCCAGGTTGAACCATCAATCTGTTTACATCTGGCAAAGACCATTAACGGTGAGCGACCGCAGGGACGCGAAAGCCACGCGCGGTCGCTTTCATTCGATTGCTGACAAGCGGCTTCATCCAACCAAAACCAGGAGGTAGACATGCCAAGCAGAAGGTGGGTTTTCAGTTTCGATGACCTGGATGCCGTTAAGGACCATGTGGGAGACGACTGGGATGCGGTTCGGGGCTTGCTGGGCGGCAAAGGGGCCAACCTGGCCGAGATGGTCCGCATCGGACTGCCCGTTCCCGATGGCTTTACCATCTCCACCGAGGCCTGCAATGCCTATTTGGAGGCGGGCAGCGTCCTTCCCGACGGGCTTTGGGATCAGGCGCTGGCCGCCCTGGCAACGGTTGAAAAGCGCACCGGCAAAGCCTTCGGCAATTCCGATAACCCGCTGCTGCTCTCCTGCCGCTCCGGCGCTAAATTTTCCATGCCGGGCATGATGGATACGGTACTCAACATCGGTCTCAACAATGAAACCGTGGCGGCCATGATCCGCCAGACCGGGGACAACCGATTCGTCTACGATGCTTACCGGCGGCTCATCCAGATGTTCGGCAGCGTGGTCATGGGAATTAACGACGAACCCTTCGAGGAGGTCATCACAGCCGCCCGGCAAGCAGCCGCCGTGGAAAGCGATACCGATCTGACCGCCGAAGACTGGCAGCAGGTGGCCGAGCAGTTCAAGCGCATCTATCGGCGCCACACCACCAATAATTTTCCCGAAGATCCGCACAAACAACTCAAGATGGCCACCGAGGCTGTTTTCAAAAGCTGGAATGGCAAGCGCGCCGTTGACTATCGCAATGCCGCAGCCATTCCCCACGACCTGGGCACGGCGGTCAGCGTGGTCACCATGGTCTTCGGAAACATGGGCGAGGATTGCGCCACCGGGGTGGCCATGACCCGCAATGGCTCCACCGGCGAACGGTTGATCGAAGGGGACTATCTGACCAACGCTCAGGGCGAGGATGTCGTGGCCGGCATTCGCATGACCCGAGACCTGCGGCACCTGAAGGACGAAATGCCCGACGTGTATGCGGAATTCGAGCGCATTGCCGATGTTCTCGAGCGCCATTATCGGGACATGCAGGATCTGGAGTTCACCATTGAAAAGGGCAAGTTGTGGATGCTTCAGACCCGCGATGGCAAGCGCACGGCCCAGGCGGCGGTGCGCATCGCCGTGGACATGGTCGAAGAGGGACTCATCGATCGACAAACGGCGGTATGTCGGGTGCAGCCGGATCAGGTCGATTTCTTTCTGCACCCCCAGTTCGACCCTTCGGCGACGACCGGGGCCACACTGCTGGCACGGGGCCTCAATGTGTCGCCGGGAGCGGCTGTGGGTCAGCTGGCCTTCGATGCGGACATGGCGGAAGCCTGGTCCAAAAATGAAGGCCGGGCCGTTATCATGGCCCGTCCGGAAACCAAACCCGATGATGTTCACGGCATGCTGGCCGCCCAGGGCATTCTCACCAGTCGGGGTGGCCGCACCAGCCATGCGGCCCTGGTGGCCCGACAGTTCGGCAAGCCGGCGGTCGTCGGTGTTGCCGCCATCACCATCGATCTGGCCAATCGACTGATGACCGTTGGCGACAAAACCATTCACGAAGGAGAGTGGGTCTCCATCGACGGGACGGCCGGAAGGGTCTACGAAGGCCAGCTGGAAACCATGGTGCCGGACATCAAAGACCCCTGGCTGATCAAGCTGCTCTCCTGGGCTGATGAATTCAGGACCCTGGGGGTCTGGGCCAACGCCGACTACCCCCGCGACGCCCAAAGGGCGCTGGAGTATGGGGCCGAAGGCATCGGGTTGTGCCGCTCCGAGCACATGTTTTTCGAATCCGACCGCCTGCCCCATTTTCAGCGCATGATCATAACCGACTATCCGGTGGAGCGCAAAGCAGCCCTGGCCGCCCTGCTGCCCCACCAGCGGCAGGACTTTGCCGGTCTGTTTCGGGTGATGGACGGCCGGCCGGTGATCATCCGACTCATCGATCCGCCGCTGCACGAATTCCTGCCGGATCTGGTGGAACTGGTTGCCGAACTGGCCGACTTGAAGATCCAGCTCAAACACGCCGCCGATATGACCACCATCGATGCGCTACTGGCGGATATCCGCAGTAAGGAGCAACTGCGCAAGCGCGCCCAAAGCCTTCGCGAAGCCAATCCCATGCTCGGCTTGCGCGGCGTGCGCCTGGGCATCGTGATTCCCGAGTTGACCACCATGCAGGTGCGCGCTATTTTCGAAGCGGCCTGCATGGTAATCAAGGAGGGCATCGACGTCCATCCGGAGGTGATGATTCCCCTGACCAGCCACGTCAACGAACTGGTCCGCCAGCGATCGGTGCTGGAGGCCGAAGCCAAAGCCATCATGGCCGAGCAAGGCGTTCAGGTGTCCTATAAATTCGGCACCATGATCGAACTGCCCCGTGCCGCCCTGACCGCCGACCGCATCGCCGACCACGCCGAATTCTTCTCCTTCGGCACCAACGACCTGACCCAAACCACCTTCGGGATATCACGCGATGATGCCGAAACCGGGTTTTTAATCGAATACATGGAATCCGGTCTGCTGCCGTCTAACCCCTTCGCCACGCTCGACCGGGAGGGTGTCGGCCAGTTGATCGACATGGCCGTCAAAAAGGGGCGCCGCACCAAGCCGGACCTGGAATGCGGCATCTGCGGTGAACACGGCGGTGACCCCCAGTCCATCGCCTTGTGTCACGAACTGGAACTGTCCTATGTCTCCTGCTCTCCCTTCCGGGTGCCCATCGCCCGTCTGGCGGCGGCGCATGCCGCCTTGGCAAAGTGACAGTCACCTGATTAAACCCAAACTGCGCGATTGTCGAGCTTGGGTCAAAGATAACGTGTGTCCTGATCGAAGGTTCGACAGTGTCTGGGAGGCGCCATGAAAGTTGCGGCAACTGCTGGTCTGGTTCTGTTGGTTTGGGTGGTCATCAGTGCGGGTACGGGGTCCACGATCGCCGCACAGCCGGTGGACATTCCCGACGCCCTGAAACCCTGGCGCGAATGGGTTCTGCACGACACGCCGGACCGGACGTGCCCGACCCGTTTCGACAACGGCGCCATCCGCCGCTGCTGGTGGCCGTCGCGCCTGAGCCTTGCGGCCGGCGACCAAGGTGGCCTTTTTGAGATGCAGGTGAGTGTCTACGCGCCGACCTGGGTGCCCCTGCCCGGCGATGAGGCCCACTGGCCCGAATCGGTCACCGGCAACAACCAGGTTCAACCGGTAGTGGGACACGGCGGACGCCCCCACGTGTGGCTGACGCCCGGGGATTATGACCTCAAAGGAGCCATGGTTTGGAATGCGCTGCCGGAGACGCTCCAGGTGCCGCCGGCCATCGGTATCTTTTCGCTGACCATCGACGGCCGCAATATCGACGCGCCCCAGCGGGACCTTGACGGCCGCATCCGCCTGGTTGGCACGGCCGGCACAACTCGCCGTGAAGACACCATGACGGTCACTGTTTTCCGGCTCATTGAAGACGATATCCCCATGCGCGTGACGACCCGGGCCCTGCTGCAGGTATCCGGGCGGCCGCGGGAGATTCGGCTGCCCGATCTACTTCCCGAGGCCGGCACGGTAATGGCCATCGACAGCCCATTGCCGGCCCGTTTGGCAACCACCGGCGACCTGTTGGTGCAAGCCCGGCCCGGTCGCTGGGATGTCCGGGTGACGGTACGGCTGGAGGGTGCGATCGAATCGCTCACCACCGGCAAGGGCCGTTTCGGAGATGAAATTTGGTCGTTCAAGGCCTTCAATCATCTGCGCATGGTAAATCTGACCGGCGCCCCATCCCTTGAACCGACGCGCACTCAGATGCCCGACGCATGGAAAGCGTATCCGGCGTATCTGCTTAAGCCCGGCGACCAGCTGACCATTGAAACGATCCGCCGGGGCGACCCGGATCCGGCGCCGAACCAACTCAACCTGACGCGCATCTGGTGGCTGGATTTCGATGGATCGGGGTTCACCATCCATGATCGCATCCACGGCACCTTGAGCCGAACCTGGCACCTGGCGATGGGCAGTCCCATGCAGTTGGGGCGGGTCAGCATAGACGGCCAGGACCAGCTGATCACCCTTCAGAAAGCGTCGTCGGCACCCGGTGTCCAACTGCGCCGCGGAAGGCTGGCTATGCAGGCAGACAGCCGTCTGGCACGCACCTCAGCGCGCCTGCCCGCGGTTGGCTGGGACCACGACTTCCAGCAGGTCAGTGGTGAACTGCATCTGCCGCCCGGATGGACCCTGTTTTCGGCCACCGGTGTGGACGTGCCTCCCGGGGCCTGGCTGCAGCGCTGGACCCTGCTGGACTTTTTCCTCGTGCTGATCATCGCCATCAGCACCCTCAAACTGCGCAACCGCCTAGCCGGTTTGCTGATCCTGGCCACACTGGTGCTGATTTTTCACGAAGCAGGCGCCCCGCGCTTCGTATGGCTGCATTTGCTGGCAGTCTTGGCCTTGTTAAAATTTCTGCCGGGCGGGTGGATCCGCAATGTGGTCAAGCTCTGGGGTGCCGCAGCAATCATCGTTCTGGTTGCCACTGCACTGCCGTTCATGGTGCAGCAGGTACGCAGCGCCATCTATCCGCAGCTGACAGCAGACGGAACCGGCCGCCAGCTGCAAAAGGTGACAACGGATTACAGCGTGGTGGAAGAAGCGCAGATGGAGGCGCCGCCGGCGGCCCCATCGGTCAAGGGGGGCCGGTCGCTGAAGGCCGCGGTATCGACCATGGCGCAGCCACCATCACCGGCGCGGGAAACCCGGTGGGCTGCGGATCCCGATGCCCTGATCCAGACCGGCCCCGGGTTGCCCACATGGCGCTGGAAATCGACCCGCCTGCGCTGGAACGGCCCGGTGGCGCGCAACCAGCAGATCAACCTGTGGCTGATATCACCTTTCCTGAATCTGGTGTTGGGACTATTGCGGGTGGGCCTGCTGTTGGCATCGATCATGGTCTTTTTAGACTGGCGCAACTGGCGCCGGCACCTGCCGCCGAGCGTATCGGGTGCGGTCCCGCTGCTGCTGGCAATGGGCGTGCTGATGATGCCGACGTTGAATGCACATGCTGAACCGGGCGGTCAGGAATTTCCGCCGCAACCGCTCTTGGAAGATCTCCACAGACGCCTGCTCGAGCCTCCCGCCTGCCTGCCGCATTGTGCCGATGTAAGCCGGCTGGAACTGGCAGCGACACCGGACCAGCTTCGCCTGATCATGCAAATGCATGCCTTGGCCGACACAGCCGTGCCCCTGCCCGCCACCCTGGAAAGCTGGCGTCCCAATCGCATTCTTCTGGACAATCAGCCGGTCAAACACCTTTCGCGGGATGAGCGTGGCGGTCTGTGGATGGTTCTGCCAAAAGGGGTCCACCAGGTCAAAATGATCGGGTCGCTTGGCGGCAGCGACACCATTCGGATCGCATTTCCCATCAAACCGCATGTGGGTACCTATGCGGGGGTGGGATGGCAGGCCCGCGGCTTCGGGCCCGATGGGTCGATGGACGCCGTCATTGCCCTCACCCGCGTCGCAGGTGACAAAGTAGCGGCGCCGGCGCTGCCCAAAGCCGACATTCCTGACTATTTTCAGGTATCGCGAACCTTGCACCTGGGTATCCAGTGGCAGGTGACCACGCAGATCCAGCGCCTCACCGCCCCTGGAAAACCGGCTGTTCTCTCCATACCGCTGCTACCGGATGCATCGGTCACCTCGCCGGGCATCCAGGTCGCCGATGGCATCGCCCAAGTATCCCTGGGGCCGAATGAGACGCAATCCCAGTTTCGCTCGAGCCTGCCGATAGTAAAGACACTGACACTGACGGCGCCGCTGGATGTCCCCTGGACGGAGACCTGGACGCTGGATGCCGCCCCCTTGTGGCAGTGCCGTCTGTCAGGGTTGGCCGTGGTCCACCATCAGGATGCCGGACGCAGCTGGCAACCGCAATGGCGCCCGTGGCCTGGCGAACAGGTCACCATCGATGTCACTCGCCCCGAGTCCGTGGCAGGGCGAACGTTCACGCTGGACAGCGCCCGTGTGACCCTGACGCCGGGACGGCGATTTTCCCGCGCGGCACTGTCGATGATCGCGCGGTCCAGCAAGGGCGGACAGCATCAGCTCGAGTTGCCGCAAGAGGTCAACCTGCAAAGCGTCATCCGCAACGGCGAATTGCTGCCTATCCGCCAGGACGGCCAACTGGTGACCATCCCCTTGATGCCGGGCAGCCAGACGATCGACCTCGAATGGCTGCAGTTGAGCGATGCCATGATCCGGGTGCGCAGCCCCCGGATCGATCTGGGAGATACGGCGGTCAATGCCGCGGTAACCATCCAAATGCCCGATAACCGTTGGATCCTGTTGACGGGAGGCCCTCGCCTGGGTCCGGCAGTGCTGTTCTGGAGCTACCTGATCGTCGTGGTACTGGCAGCTGCGGGGTTGGGTCGCACGAAGATTGCCCCCCTCGGCACCCTGGAATGGGTGCTGCTGGGCCTGGGCCTGACGCAGGTCCCGGCCCCGGTGGCCATTGTGGTCGTGGGCTGGCTGCTGGCTTTAGGGTACCGTTGCCAACGATCGCCCCGACAGGCATGGGCCTTCAATACGGTTCAGCTGTTGCTGGTGATCCTGACGGTGGCCGCGTTGACCGGGCTGTATACCGCCATCGAACGCGGCCTGTTGGGTATCCCGGACATGCAGATCGCTGGCAATGGGTCATCCCGTTTTCAGCTGAATTGGACCCAGGACCGGGTCGAGGCTGTTATGCCCATGCCTTGGGTACTGAGCCTGCCCAAGTGGGTATACCATCTGTTGATGCTGGCCTGGTCGCTGTGGCTGGCCTTCAGCCTGTTGAATTGGCTGCGCTGGGGATGGGGCTGTTTTTCCAGCCAGCACCTCTGGCGCCCCATTCGATGGCGCTGGAAGACCAAAACTTCGCAGGAGAGCGCCGGCCAACCGGAACCGGCGGCGGCTGACGCACCGCCATTGGAGGAGCAATCATGACCCGAATCGCCCGGGACCGCAGGCCGGTGGCTATTTGGCTCGATACCGGAATTCGATTCACAGCCAGACTACGGAAAACCGGTCATTGACCCGGGCGCCGACAGGATGGGCTGCCGGACACCACTCCAGGGTGGCAGGGTATGAACCTTCCCGCCGGCAAGGCGCATCGACGGATCAAGCGGGTCGGGTCGGTGAGCCTGTTTTCATGGACGCCCGCCCTCCTTGAGCGCAGTGGAACGTTTTCGCACCATTGAAACAAATCTTTCCAAAACTTACTTTTATATAAATATTGAATTGTTAAATTAACTTCGGAACTATTTTGGAATATATTATTTCCATTTTTCGCCTTTGCATCACCCCGATGCAAAGAGACCATGGCCGCCGACCATCTCAATGATGCATTTTTTTCTTCACCCCCAAAATTTTGCAACTGTTTGTATTTTTGTATTTTTCTGAAATTTAAACCAATGAATGCCATCCATTCACTGGTTTTGCTTCAGCACATCGGCGCACCGTCCTGAAACTGGCAAGTATCTTGCTCATTCGCGTGTACCTGTTGCATCTCCATCGTCACTCAAATCCATCACCCACTATCCACCAAGAGAAGGAGGAAGCCATGATTGTCGGAATACTCAAGGAGATCAAATCGGAAGAGAATCGCGTGTGCATGACCCCGGCCGGTGTGGAGGTGATGATCCAAAACGGCCATACGGTGCTGGTGGAAACGAACGCCGGCGCCGGCAGCGGCTTTGCCGACGAGGCCTATGTGTCGGCCGGGGCCCGGATGATCGCCACCCCCAAGGAGATCTTCGACACGGCCGACATGGTCATGCACGTCAAAGAGCCCCTGCCGCCGGAGTACGATTTGATCCGCGAGGGCCAGATCGTGTTCACCTACCTGCACCTGGCGGCCGACGAGACCCAGACCCAGGCGCTGATCAAGAGCCGGTCGGTGAGCATCGCCTACGAGACGATCCAGAAGGCCGACGGCAGCCTGCCCCTGTTGACGCCCATGAGCGAGGTGGCCGGTCGCATGGCCATCCAGCAGGGGGCCAAGTACCTGGAGATGGCCCAGGGGGGCCACGGGGTGCTGCTGGGCGGGGTTCCGGGTGTGGATCCGGGCACGGTGGTGGTGATCGGCGGCGGGGTGGTGGGCATCAACGCGGCCAAGATGGCCTGCGGGCTGGGGGCCAAGGTGTACCTGCTGGACATGAACCTGGACCGTCTGCGCTACCTGAGCGACGTGATGCCGGCCAACTGCTTCACCTTGATGTCGAGCCCGGCAACCATCCGCAAACTGGTCAAAGAGGCCGACGTGGTGGTGGGGGCGGTGCTGGTCGTCGGTGCCAAGGCGCCGCGGCTGGTGACCCGCGAGATGCTGTCGACCATGAAAAAGGGGTCGGTGCTGGTGGACGTGGCCATCGATCAGGGGGGCTGCTTCGAGACCTCCAAGGCGACCACCCACGGCGAGCCGACCTACGTGGTGGACGACGTGATCCATTACTGCGTGGCCAACATGCCCGGT
>JAAUYD010191914.1_pt1 | contig 11455 bp, 9 predicted proteins | sample 7278101 | NCBI WGS metagenome assembly JAAUYD01 (sample SAMN14350128, study PRJNA611818) | marine sediment metagenome | isolation source: surface marine sediment (0.6m) | place: French Polynesia: Moorea | collected 2018-08 | reverse complement strand
GCGCGGGCTCTGAGCGGCCGCCGCCGGCGCCGACCAGCGCGGCGGCTCAGGTCAACAGGTCCTTCATCCCCTTGATGACGATATCGGCGTAGCTGACGATGCCGATCACCTCGCGGTTCTGCAGCACGGCGGCACGGTGCAGACGGTAACGTTCGAACAGTCGCGCGCAATAGCGGATGTCCATGTTCGGATCGATGCAGATCAGCGGCTTGCTCATGATCTCGTAGACGTTGACGCGCTGCGGAGCGCGGTTCTTCGCCAGCACGTTGGTCGCGATGTCCTCGAGTTCGACGATGCCGTATTCATCGTCGTCGTTGCGCTTGCGCACGATCAACGCCTTGGTCTCGATGTGTTGCATGCCGCGCAGCGCGTCGGCTACGGTCGCGAGGCCGTCGACGACGTCGAATTCCGTCTTCATGACGTCGCGTACCCGTACGATCTCCTGGTCGCTCATAGCTCTTCCTCAACCCTTTCGTGAAGTTTTTCGACCTGGGCGGCAACCCCGACCGCGTCTTCGACGTCGATCTGGATCGCGATGCCGGAACCGGGTCTCGATTCGAACTCGCCGGCCTCGGCGATAGTCTCGAGAATCTGCCGCGCCAGGTGCTCCTCGACGAGGAACATCAGCATGTCGCGCTGCGTATCGAGCGACAGGCCGAAGAAGGTCTTGACCTCGTTCATGCCTTCGCCGCGTGCGTTGTTGATGACGGTGGCACCGGTGGCGCCGGCGTTGCGCGCCGCCTTGAGGACCGCGTCGGTCATCGTGTCGTCGACGAATGCCAGCAGGAGTTTGAAATGCATCCTCAGTTACCTCGTTGCGAAGCGGCGCCGCGGCGGGCGCGCCATTCTGACAGTTGTGCGTAGGCCATTACCGTGATCATCGGGAACAGGCTGGCGAACGCGATCAGGCCGAAGCCGTCGAGCAGGGCGCTGCGCCCGGGCACCGTGCTGGCCAGGCCGAGGCCGAGCGCGGCGACCAGCGGCACGGTCACCGTCGATGTCGTCACGCCGCCGGAGTCGTAGGCGAGTGCGATGATCAGGCGCGGCGCGTAGAAGGTCTGGATCACGACGACGACATAGCCGGCGATGATGTACCAGTGCAGCGGCGTGCCACTGACGATCCGGTAAGTACCGAGCGCGATGCCGATCGCGACGCCGATCGCGACCGCGACACGCAGTCCCATGATGCCGATGCTGCCGGCCGAGACCTGGTGGGCCTTGATCGCGACCGCGAGCAGCGACGGTTCGGCGATCGTCGTCGCGAAGCCGATCGCGAACGCGAACAGGTACACCCAGCGGTAGTCCCACCAGTCCAGCGTCGCGTGCTGGGTGACACTGGCGATGAAGGCCGGGTCGGTGAGCTGTGCCGCCATCAGCTTGCCGAGCGGGAACAGCGCCATCTCCAGGCCGTCGAGAAACAGCGCCAGCCCGAACAGCACGTAGAGGAATCCGCGCAGCACGCGACCCAGCCTCGGGATCGGCTTGCGCAGCACGACCAATTGAAAGCCGAAGATGATCGCGGCGATCGGTATCACGTCGTTGATCGTGCCGAGCAGCGTGTGGAAGAACATGCCGAGCAGGCCGGGGAGCGACTTGAGCCATCCAGTCAGTGGGCCGAACAGCCAGTCCAGCGCGAACGTCAGCGGGCTCATGGCCGTCGTCGCCAGGTAGTCGATCTGCTGGACGGCGCTGCGAAACGCGACGCCGAACGGGCCGTCGAGCTGCTGGGCGCTGCCGCCGAACCCGAATATCCCATAGCCCATGACGAAGATCATCGGCGTCAACGATGCGAACGCGATCAGGCCGAAACCGTCGATCATCGGGTTGCGGCCCTGGATCGACGATGCGAGACCGACACCGAGCGCGGTGACCAGCGGTACCGTGATCGTCGACGTCGTGACACCCCCCGAGTCGTAGGCGATGCCGATGATCTCTGGCGGGGCGAACGCCGTCATGACGATCACGCCGATATAGCCGACGATGATCAGGTAGTGAATCGGCCAACCGCGGATGATGCGCAGCACGCCGACCAGGATCGCGAAGCCGACCGACAATGCGACGGTGACACGCAGGCCGTCGGCGTAGCCCGCCTTGTCGTCCGGCAGGTCGGCGATGATGCCGCCCGCCGCGGCCACCTCGGCGGCCTCGGCGGCGACCGCGATCAGCGCAGGTTCGGCGATCGTCGTACCGAAGCCGAGGGCGAACGCGAACACCAGCAACCACAGCAGCGAGCCCTTGCGGGCGAACGCATAGGCCATGCTCTCGCCGATCGGGAACAGGCCCATGTCCAGGCCGCGCACGAACAGCGCGAGGCCGGCGACGACCAGCAGCGCACCGATCAGGATCTCGGCGGCGTTCGGTATCTGCTGCTGCAGCACGAATGCCTGGAAGAACGCGATGACGACGACGATCGGCATCAGGTCGCGAGCGCTGCTGACAAGCGGCGCCACCAAGAGCCGGAAACGTTCCAACACCGTCACTGTGTCGAGGGGCTCTTCCGCATCCCATGCCGCCGCGCTGCCGAATGGCCGAAGGGTAAGAGAATTCCGCCGGCCCCGCCACCTTCGCGCCGTACCGCGGCGCCGACCTGTGCGGCCTCGATACTCAGGCCAGCGGCCGGCCGAACAGCTGCGCGATCGTCTGCCATTCGCTGTCCGCCTCGGCATGCAGCGACAGCGGCCGCGACGTGAACGGATGGACGAACGCGAGGCGGCGGGCCATCAGCAGCAGCCGGCTCACGCCGATGTGGTCGCGGAAGAAGCGGTTGTGGCGTCCGTTGCCGTGCGTGGTGTCGCCGATCAGGTGATGCGAGATGTGCTTGAAGTGTTTGCGGATCTGCTGCCGTCGCCCGGTCTCGGGGCTGACGCTGAGCAGCGAGTAGCGGCTGCTCGGGTAGCGGTCGACCGCGACCGGCAGTTCGATCGTCGCCAGGCGTCGATAGCGCGTGCGCGCCGGCTGTGCGCCCGGGTTGCCGTCATCGTCGGTGACCGGGTGGTCGATGACGCCGACCGCGTCGGTCCAGCCGCGCGCCACGGCCAGGTACTCCTTGTCGACGGCCTGCGAAGCGAACGCCGCGGCCGCACGTCGCGCGGCATCGGCCGACAGGCCGAACAGCAGGACGCCGGACGTCGCACGATCGAGGCGGTGCACCGGGTAGACGTGGCGGCCGAGCTGGTCACGCAGGGTCTGCAGTGCGTAGACGCGGTCACGCGACAGCGGGCTGCGGTGTACCAGCAGCCCCGGCGGCTTGTCGATGGCGACGTAGTGGCTGTCCTGGTAGAGGATCGTCAGTTCGCGGGGTGGGTCGTGCGCGGTCATGGCGGGGATTCTATTCCACGCGCCGGGGCGCTAAGGTGCGGGCATGTCGCTGCGCATGCGCATCCTGCTGTTCCTGTTCCTGTTTGGCCTGGTGCCGCTGATGCTGGCCGTGGTCATCAACCTGCCACTGGTCCTCGAGCGTGTCGACCTGTTCTATCGCGCCGCTTTCCTGCAGAACCTGCGCGCCGATTTCAGCGACCTCGACCAGCACCTCGCGAGCCGCGATGCCAGCGTGCGCCTGCTCGCGAGGCTGCCGGAGCCGGGTGCACTGGTCGGCGATGCCGGCAGTCACGACCAGGCCGAGATCGACCTGGCACGCGCCCGCTACACGCAATGGATCAACCGCATCCTCGGCGCGGAGCGCGATATCACCGAGATCCGCTTCCTCGACGCCGACGGCATCGAGCGTTTCTGGCTGGAGCGCGACGCGCTGACCGGCGAGTGGCGCCCGACCTCGCAGCGCCTGCGCGACCTGCTGCCGGACCAGGTCGCGCTGATGCTGTCGGGGCGTCTCACCAACGTCGTGCTCAGCCCGCTGCGCATCGACCTCGACGCCGACGATCCGGCGCGCGTGTTCACGCTGCAGTTGTTGAGCACGATTGCCGGGCCCCCGGACGAGCCGCCGGTCGGCATCGTCGCGATAACGCTCGACATCGCCGGTCTGGTGCGCCGCGACAGCAAGACCCTGTGGGTGCACGACAACGGCGACTACCTGCGCCTGCCCGATCTGCCATCGCGCGACGGCAACGCCTTCGTCGACTTCCCCGGGCTCGAGGGCGATTTCCAGACCAATCGCGTCGTGCTCTGGGAACGCGGTGACCGGCGCGCGATCTGGGTGCCGATGTTCCGTACCGAGGACGGCCGCACGCTGTGGGTGGGACGGCCGGTTGACGACGAGCCGCTGCGCACGTTTCGCACCGAGATCGTGATCCGCGTGCTGCTGATCGTGCTCGGTCTCGTGGCGCTGCAGTTCGTCGTCGCGCGCTGGATCACGCGCCGCGCCGAGCGCATCGGCCGCGACCTGACCGAGGGTGTGCAGGCGACGCTGGAATCGGACAAGCCGGTGGCGTTCAACTGGTCCGGCTCGCCGGAGCTGCGCCAGCTCGCCGGCGATCTGACGCGCCTGTCGCGTACCCATGCCAGCCAGACGCGCGACCTGCGCGAGCACGCCCGCGAACTGGAGGCGACCAACCGCTACAAGTCGCAGTTCCTGGCCAATGTCAGCCACGAACTGCGCACGCCGCTGAACTCCATCCTGCTGCTGTCGAAGCTGCTGGCGTCCAAGCACGACGCGCTCGGCGCCGAGTCGCGCCAGCAGGCCGACGTGATCCACAAGGCCGGCTGCGACCTCAAGGCGCTGATCGACAACATCCTCGACCTGTCGCGCATCGAGGCCGGCCGTCTCGAGCTGCTGGTCGAGACCGTCGTCGTCCGCGACCTGCTCGAAGACCTGCGCCTGCTGCTGGCGCCACAGTTCGACGACAAGGGGCTCGACCTGCAGCTGCTGGTCGATGCGCAGACCCCGCCCAGTATCGAAACGGATCCCGACAAGGTGCGGCAGATCCTCAAGAACTTCCTCGCCAACGCGGTCAAGTTCACCGAGAACGGCGGCGTCGCGCTGCGTGCCGCAGCGGCGCCCGCGCCGTACGCGGTGTCGCTGTCGGTCAAGGACACCGGCATCGGTATCCCGCATGCGCAGCAGGAAGCGATCTTCGAGGCCTTCCAGCAGGCCGACGGATCGACCAGCAGGCGTTACGGCGGCACCGGCCTCGGCCTGACGATCAGCCGCCAGCTCGCCGACCTGCTGGGCGGCGAGATACGCCTGACCAGCGCGCCGGGCAGGGGCGCCGAGTTCTCGCTGCTGCTGCCGGCCGTGGTGGCGCGCGAGGAGGCCCTGCCGGTCGTCGTCGTCGAACCGCCGGATGAGCCGCCGGTCGAGGAGCAGGCGCCGTCGACGCAGGGCCTGGGCGGGACGCAGGCGCTGCTGATGGTGCCCGACGTGCGCAGCCAGCTGCGCCTCAGCGCGATGCTGCGCGAGCTCGGCGTGCACCTGCACCTCGCCGACGACTTCGCCGAGGCGGCCGAGACGCTCGACGAGCTGGAGCGCATCGATTTCGTGCTGATCGATGCGCTCATGCCCGATAACAGGGCGTGTGATACGATCCAAAAGATGCGACACAGGCTGGGCACGGCCACGGCCGTGATCGCGCTCTCGCCCGGCGGTCGGGACGAGGCGCGCAGCGACTGCCTGCAAAGCGGTGCCGACGACCTCGTCGATCTGCCGGCGACGGCGGCGCAACTGGCGGAGGTCCTGATCCGGCACCTGCACAGCGATGTCGGTTAGACGACGATGAAACGATACGCCGGATTCAAACTGCTCGCGGTCGACGACAACGAACACAACCTGTTCACGTTGCGCGCCCTGGTCGAACAGCACATGGACGTCGAGATCCTCGAGGCGCGCGGCGGCGCCGAGGCGCTGGAGATCGCGCAGGCCCACAACGACATCGACCTGATCATCCTCGACGTGCAGATGCCCGAGGTCGACGGCTTCGAGACCGCGCAGATGCTCAAGGCGCGGCGCAAGACCCGCGACATCCCGATCATCTTCCTGACCGCCGCGTTCAAGACCGAGGATTTCCAGCGCAAGGGCTACGACGTCGGCGCCGTCGACTACCTGCTCAAGCCGATCGACGACAACCAGTTCCTGAACAAGATCAGCACCTACTTCCGCCTGATCGAGAAGGAGCGCCAGCTCAACCAGGTCCTCGAGGAGAAGGTCGCCCAGCGGACCGCCGAGCTCGACCAGGCCAAGCAGTACCTGGAGCGGATCCTCAAGTACATGGGCGAGGCGCTGCTGGTGCTGTCGCCCGACGGCATCATCCGCGAGGTCAACCCGGCGGCCTGCGACATGCTCGGCTATGCTCGGGAGGAGCTGATCGGCATGTCGATCGGCGACGTGTTCGAGGAGGAAGGCGAAGAGCAGGCGGGCGCCTTCATGGGCACCTGGCTCGAGGCACTGATACGCACCGGCGCGCTGCGCGATATCGATGCCGCGTTCATCGCCAAGAACGGCGAGCGCCTGCCGATACTGTTTTCGCGCACCGCGGTTCTCGATGCTGACGGTGACATCGGCGACATCATCTGCATCGCCAAGAACATGCGGGGTTACCGCAAGGTCTCGGACGGGGCGGATATTTCCACTGCGGCCGGCTGACGCTGTAGGAGTAAGTCATGACAGAGCCCGTTGAACCGCAAGTTCCCGAAGACGAAGACCCGACCATGACCGCCAACGCGTTGAAGGCGATGGCACACCCGCTGCGCTGGAAGATCCTGTGCACGCTGGGTGACCGCGAGCTCTCGGTCGGTGAGATCGTCGAACAGACGGGGACCTCGCAGAGCAACATCTCACAGCACCTCGAGCAGCTGCGAAACAAGAACATCGTCACGTCGCGCAAGGAGGCCAACCGGATCTATTACCGGATTCGCAACGGCAAGCTGCTCGAGCTGATCGGCACGATGCGTACGGTGCTGTGTCCGACTTACCTGGATGACCGCTACCCCGGCAAATGAGCGCTGCGCGCCGCCCCGGCGGCGGCGCGGACGGCTGATCGACGCCGCGGATCGCCACTGCCGGCGGCACGCGAGGCGTCGCCGGCGCGCCGCCGGCAGCACCGTGCCGGTTCGCCGATGTCGCTGACTGCTCGCTACGAGGCCCGCCTGGCCGCCGAGCAACTGACCCCCGATCCCGACCAGCGCCGCGCGCTCGAGGCGTTCCAGCGCGTCGCCGATGCCCTCACCGAACCGCCACCGCGCGGTTGGCGCGGCCTGTTCCGGCGCAGCACGCCGGCGCCGCGCGGGCTGTACCTGTGGGGCGGCGTCGGGCGTGGCAAGACCTGGTTGATGGACCTGTTCCATGACAACCTCGACGGCGTCAGCAAGGCGCGCTTCCATTTCCACCGCTTCATGCAGTTGGTGCACAGTGAGCTCGCCGCGATCAAGGGCAAGGCCAATCCGCTGCAGATCGTCGCCGGGCGCATGGCCCGCGACTGGCGCCTGCTGTGCCTCGACGAGTTCAACGTCGTCGACATCGGCGACGCGGTGATCCTGGCCGGACTGCTCAGGGCCCTGTTCGACCACGGTGTCGTACTGGTCACGACATCCAACGTCGTACCCGACGAGCTGTACCGCGACGGCATCCAGCGCGCCAGTTTCCTGCCGGCCATCGATCTGCTGAACCGGCGCACCGAGGTGCTCGAACTGGGTGGTGACCGCGATTACCGCAAGATGATCCTCGAGCAGGAGCGCGTCTACCATACGCCGCTCGGTGATGCGACCGACGCCGAGCTGCGCCACGAGTTCCTGCATCTCGCCAACACCGAGCCGCACGGTCCCGACGACCTGATCATCAATGGCCGCGCGATGCCGTTCAGGCTGTGCGCCGAGGACATGGTGTGGTTCGATTTCGAGGCACTGTGCGGCCCGCCGCGCAGCCAGAACGACTACATCGAGCTGGCGCGTACCCACCAGACCGTGTTCATCTCCGACATCCCGGTCATGGGCGCGTCGCGCGACGATCGAACGCGCCGTTTCATCTTCCTCGTCGACGAGTTCTACGACCGCCGGGTCAAGCTCGTGGTCAGCGCCGAGGCGCCGGTGCAACGCCTGTACATCGGCGAGCGCCTGGCGTTCGAGTTCCAGCGCACGGTCAGCCGGCTGACCGAGATGCAGACCCCGGCGTTCCTCGGTCGCCCGCACCTCGGCTGAGCCTGGCCGCGACCCGCCGCGACCCGCCGCGAAGCGCCCGTGCAGCCGTCGATGTCGCGCGCCGTCATGATCGCCAGACAGGAATACCGTTCCTGACCGGTGTCCGCGCGCCGCCGTCGAGGATTGCCGATTGTCATGGATAGACACTTGATTTCAAGATAAAAAAGACATATATAAGTAAAATCTAATTTACAAGCGGGGATCGTCCTGATGCGAAATCTCACCAGCGCCGTGCTCGCTGGCGTGACCGCGGCGCTGCTGCTCGGCGGCGCGCCCGCGGCGGCCGACCAGGCGTTGCAGAGCGTGCCGGTCGCCGAGGTCGAGCTGCCGCGTGTCTACCGGCTCGACGGCGTCGCCGAGGCGGTCAACCGCAGCACGGTGTCGGCGCAGACCTCGGGGCGGGTCACCGCGGTCAGCTTCGACGTCGACGACGTCGTGCGTGCCGGCGATGTCATCGTGCGCCTCGACGACAGCCAGCAGCGCGCCGCGGTCACCGAGGCCGAGGCCAACCTGCAGGCCGCGACCGCGCGTCGCGAGGACGCCGACGCCGAGTACACGCGGATCAAGGGCGTGTTCGACAAGGGCGCGGTGGCCAGGGCCGAGCTCGACCGCGCAACCGCGGCACGCCAGCAGGCGCGCGCCGGCCGACAGGCCGCGCAGGCCGCGCTCGCGCAGGCCCGCGAGGAGCTCGCCTACACCCGGGTCGCGGCGCCGTACAACGGCATCGTCACCGAGCGCCACATCGAGGTCGGCGAGACCGCCCAGCCCGGGCGGCCGCTGATGTCCGGGCTGTCGCTCGACAGCATGCGCATCGCCGTCGACGTGCCGCAGAACCTGGTCGACACGATACGTCGCGAGGGCAGGGCGCAGGCGCAGATCGGCGGCCGCTGGGTCGCGGCCGAGTCGGTAACGGTGTTCCCGGTCGCCGATCCGCGCTCCGACACGTTCGAGGTGCGCCTGGCGCTGCCCGACGGCACCCAGGGCGTGTTTCCGGGCATGTACGTCAAGGTCGGGTTCGTCGCCGGCACCGACAAGGGACTGGTGATCCCGCTGTCGGCGGTCGTGCGCCGCTCCGAGGTGGTCGGTGTCTACGTCGTCGCCGACGACGGCCGGGTGCGCTTCCGCCACGTCCGTCTCGGCTCGCCGGCCGGTCCCGACCACGTCGGCGTGCTGTCCGGCCTGCAGGCCGGCGAGCAGGTCGCGATCGACCCGGTGCGTGCGACCATCGTGTTGAAATCGCAGCGCGCGGCGCAGCCCGCCGATGGCTGAACTCGGCTTCTCCGGCGCGGTCGCGCAGCGCTTCCAGGCGACCCAGATCACGCCGCTGCTGGCGCTGGTCGGCATGCTGCTCGGCATCTTCGCGGTCATGATCACGCCGCGCGAGGAAGAGCCGCAGATCAATGTCACGTTCGCCAACGTGTTCATCCCGTTCCCGGGGGCGTCGGCGCGCGAGGTCGAGAGCCTGATCGCGTCGCCGGCCGAGCAGGTGCTCGACGAGATCGACGGCATCGAGCACGTGTTCTCGACGTCGATGCCGGGCATGGCCGTGCTGACCGTGCAGTACCTGGTCGGCGAGGACCGCACCGACGCGATCGTGCGCCTGTACTCGAAGATCATGGCCAACCAGGACTGGCTGCCGGGCGGCGTCGGCGCCGGCACGCCGATCGTCAAGCCGAAGGGTATCGACGACGTGCCGATCGTGACCGTGACACTGTGGGCCAAGGACCCGGCGGCCGGTGCGTTCGAGCTCGGCCAGGTCGCGCACGCGATCGAGTCGGAACTCAAGCGCGTACCGGGCACGCGCGACATCTACACGATCGGCGCGGCCGACCACGTGGTCGCGGTCGAACTCGACCCGCAGGCGCTGGCGTCGCACGGCCTCGACCCGCGCGACCTGCGCCAGGCGCTGCAGGCGGCCAATGTCACGCGCGACAACATCGGGATCGTGTCGCACGACAGCGAACTGCTGGTCCAGGCCGGCGTGTTCCTGAGCCACGCCGACGAGATCGAGGACTTGGTCGTCGGCGTGCACGACGGCAAGCCGGTGTTCCTGCGCGACGTCGCCAGCGTGCGGCACGGGCCGGACACGCCATCGACCTACGTCTGGACCGGCGCCGGCCCTTCCACCGACGACGGTGCGCTGCGCGACGCCGTCGAATCGCCGGCGGTGACGATCGCCGTGGCCAAGAAGCCCGGCACCAACGCGGTCGCGATCGCGAAGAACGTGATCGACCGCTTCCACCAGCTCGAGGGCATCTACATCCCCGACGACATCGGCGTGCAGGTCACGCGCAACTACGGCGCGACCGCCGACAGCAAGGCGAAGAAGCTGATCAGCAAGCTGGTGTTCGCGACCGGCTCGGTCGTGCTGCTGGTGCTGCTCGCGCTCGGCTGGCGCGAGGCGATCATCGTCGGCGCCGCGGTCGTCGTGACGCTGGCGGTGACGCTGTTCGCATCCTGGGCCTGGGGCTTCACGCTCAACCGCGTATCGCTGTTCGCGCTGATCTTCTCGATCGGCATCCTGGTCGACGATGCGATCGTCGTCGTCGAGAACGTCCACCGCCACCTGTCGATGGGGGCGAAGAAGCTGCTCGACGCGATCCCGGCCGCGGTCGACGAGGTCGGTGGGCCGACCATCCTCGCGACCTTCACGGTCATCGCGGCGCTGCTGCCGATGGCGTTCGTGACCGGACTGATGGGGCCGTACATGAGCCCGATCCCGATCAACGCCTCGCTCGGCATGCTGATCTCGCTGGTCGTCGCGTTCGTGTTCACGCCATGGCTGAGCAACCGAATGTTCGCCGGCGTCGCGCACAGGTTCGCCGAACACGGCGCCCACGATGCGGGCGGCGGGCGTCTCGACGCGTTCTTCGACCGCGTGATGTCGCCGTTCCTGCTCGGTCGCAGCGGCCATCGCAACCGCTGGTTGCTGCTCGCCGCGATCCTGCTGTTGATCGGCGCGTCGCTGGCACTGGTCGTCAACAAGGCCGTGATCCTGAAGATGCTGCCGTTCGACAACAAGTCCGAGTTCCAGGTCGTGCTCGACATGCCAGAGGGCACCAGCCTCGAGCGCACGACGCGCGTGCTCAACGAGATCGGCGCATTCGTCGCGAGCGTGCCCGAGGTGACCGACTACCAGGTCTATTCCGGTACCGCGGCGCCGATCAGCTTCAACGGCCTGGTGCGCCAGTACTACCTGCGCGAGGGCGCGCACCTCGGCGATATCCAGGTCAACCTGGTCGACGCTAGCGAGCGCGCCCGCAAGAGCCACGAGATCGCGCTGTCGGTGCGCGAACCGGTGCAGGCGATCGCGCGCCAGTTCGGCGGCAACGCCAAGATCGTCGAGGTGCCGCCCGGGCCGCCGGTGATG
>JAAUYD010149514.1_pt1 | contig 11455 bp, 7 predicted proteins | sample 7278101 | NCBI WGS metagenome assembly JAAUYD01 (sample SAMN14350128, study PRJNA611818) | marine sediment metagenome | isolation source: surface marine sediment (0.6m) | place: French Polynesia: Moorea | collected 2018-08 | reverse complement strand
GCCAGGAATGTCATCGATGAAGTCACTCAGCTGATCGGCAGCTTCCTGCGGTGAGGCTGCCATCGCACCCAGGTTCAGCATGGACAGGGTGAGTGCCAGGAGAGTCTTGTTCGGCATCGTAATCGCTCGGGTTTGGTGAGATCCGCCGGATGGTGACCCGAGGCGTGGCGCAGTTATTGGACCCTTGTAACCTGGCCGCCCCGGGACAGGCGTCTCAGCGTGCCTGGCGTGAGCCCGGTCTGCTTGCGGGCGATACGGTGAAAGTGCGCCTGATCGGCGAAGCCCGCCTCGCTGGCGGCGGCGCTCAGAGAGTGTCCTTGCGCGAGGGCGGTTAGCGCTCGGCTGAGGGCGCTGCGTGATCGATAGACGCTGGGTGAAGTGCCGAAGTACCTGGAGAAGCTGCGAGACAGGTGAACCCGGTGCACCCCTGCCCGTTGGGCCAGATCGGCAAGATCCAGATCGGGGCCGCCCTCTCGCAAGGCGTCGCGTACTTGCGCCAGCCACGCTGGCGGCTGCGAGTAGCGCTGCATCTCCCCCTCATGAGAGAGCGCGAGCAGGTCCCAGATCACCTGGTCTTCCGGGGTGCCCGGCTCCGTCAGTAGTTTCATCAGTTCAGCGAAGCGCCGTTGGGCGCCTGCATGCTCCGCCAGGCGCCAGCGCCAGTCCGTCAGGGGAAGCGCCTGCACATCGTCCGCCAACTGGGGATCGATGTTGATCGCCAGGATCAGCGAGCCGGACGGTCCGTATCGATTCGCGTGGGCAAAGTCCGCGGGCTTGAAGCCGCAGGAGAAACGATACAGATCGTGCTCCGCGCGTCGGCCGGACTCCTGGAACTCGCCGGCCAACAGCCAGGACACCTGGTGATAGTCATGGCAATGGGGCGCCATACGCAGGCCTGGTGCGTAGTAGCTCAGGCTTGCCGTAAGGCCCTCGCGACTGAATAGTACATTTCTTCGGTAGCTATCGATCATTTGTCTGTCGACACGCGCCTGAGCTGCTCATGTGCCCTGCAGTTCCGCTTGCATCGTCTCCAGTTCATCCCACCGCGCAATCGCCTGATCCAGCTCGGCCTTGCTTGCCTCTAGCGCATCCAGAGCAGGTTTCACCTTCTCGTCGAAAGGCTGATCGTAGAACCCTTCGGCGGCGACGTCTGACTCCAGTGCTGCCACCCTGGTCTCCAGCGCCTCGATCTGCCCCGGCAGCGCGTCGAGCTCCCGCTGCAGCTTGTAGCTGAGCTTCTGGTTAGGCCGCGGCCTGGCGCGCTGGGCTTCCGCCTGCTCGCGCCGCTTGTCCGCGTTCGCATCATCGCGCACGGCCAGCTTGCGCCCGTGCTTGAGCCAGTCCGAGTAGCCGCCAACGTAGCGCTCGATCTCGCCGCCTTCCTCGAACACCAGGATGCTGGTCACCACGTTGTCGAGGAACTCACGATCGTGACTGACCACGATCAGCGTGCCCGTGTACTCGACCAGGCGATCCTCCAGCACCTCCAGCGTCTCCACGTCGAGATCGTTGGTGGGCTCGTCCAGCACCAGCAGGTTCGTCGGGCGGGTGAACAGCTGGGCCAGGATGAGGCGATTGCACTCGCCTCCCGAGAGCACCTTCACCTTCTCCTGCGCGCGCTTGGCGCTGAACAGGAAGCCGCGCAGGTAGCCGATCACGTGGCGCTGCTTGCCGTTGATGGGGATGTAGTCGCGACCGTCGCCGACGATGTCGGCCACGGTGCGTTCGCCGTCGAGGTCGCGGCGCAGCTGATCGAAGTAGCCGACCTCCAGGTTCGTGCCCAGCTTCACCGTGCCCATCTGCGGCTGGATCTCGCCCAGCATGAGCTTGAGCAGCGTGCTCTTGCCGACGCCGTTGTTGCCGACCAGGCCGATGCGATCGCCGCGCATGATCTGCAGATTGAGGCCGTCGATCACCTGTTGATCGCCATAGGCGTAGTGCACGTTGCGCGCCGTGATCACCTTGCGCCCGGACTGGTCGGCCTGCTCCACGGAGATGCGAACCTTGTCTTTGGGCTTGAAGGCCTGGCGCTGCGAGTACTCCTCGCGCATCGCCTTCAGCGCCCGCACGCGGCCCTCGTTGCGCGTACGCCTGGCCTTAATGCCCTGGCGGATCCAGGCCTCTTCCTGGCCCAGGCGCTTCTCGAACAGCTCGTTCTCCCTGGCCTCCGCTTCCAGCGCCGATTCCTTCTGGCGCAGGAAGTTGCGATAGCCGCCGGGCCAGGAGTGGAGCAGGCCGCGATCGATTTCGACGATGCGCGTGGCCAGCCGTTCCAGGAAAGCACGGTCATGGGTGATGAACAGCACGCTGCCGCGGAAGCCGCGCACGCGATCTTCCAGCCACTCGATGGTGGAGAGGTCGAGATGGTTGGTCGGTTCGTCCAGAAGCAGCAGATCCGGGTTGCCCACCAGCGCCCTGGCCAGGGAGACCCGTCGGCGCCAGCCGCCGCTCAGCGAACTCATGCGTTGATCGATGGGCAGTTCCAGCTCAGAGGCGATGGTCTCCACGCGTTGCTCCGGCTGCCAGCCGCCGTGGGCCTCGATATTGCGCTGGAGTGCTTCGATCTCTCGCAGCGATTGAGGATCATCGGTGGCGGCCGCAGATCGTCGTTCAAACTGCTCGATGAGTTCACGGTGTCCCTCCAGCCCCTGCAGCAAGATGTCGCGCACGCTCACGTCCAGGGCGTCGGGCAGATCCTGCTCCAGCGTGGCGATGTGGCAGTCGGGATGGCGCACGATCTCGCCGCTGTCAGGCTGCATCGTGCCGCGCACCAGTTTCATCAGCGTGGACTTGCCGGCACCGTTGCGGCCGATCAGGCACACGCGCTCCTCCTCGTCGACCTGGAAGCTCGCGCCGCGGAAGAGGATGGTGTCGCCGAATTCGAGGTGGACGTCGGTGACGCTGACGAGCGTCATGGGCAGACCTGTTGCGATGACTGGCGGCGCAGTATAGCGCTGCAGCAGGAGCCGCCGAATCGCCCTGCGCCTACTGGTGCCGTAACCAGTATTTCGCGACATCCAAACCCTGCATTGTGCAGGGATTTGCGAACGATTTTCAGTGCGTTTCTCCTCCCCGGATGCATCGGGCGAATCCGGCGAAAACATCTGTATAGTGCTGGGCTTTCAGGGTTTTCCGGTCAGCGATCAGTCGCTGCCGAATGCAGGAAAGGAAAGGTTCGATGAAGGGCAGCCAACGCGTAATCGACCAGCTTGCCAAGCTGCTGAAGGGCGAGCTTGCGGCACGTGATCAGTATCTTGCGCACGCGAAGAAGTACGAAGATCTGGGGTTTACCAAGCTCTTCGAGCACTCCAAGCACGAAAGTGAGCATGAATCTGAGCACGCCGAGGCGATCATCGCCCGCATGTTGTTCCTGGAGGCCGAGCCTGATCTCTCCCAGCTGGACGCGCTGAACGTGGGCGATGACGTGCCCTCGATGCTGCAGAACGATCTGGACCTCGAGTACAGCGTGGTCGGTGCCCTGCGCGAAGCCATGAAGGTGTGCGAAGAGGAGCAGGATTACGTGTCGCGCGACATGCTGCTCAAGCAGCTCGACGACACGGAGATGGACCACGCCCACTGGCTGGAGCAGCAGCTGGGACTGATCAAACTCGTCGGCCTGCCCAACTACCTGCAGAGCCAGATCTAGCAGGCCGCCCCTCCCGCGCGCGCCAGTTGTAGAGATCTCTGGCGGCTGGCGCGCGGCAGCAGACTCAGTCGAGTACGCTCACCCCCATCGCTTCCAGGCGACGCACCCGTGCGCTGCCCACCACACTGCCCGCAGCTATCTGACGCGTAAAGCCGGCGCGCGCAAGCGTGTCGCTCGCTGCGCCCACGCCATCGCGCAAGGCCGCAAGGTGAGCCTTGGCGATGGTGACGCGCGGATGTGGTGGTCTGCCCGGCTGCAGCTCGCCAAGGCGCTGGGTCAGGGCTGTAAGTTCCCTTTCAGCCTCCGTGAACTCGCCGCCCTCGGCCAGCGTTTCCGCCAGCGAGGCCGTGCCCCCGATATCCACGGGGAAGTACTCGAGTTCCATGGCGCGCGAACGCCTGAACAGCTCTTCCGCTTGTGCCAGATGACCTTGAAAGAGCGCTAACTCCCCGCGAAGGTAGATCAGCTCGGCGATGGCCGCCGTCTCGCCGGCGATCTCCGCATCGGCAAGGGCTCGCTCGATATGCTGATCGGCGCTTGCGTAGTCCGATGCATGATAGATCTCATAGCTTGCCAGCATGCTGCGGGTGTTGACGCGCCCGTGCAGTTCCAGCAAGGGATTACGCTCGAAGACCTCCACCGCCTTGCGGGCGGCGGCGTAAGCCCGGGAGAATTCGCCGAGCCGTCTGCGGAAGATCTCGATATAGGCCCAGCAGAACATCTCATCCTGCGGCGAGTCGGGGGTTGCGACCGCTCGTTCGAGCAGGGAGAGTGCCGACGAATACTGTGCTGGCGTAGCGATCAACTCGGCGCGTTGCACGATCGCCAGCAGGTGTTCCGTCGAGCCCTCGTCGGGAGTGCCCGTGAAGGCCTCGACGAGATGCTCGAACAGTGCGCTCGCCTCATCGTGACGGCTGGTGTAGCGATAGGCCAGCGCCTGATTGAGCCGACCCTGCCTCAAGAGGTGTGGATGCCCGTAGCCTTCTTCCAACCAGGGCTCGAGCACCTGAAGGCTTGCCGCATAGTCGTTGCGATCGACGAAGTGGCGACCCACCGCGTAGGCGATCTCGGCGGCCCGGTCCGGGTCTACCTGACGCTTCTCGTAGGCATCTTCGGCATGGGCCAGGAGGATCGCGCGCATACGCGCCTCGTCCGCATCCTCGCCGAACATGCGCTGAAGAGCACCGGCATAAGCCGATTGGGTGGCCGCGTTGAGTTCGGCCCGGTCGAGATAGAAGCGCGCTTCCGCCAGCGCTTCGTTGGCTCGCATCGCTTCGCTGGCGGCGCGGTCCGCAAGGCGCAGGCTGACCGCCGTGCCCACGACCATCGCCAGGGTGGCGGTGGCGGCGAAGGCGCTTGCCACGGGGAAGCGGCGCAGGGTGCGTCCAAGGCGGTAGAGAGGATCGGCCCGCAGGGGGCTCACGGGGCGGTGCTCGATCAGGGCGAGGAAGTCCTCGGCCAGGGCGTCTGCCGTGGGGTGGCGGTCCTCTGCCGCCAGGGCCGTGGCGCGGGCGATCACCGCCCCCAGGTCGCGCGGACCCAGGGCGGTGCGATCGACCACGGCACTGCCATCGGCGCCGCGCGCGGGCAGCTGACCGCTGAGGAGCTGGTGGGCGAGCAGACCGATGGCGAACACATCCGTTTGCGCAGAGATCTCCTGGCCGGCGAGCTGTTCCGGCGCCGCCGTGGCCACGGTGAGCGGTCCGCTCTGGGCGCTTTCCCCATCACCTACCAGCGCGGAGATGCCGAAGTCGATCAGGCGTACGTTGCCGTTGCCATCCACCAGCACATTCGAGGCCTTGATGTCCCGGTGCAACAGCAGGCGGCTGTGGGCATGGGCGACGGCAGCGCACAGCTCGGCGAGGAGCCTCAGGCGATCGGTCACGTCAGGTGTTTCGATCTGGCACCAACGATCGATGCGTTCGCCCTCCACGTGCTCCATGGCCATGAAGGGGCGGCCATCGGCCGTCTCGCCGGCGTCGATGATGCGGCTGATGCCAGGATGGCTCAGGCGCGCGAGGCGCTCGCGCTCGCGTTCGAAGGCCTTGGCTGCATCAGGGTCCAGGCGTCCGCGCAGGGTCTTCAGGGCCACCTGTTGCTCGTAGCGACCATCGGCACGGCTGGCCAGGTAGACCTCACCCATGCCGCCGGCGCCGAGGGGACCTTCGATTTGCCAGGCACCGATCCGTTCGCCCGCCCTGAGCGTGGCGCGGGCGCCCTGGGAGCCGTCCATGGCCGGGTCCGCCGTCAGCGCATCCCCGACCCGCTGTGCCAGGTCACCCAGCCATTGATCGGCGGTCTCGGCAACGGCGAGCAAGGAGGTCAGCTCCTGACGCAGGGCCTCGTCAGCTCCGCAATGCTCGTCGACGAAGGCGTCGCGCGACGCCGGCGGCAGGGCCAGGGCTGCCTCCAGCAGCTGGGCAGCGCGGACGAGGATCTCGCTCATCGCATCAAGGGCTCCGTTGGCGCGCGGCGCACGCACCTGTGAGATCAAACGCAGTTGGTCGGCCAATCGGCTCAGAGACGTCGTCGCCGGTGTTGCCCTAGTCCTGCTTGCTCGAGGGGTTGTCGAGGGTTGCCGATGTCGCGCGCAGCTCGCGGAACAGCCAGGCCGATGCGAAGGTCCAGTCGCGCTTTACGGTGGCTATGGAGACGCCGAGCGCATCGGCTGTTTCGGAAAGGCTCATGCCGGCGAAGACGCGGCATTCGACCACCCGCGCCCAGCGCGCCTCCAGCGCTTCCAGGCGCTCGAGAGCATCGTGCAAGGCGAGCACGTCACTCATGATCACCGGATCGGCCACCAGCTCCAGGTCCATCTCGACCGCCGGGATCCCGCCACCGCGCTTGTCGGCGCGCGCCGCGCGCGCATAGCTCACCAGTACATGGCGCATGGCCATGGCGGCCGTGCCGAAGAAGTGTCGGCGACCGTCCCACTCCTGGCCCTTGCCATCGCCGAGCTTCAGGTAGGCCTCATGCACCAGGGCGGTGGTGCCGATCGTGTGGTTGCCTCCCCAGCGGCGGCGTTGGGCGGCAGCGAGCTTGTGCAGTTCGTCGTAGACGAGTCGGTAGAGCGCATCCGCTGCGCCGCGATCGCCTTCCTTGACGGCCTTCAGCAGGGCGTCGATGTCTGCCGTGTCGGTCACCTGAGCTGCTCCGCAGGTCAGTGGCTCGGTTGGGCCAAGTCTACGGGTTGACAAGCGACCGGTCGACGGCAGACCGGGGTGCCTGCCGGGCCGCCCGAGCCCGGCAGGTGGTCGGAAGACCCTAACGCCGCACTAGATGGCAGTAGCGACGGAGGGTTCCACCGACCATGCCGGGCGGGGCTCGGCGCCGTGCCGCTCTTCGGTCCACCGCAGATCGCCGCTGTAGCGCCACAGGCGACCGTTCTCGATCGCAAACAGGTGCAGCCAGCCGTTGTCGAACAGATCCCGCACTCCCTGGTGGCGCGCCAGGACATCGGCGATCGCCTCACGGGGGGCTTCGGTGATCACCGACAGGCGCAGGGGTTCGTGGGCGTAGGCTTCGCCGTCGTGCACGGACTGCCAGGGCAGGCCGGCGCGCAGCAGGCCGCCGTTGCCTTCGACCACGCCGATACCGCCGACCACGTTGTGCAGCAGCTTGTTGCCACCGCCGAACACCTCGGGACTGACGCTGGAGCCGTAGTACTGGAGGCTGATCCAGCTGGCCACCACCACCGGCGCCGTGAGGATCAGTTCCAGTACGCCGAAGCCTTCGTCCTGGCGCCAATCGTAGTTGTGCAGGAAGGCGCGACCGCCGAGGTCGTGGCCGGCCGTGCGCCCGCGCGGGGCGGCGATGAAGGCACGGCAGCCGGCGAGGGCCCACTCGGGGCGCGTCTCGGCCCAGTCGCGGCTGCGTTCGGTGACGTCGTTGGCACCTTCCGCCCGCGGCAGGCGCAGGGCCCGTTCGCCGCGGGCTACGCGGCCGGCGTCGCGCAACCAGTCGCGCACCTGACGCAGGTCTTCGCCGTGCTCGGCGGAGGGTGCGTCGTCGGTGTAGAGGGTGACCGCGTCGGTGGTGGTGTCGTGCAGGGCGCCGACGAACCAGGTGTCCTGCGGGATGTCGATGCCGCGAGTGCGCAGTCCCTCGCGCACCTCGCCATCGTTGAGCAGGCCGGCCAGCAGGCGCGCGTTCACCTCACCTGAGTAGCCGCCGCAGGCGCCGCAGTGCAGGGCGCTGGCGTGGGGATTGTTGACCACGTTGGCGCCGTGACCGGCCAGCAGCACCAGGCGGGCGAAGTTGTCCGTGAGGGACATGGCGCCGAGCACCGTGCGCGCGGCATCGATGCGTTGCTCCAGGTCGAGGGTCGGATCGAGGCGTGGTGCCGGATCCTTCGCGGCCTGGTCGTGGCCGCTGCCGCCCAGCGAGTCGCGGATCAGCTTGAACACGTACAGCGGGCCGGAGGCCTCGACGAAGGCGAAGGACGAGACCGCCGCCAGCTTGAAGCGGCCCCAGGCGCGCGTGGCGCGGGCCTTGATGCGGCTGGCAAAGGCCTTGGGTGCTTCCTCATCGGTGCCCGAGACCGAGCACACGCCGGCGTTGAGCAGCACGGGCAAGCGATGCTCCGGCACGTCCGAGGCGAAGCGCTTGTGCGAGGTGGCGATGCCGAAGAAACCGGCGAAGCCCAGGGTCTCGATGCCCGCGTCCAGCCCTTCCAGGGCGCGGCGGAACACCTCGGAACGCACGTCGATGCAGAAGGCTGCCTGCAGCGCGGGACGGGCACGCTCACCGTCTGCGCTGCTGCCCATCAGGTTCAACTTGCCGGCGATGTCGCGCTGGGCGCTGCGTTCGGCCGCCTGCTGGAGCACCGTGTCCAGCCACAGGTCGGCGTCGGCCTCGAGCGGCGCGCCGTGCGCCTGGCGGATCTCGCGCCAACGCGCTTCCAGGGCTTCTCGATGCTGCTCGTAGAGGGCCAGCTCGTAGGTGAGGCGGATCGCCAGCAGGTCGATGGCGGTCTCATCGCCCTTGCCGGCCAGTTCGGCCTGCCACAGGTGGTAGCGCGCCACCTGGGCCCAGCCGTTGACGGACATGAGCAACTGGTGGAAGTACGTGTCGAGGGCGTCGGCGGGGAGGCCGAGGCCGTCCACAGCGCGGGCGATGGCCTCGGCGGCGCTGTCCGGTGCTTCCGCGACGCGGCGTGCGAAGCCTGCCAGGCCGTGGATCTCGGGCGTGAGGTCATGGGTGGCGGTGGCGCGCCAGGCAGCCCAGGCATTGCGCCCGCGCGGCGCAGACCACAAGGCCTGGCCGACGTCGAAGTAGCCGGCCGCCCAGTGGCCCACCCGTTCGGCGATCAGGCGCGACCAGTCCGTGCCGTTCACCTCGGCCGTCAGGTCGGCCACGGTCGGCAGGGCTGAGCGAACCGGGGCCTCCTCGGCCGCAGCTGCCTTGAGCGCGACCACGTCGGTGAGGTGCAGGTGACCACTGGTCGAGGCTAATGCATCTGAGAGGTCTTCATCGCTGATGGTGCCGTCGGCAATGCGCTCGAGGTACCAGCTGCGCGGCATGGTGACCGGGCAGCCGGCGACCCGTGCCAGGCGGGCGCCGGTCGTGGCCAGGGACTCACCGGTCTGTCCAAGGTAGGGGTTCACGGCCACGGAGGAGGCCAGGGGCCAGACGGGCGGTACGGCGCGAACGGCGGCGTCGGCCGCTGCCAGCAGGCCGGTCTGCACGGAGGCCTGTGCGGTGGGGTGATTGGCGTTACTCATGGTCGTTCCTCCTCAGGCAGCCGGACGTGACGGGCGACGGGTGGACCACCCGCCGAGCATGCGATCGAACAGCGCGTTCACGTACAGGCCGTTGGAGAGGTGCACGCGCAGACCGGCGGCTGCCGGGTGGTGGGCCCACAGGGGGAAGGTGGCCTGGCCTACGGCCACCAGGGCAAAGCTGACTACGGACAGGATCATCAGCGCCCATTCGAGCGAATCAGCTGCCGGTGGCGCCGGCAGCGTGCCGCTGGTGAGCCATTCGGCGGCACCGTGGAGCGTGAAGTACGCCACCGCCGTGACCACCGAATACAGGGCCGTGCGCCGGGTGAGTTCGCGGGGAGCGGCGTCGGCGAAGCCCTGGGCCAGCAGATAGGCCACGCCGAGCACCAGGATGGCACCGAGCACGATGGCCTGGGCCGACTTGTGGTCGAGGCCGAAGGCGAAGCCGATCAGGCCGTAGATGGCGAGGGCGGCGATGAAGGACTGCAGGACGGCGCCCGCACGCGGAATGGCCACGGCGCCGGGGCGGCGAATCGAGGCCACCAGTTCCACGGCCCCGCCGGCCCCGAGGAAGGCGTGCGCCTTGTACAGTGAGTGGGCGACGATGTGCAGCAGGGCCAGGGGGAACAGGCCGAGGCCGCACTGCAGGGTCATGAAACCCATCTGCGCCACCGTCGACCAGGCCAGGGAGGTCTTCACGGCCGGCTGCGTGAGCATCACGCAGCTGCCGTAGAGCGCGGTGAAGCCACCGACGATCACCAGCACCGCAAGTACGCCCGGCGCCAGCAGCATCATGTCGGCGAAGCGCACCAGCAGGAAGCCACCGGCATTGATCAGACCCGCATGAAGCAGGGCGGATACGGGTGTCGGCGTCTCCATCACTTCCGTGAGCCAGCCATGGGTGGGGAACTGGGCGGACTTCAGCAGGGCAGCGATCGCGATCAGGCCTGCGGCGAGATACAGCGATGCACTGCCCGAACCTTCGCTGGCCTGCGTGAGGATGCTGGCGATGTCGCCGGTGCCGAAGGTGCTCGCGAGCAGCATCACGGCACCGAGCAGGGCGCCGTCGCTGAGGCGCGCCACCACGAACTTCTTGGCCGCCGCGCGTTGCGCCGGAATGCGGTCCGGGTAGAACAGCAACAGGCGGTGCAGGGCCAGGCTGGTGCCCACCCAGGCAACGAACAGTTGCGTCAGGTTACCGGCCTGCACCAGCAGCAGGACCGATGCCAGCGTGAGGCACATCCATCCGGTGAAGGCGCCCTGGCGCTCCTCACCGTCCAGATAGGTGCGCGAGTAGCGCAGCACCACCCAACCGACGAAGCTCACCAGCAGCAGCATCAGCTCGCTCACCACGTCTAGGCGTGAACTCAGCCCCAAGGGCCCGATGCCGAGCAGAGGACTTGAGCCGGGGCCCTCGCTGATCAGCACCATGCCGGCGATCAGGCTTGCCAGCAGCCCGCACAGGGCCAGCACCTCGGCCACCAGCGGGGCTTGGGTTCGCGGACGGCGTCCGGGGTTGGCGAAGGCGAGGGCGGCGGCGATCAGCATCATCGCTGGCGCCACCAGCGGGATCGTGTACGTCGGCATCGTGGAACATCCTCCGGGGCTTGACCGCCGGGGATTAGAGCGCAACGGATCTATCCATTCAGCTCAATTTAATTGCAGTCTACTTCCATAAAATAGAATCGAAAGGGCGCCAATCCATGCGCTACTGACGGGATTTCTGCCTGGATCGAAGGGATTTGCCGGTTTTGCGCGGGAAGCAGCACCATCGCCTGCGTTTTGAGTTCGCTGCATGTGCGACCTGCCGCCGTTCACGAATTCTGCCGCGCCAAGCCCTTGTGGGCACTGTGATTCCGGTCTCACGACGGCGTTCGAGGTTGGTGCCGGAAGCAGCTCCGCGTGTTCGATCGCCTTACGTCACAGCGCTCGTTTGAAGGACGATGCATGAGTCGACAGTCGGCTCCCTGCGCCCATGCTGCTGCGTGCATGGAGCCGGCGAGAGGATTGCTGCACACTGCGCCGGCAACGCGCGCCCGAGGTAAGTACTGCACTTCCCGAACGCTCGGGCGTTCTGTGCGTTACG
>JAAUYD010008740.1_pt1 | contig 11455 bp, 8 predicted proteins | sample 7278101 | NCBI WGS metagenome assembly JAAUYD01 (sample SAMN14350128, study PRJNA611818) | marine sediment metagenome | isolation source: surface marine sediment (0.6m) | place: French Polynesia: Moorea | collected 2018-08 | reverse complement strand
CCTTGTTAACCTATCAAATATCTCCCAAAAAGAATGTAGAGACGCCACATTATGACCTCACGTTCGCGTTGCACTAATGCGTCTCTACAACATAAAATTTATTGGTTTATTGGGGAAATGAATTTCTTTTTTTATAGCAGTCGTCACAATTGAACGGGATATTTTCTGTTCCCTGTTCCCTGTTCCCTGTTCTTAAAATTTAACTCCAATTTGTCCGTTAATACCCCGAACGGAATTATAACCAGCACCGATGAAAACATTATCAGAGCTATTTAGTTGCAAGCCACCAGAATAAGCAAAGCCTTTATCTTCTGAGTAATATCCTACTCCGACGTAGGGTGCAACAAAGGGCAAATTCAGAAATTTCAATACATCTACTCCAGTAGATTCATCAGGTCCTCTGCCTAACTCGACACCTATACCTACAGCCCTTGCACCCACAGAAAAAGTTACATCTCCTTCTTGGGAACCGACAGAAACCCAAGGGCGGGGTACAATTTGAGCCTTAGCTGCAGAAGGTGCAAACAAAGTAAATAAGCTCAAAGATGCAATTACTGTTTTTACTATCGCTACTCGTTTCACGTTCTTCTCCTCAAATATATGCTTGATGGTAATGTTTTTGTTTAAGTTTATACCCTTATTAGAACGCTATTAATCTTAATAAAACAAGAATTTATGATACTTTTTACTTTCTGAACGCATAAAACAAAATATAAATTCATACATTGAGTTTGTTGTTAAGGTATCAAAATTCTGCTTTGCTAGATACTCCAAATTTGACGAATTTCTCAATATTTAAGTGCCTATGATAGGTAATAGATACTGTTCTGTTATTTAAGCCTTATTTTGTATAAACCATTTATGATTTATTTGGGGATATGGCAAAATCATGGACTACAAAACTGAACTAAAAAACTATCTAGACGAAGAAGGACGTTTAAAAGAATGGCCTTCAAAGCGAAATAAGGGTAAATTTCAATTATTGGCTTTGGAATACCTCGCAACCAAATTTGAGCCTGGATTAACTTACACCGAAAAAGAAGTGAATTTACTTCTAAAGCAGCATCATACCTTTGGTGACCATGCAATGCTGCGGCGAGAGTTGTTTGAAAAAGGATTAATTAATAGAGAACGCGATGGTTCAGCTTATTGGTGTAGTTAGTTTATGATATTCCCCATCTAGAGACGTAGCATGCTACGTCTCTACAATAATTTTGGGCTATGGCAAATTTTGAGATTGGGATCTGCGCTAATTCCTCAAAACTTTCTCTCCCATTCATCACGCCAGCGTTCTACTACCACCTTTGTTTGAGTAAAAAACTCAACTGCGTGCTTACCTTGTCCGTGCAGATCTCCAAAAAAACTATTTTTCCAACCACTAAAGGGGAAGAACGCCATAGGTGCAGCAACACCAATATTAATTCCAATATTTCCTGCTTCGACTTCATAGCGAAATTTTCGTGCAGCAGCACCACTACTCGTAAACAAACAAGCCATATTGCCGTAATTACTACTATTTACTAGGGATATCGCCTCATCAATATTATTGACATGAATTGTGCTTAAAACTGGGCCAAAAATTTCCGTATGGGCAATTTCTCCAGATGGGTTTACATCTTGTAAAATGGTGGGACGGATAAAATTACCTTGTTCATATGTGGGAATCTTGGGGTTTCGTCCATCTACTAATAAATTTGCCCCTTCCGAAACACCCTTTTGAATCAAATTCTCAATTCGCATCTGACTTCGAGAATCGATTACAGGTCCCATTTCCACGCCATTCTCTAAACCATTACCTACAACCCGATTTTGAGCAGTTTCGGCGATCGCATCTGTAAATGTCTTAGCTGCTTCTCCTACAGTTATCGCCAAGGATGCAGCTAAACAACGTTGTCCCGCACAACCAAAAGCGCTATCAGCTGCGATTCGGGTGGTCATTTCCATATCTGCATCAGGTAAAACAATGATTGGATTTTTGGCTCCACCTTGACACTGTACCCGTTTACTATTTGCCGATCCCCAACTATATACATATTTAGCAACTGCTGTGGAACCGACAAAACTAATTGCTTTAATTTTGGGGTGTTCAAGAATTGCATTGACAGTTTCTTTCCCCCCATTAACCAAATTAACTACACCAGTCGGTAAACCAGTTTTTTCTAACAACTCAAAGATTTTTTGCATTGTTAGGGGTACTTTTTCCGACGGTTTGACAATGTAGGTATTACCGCAAGCGATCGCGTAGGGCATAAACCAAAAGGGTATCATTGCTGGGAAGTTAAATGGTGCGATCGCCGCACATACTCCTAAAGGTTGACGAATCATGATTTCATCAATACCCTTAGCAATATCTTCTAAGTTACTTCCCTGCATCATCATGGGAATACCGCAAGCAACTTCGACATTTTCAATTGCACGGCGTATTTCACCTTTTGATTCGGCTAAGGTTTTACCACATTCCAATGTGATTGTGCGAGCGATATCCTCCAAGTATTTTTCGAGTAAATTTTTGAGTTTAAATAAATATTGGACTCGCTGAGTTGCTGGAGTACATCGCCAATCAATAAAAGTTTCTGATGCAGCCTCGGTAGCTAGTTCTACTTCTAAAGCTGGCGATAATGGAACATTTGCTAGAATTTCTGCGGTTGCAGGGTTCTTAACCTCCAGAAAATCTGTAGCTTTTGATGTAACCCACTGACCATTAATGTAATTAGGAAGTGTAGGAATTTGATTATTGTTTGTCATTAGCTATTTATAATTGGCTATTTATTATTTATCGTTTATCATTGCCCAGTCGCCAATCCCCAATTCCCAGTCGTCATACTGTAGATTTCATTACTTTATGCAGTCTTAATATTTTGATAATATTAAAATGTGACTTGTATAACTCTCTTCGTCAACAACACCCGACTATAAGTCTGAGGTTTCTAATTTAGAGGTTTCTAATTTAAAATTGGAATCCGTATCGTTGACCAGATAAAGGTTCTACCCTGAGTTATGGCTTCTGCAGATAGAAGGCTAGGTTTGGCTCAAGTACCTAGATTCCTACCTTGTACCCTGAAAGGTACGACTTTGATGAGGAGGTGTTTATTCATCTCACTCTACGTTAAGCTACTTAATTAGAAAATAAATTATATGAAGTTAAATTATCAAACATAAAATTCATACGGATACATTAAGCGCAAAAATGAAGTCAAATTTGCCCAATAAAATCCCCCAAATGCGAAAATCTGACTTGTGTTGGGTTCTGTATTTTCGTTAAGCTGGCAACCAAGTATGCCTGCATATGGTCTGAATTGCTTAGATCGAAAATTTAAGCAGTTAGCAATTAGTTATCGGCGTTAGTTTATTAGTTTACTAACTACTGAGTGCTTCCCAAAAATACTAAAGGCTAATACCGACCTCACAAAGGCTACATCTCCTGTAGTTGTGGCTTGGTTGGTTTTCGACATACTATCTAATTGTATAAGGTAAAAATGGGGAACAACGAAGAATCACGTGGCTTAAAATCTCTGCTGGATTGGTTTGCAAATCGACGGAAATCTGGTCAAATTAGCATTGAACCCCAAGAGCGGGAAATTGCTGATGGGCTGTGGCATAAATGTCCTAAATGTAGCGTTTTGAGCTATACCAAAGACTTAAAAGCCAATCAAATGGTTTGTAACGAATGCGGACACCATAACCGGGTAGATAGTGACGAGCGAATCCGTCAATTAATCGATCCCAATACTTGGAGTCCGATGGATGAACACTTACGTCCCACCGATCCCTTACAATTTAGAGACCGCAAAGCCTACGCCGATCGCTTGCGGGATATGCAGGAAAAAACTGGTTTAACCGAGGCGGTAAAAACTGGTTTGGGTAAAATTGATGGATTACCTATTGCTTTGGCGGTAATGGACTTCCGCTTTATCGGTGCGAGTATGGGTTCCGTCGTTGGTGAAAAGCTAACTCGTTTAATTGAACAAGCTACCCAGCGTCGTTATCCTGTTGTTATTGTTTGCACTTCTGGTGGAGCGAGAATGCAAGAAGGAATGCTCTCGCTGATGCAAATGGCAAAAATTTCTGGCGCTTTGCAATGTCATCAGGATGCAAAGTTATTGTACATACCTGTTTTGACAAATCCAACTACGGGTGGTGTAACTGCTAGTTTTGCGATGTTAGGAGATATTATTATTGCAGAACCAAAAGCGACAATTGGATTTGCTGGTAGGCGAGTGATCGAACAAACTCTACGAGAAAAACTACCAGAAGATTTCCAAACTGCAGAAGATTTACTCAAGCATGGTTTTGTTGATGATATTATACCCCGCACTCAACTCAAGAAAAGTCTCGCGCAGTTGATTGCTTTACATCAGCCTCTCACGCACACTACTAATGAAGAAGTAGTTATATGGGAAAAAGCTAGAAGCTTGAGTTCTAGTTTGGTCGATTAGAAGAGGATTTAGAATTTTTGAGGCTTTGAAGTTTTAAATTTTGAAGTTTTAAATTTTGAAGTTTTAAATTTTAAATTTTAATTATTGAGGCTTTGAAGCTTTGATTTTTTGAATCTTTAAGTTTCTGAATTTCTAAGTTTCTGAATTTCTAAATTTTCTGAAGTTTTGGAATTTTGAATTTTGAATTTTGAATTTTGAATTTTGGATTTTGGATTTTGGATTTTGGATTTTGAATGTTAAATTTTTGAAGTTTTAAGTTTTTGATTTTTTGGATTTACTTCATTCAAGTATGGAGACGCGACATGTCGCGTCTCTACAAGTTTTTAAAGTTTCAATTCTGAAAGTCTGTTAATTAACCCTAATCCCTAATCCCCAATCGCCAATAATTTCCTCCTTTGTTTTATCCTTTGTTTTAAACCTTGGAAAATTCCGATTGAAGGTAAAGATTTTTTTTGCTCTTCTTCTACAAACATCAGAGGAATGAGTGCAACTAATCGAAATCCGACTGAAATTGCAAACAGACCGGGTAAACCACCGACAAAAGAAGTACTTTCTGCGAGAAAACCACCAATAGTTGTTCCCAATGCACCCGTTCCACCCGCTACAGCTGCTGCGATCGCAAAATAAATTGATTGATTTTTGGTTGGTGCGATCGCTATTTGTAAGTTATTACCACATAACTCAATAGAGTTAACACTACCACCAATAAAAATATGTAATAGAGGTAACCACAACCAGATATCAGTTGAACTGTTACCAATTAAAATCCAAAATATAGGTGTAACCGCAATTAAAATCCCTGTTAGCAATAGTACAAAGCGATTACCGAATTTATCTGCTAACCGACCCCAGACTATCAACATTAACATTCCCGCACCTGCCTGAAAACTGCCATATAGGCTCACCCAGCTAACATCCAAGTCCAATGTGTCAAGCATGTAAAGATTGAAAAAGGGTGTGCTGAGATTGAAGGCGAACATCCACAAGCCAAAATAAACTAAGAATATTAAAAAATTTTTGTCTTTAAAAATACTTTGACTAGAACTGTTGTTTTCTTTGGGTAAAGACTGAGAACTTAAAGATTGAGAACTTAAAGATTGAGACTCTACAGCTTCTTCTGATAGAGTCTGAGCTTCCTCACTAGAAGTAGTATTTTGCTCTTGGGGGTTAACATCAACCTTAAAGAACTGACATGACAAACTAATCATTCCAGCAATAATTCCCAACAGTAGAACTACACCATAGCCTTGAATGCTCCCTCCAGACCAGTTCGAGACTATTAAAGCGGCGATTGGTACGCTCAATAATTGAGTCAAACTTGCTAAGGAATTGCGTAACCCAAAATACCTTCCTCGTAACCTTCGAGGTACAAGCATTGCCATCCAACTAAGCCAAGATGCGCTACCCAAGGCAGTTACAATGTGACTTACCAAAATAATGAGTAGTGTTAATACTACTAACTGATGGTTACTAAAATGACCCCATCCCAAGGTTGTAAACCCAATTGCGATCGCTAAAAATAACCACATCATCCGAGCGATCCCATGAGTCCACAAGCAATAACTGTGACGACTTGTGGTGCGTTCCGAGAAATAAGCTCCCAAAGGTTGTAACAGGTTTACCATCATGGGGATCGAACATAGCATCCCCACCTCTACAGGAGAAGCATCTAACTCTACAAGAAAATTGCTTAATAAAATCCCTGTCGTTGCACCTGTTGTAGTTATTGTAAAAATGGCAGCGAATATCGCATCTACCGTCGAGGCTTTTAAACTCCTACGAGTAGCGTCCTTAGACACTTTTCCCAACAGATTTTTTTGGACAGAAGTTTTTTGACTTTGAGCTTGATTTTGAGTCTGAGCTTGAGCTTGAGTCTGAGCTTGAACTTTCGGAGTCAACGTTTTTGACGTCGGGGGGAGTGCTGCTGGAGATGCTACACCCTGAGTAATCTCCGGAGATACAGTGACAGCGGGTTTAATCAGAACAGAATGCATTTGCTATCCTCAGGGACGAAAGTTCCTAATTGTTTGTTAATTTTGTTTTTTAAGATGTGAGATTTTTATCAGATTTGTCCTGACAATTATTTGTCATTTTATCTTACATATCTCAATGTAAGTACATTTTCTTAAAACATATCTTAATTATTTTTATCATGTTATTAGAAAATGCTATATATCGCTCAAATCACTATGAAACAAAGCTTTCAGGAAATCATTTATCTCATATACATGAATGAGTATGCAAAAATTATTAAATAAAAATAAAAAAAATAGAAGTATTTGTAAAGTAAATAGATCCTAAAAGTTAAGGGATATTACGGTATTAATAAAATTAATTAGTCAAAAAATAGAGTAATAAATATAGATTTTATTAAATAACTGGGACAAATTTCATTTTTTCTGGGTTCATTTTTTCTATTAAATGTTTCCTCTTCTCTGTTCCTTGTTCCCTATTAACTGCCTATTAACTGTAATTGTAATGAGAAGAAGTTTATTGAGTTTTCTGACGGTTTTAGTTGCGATCGCTTTAACTATCATTGGTTGTCAAGCCACATTAACCAACTCATCACAAACTAGTGATTCTACAGCAGTTACTATCAAGCTCAGTGGTTGGGGAGCTTCTCAAATCGAGCGAAAATTATTAAAACAAGTACTACGAGATTTTGAAGTTGCAAATCCAGGAATTAAGGTCAAATATGAGGAAATCTCCGACCAATATATGGATGTCATCAAAACTCGTTTAATTGGCGATGCTGCTCCCGATGTTTTTTACTTAGATGCATTGGAAGCGCCATTTTTAATCAGTCAAGATGTCCTAGAACCTTTAAATAGCTATATTACTCCCGAATTTGATTTATCAGATTTTCAACCGGTTTTATTAAATTCGTTTAAATACAGCAATACAATTTACGGTCTACCGAAAGATTATTCTACTTTGGCGCTGTTTTATAACACCAAAGCATTTACTGCAGCAGGATTAGAAACTCCACCTACAACTTGGGATGAATTACGCCTTTATTCTCGTAAGTTAACCACATATAGCGATCGAGATAGTAGAACTAAGCGTTACGGCTTTGGTGAAACTCTTGAATTAGCACGTCAAGCTTATAAAATTAAAGCCTTTGACGGCAAAATTGTCGATGAAAGTGGAAATGCAGCCTTTGCAACTCAAACTGGATTAAAGGGATTGCAGTTAGTAGTAGATCAATATCTTCAAGATCATTCCTCAGCCCAAAAAACCGATGTGGGAACAAACTCTGGTAGTGAAATGTTTGGACAAGGTAAAGTCGCAATGGTAATTGAGGGTAACTGGGCTATTCCTTATTTGCAAGAAACTTATCCTCAATTAGAATTTGCTACAAGTCAAGTACCCAGCATTAATGGTAAACCGGGGACAATGGCATTTACCGTAGCCTATGTCATGAATAAGCAAACAAAGCATAAACCCGAAGCTTGGAAATTAATCTCCTATCTCACCGGTAAAGAAGGAATGGAAAAATGGACAAGTAAGGGTTTTGCGTTACCTAGTCGTAAATCCATAGCAGAGAAGTTAGGTTATGAGCAGGATCCATTAAGAAGTGCTTTAGTTACGGGAATTAATTATGCTACACCTTGGGAAGTAGGTAAGTATCCTGCTGCGATCGTCAACAATTTCGATAACCAGTTTGTCAGCGCAATGTTAGGAGAACAAAGTTTAGAGACAGCAATGCAACACGCACAAACCGCAGCAAACAAGCAAATTCAGATGATGGAATATTAAACCCGGGGGTTCCTATGCTAGTTCTTGTAGGAAAACAAAGCCTTATTTTTAGCCTTTGGTTATCTGATACCAAATCCGATTTTTTAAAACCCCTTTATAGTTGTTGGAATTTCTCCCACACTTCCCACTCTCATCCCTCAAAAGGGTAATTAACCCGGATGTAGTATGACAATTCCAGTATTTCTATTTAAGATGCTGTTAATAGCATTTTAGTATCAGTTATATAGCTATACTAATTGGATATTTTGTCATTCCAAAACTAAAAACAACTAACATTTTTACTAACGCCAGGCAGACAATTCCAGAAATGAGATGTTTATATGTCGGTAATTTGTTAATTTTTCATGACATAATGTTTTTCTCGAGTAGGTTAGTTAACGTCTGTTAGGAGGATGAAAAAACGGAAGACTAATTTGAAATCACTTTTTTTGTCTCGCAATTGAGGGTTTTTACAGCCGATTCTAATACTAAATGACTTGGACGCTTGTTAGCTAATTGATAGATATGCTTTAAATACCAAACAAAGCATACTTATATTTAATAAATATTGGACAATGCTAAATATTAAATACTAATTGAATCACCATGCATGATAGCTTCATAATATAGAGTTGTCTAAATAATTAAATAAACAAAATCTACCAAAATTTACTTCCTATTACTAAATAAATAAGGGTAATAGCTGTTCGTAAAATGCAGTAAAAATTATTAATTGGTAGTGTTACTGTATCTTGTATTATCTTATCTACAGCGAATTGGGAACACAATAAATATGATGTTGATACAGAATAAATCATAATGATGGTAGTAGAAACAAATACAGATTCTAGAGGATTAATTTGCTTATGAGATAAGCCTATGTATAGATATATTTCTTTGACAAGAATAAATTTATCTACTTCAAGGTTAAGGGGAAAATTTAGATACTTTGAAAACCCTATTTGAGCAAAAATATAGTTTTTAAGATATTTTGATGCTGATTTAAGATTATCAGCTATATTTTTAGGCTTTTCTGGAATGTTCATTCCAAACAGTAAAAATTAATGATTTTTATGACATAGATTTATCGTTTAACAACAATACGCTTACATGTATATTAATTTATTAATATTCCATGACAAAACTTATGTTCCTTGTTAAAGTTACTAAAACCTATTAGATAACAAAAAACGAGAAACTAATTTAAAATTACTTTTTTTCTGCCGCAATTGATGACTTTTATAATTTATTCTAATCTTCAACTATTTAAACGCTGTTTAGCTAATTAATTAGTAGATTATATGTGCATAAAATTCTTTTTAATATGTAGTAAATGTTTGAAAATATGAGGTATAAAATCCTAATTTATTCCTCACATATGCTAGCTTTATAGTATCCAGCTGCTTAATGAATACAGCAAGTAAAATACCCCGAGATTCATCTTCTATATATTAGAAAAAAAGAAAAATGACAGAGAATAAAACACGACGTAACTTTTTAATTGGTAGTGTGACTGTACCTGGTAGTATCGCAGCAACAGTGGCTTTACAACAAAATAAATCTGATGCTGCTACACCAGAAACAGAAGTAGTAGAAAAAAGTATTGATGCTGACAGATTAAGTCGTTTTCAAAAAGAAGTTCAAGAGAAAGCTATAGAAACTCTGGATTTATCTCCATTATTCATGATGTTAGACAAGTATGGTTTTCCAGAGAGAACAGTAAAAGTTGAAGTAAAAATTATGTTGAATAAGATGCGAGAACATATGAATAATGGTGTGAAGCAGCAAAAATCTATTATGACAGATCCAGAGCTAGAAAATAGTTTAATGGCTGTTTATGCTGGGGAAATTATGGTTCAGGATTGTTGGCTATGTCCTAATGGTTTATCTTGCAATTAATCATAACTGTTACAATTTATCAGTTTGATAATACTTAAGCTATTAGCACGTAATTATTCGATTCCTATCATTTTACATACAATACCAATGATATTTTTAAAACTCTATTTTTTAAGGAAATAGGGTTTTTCTGTACAATATTTAGGGCAAAATTATCGCAGTAATGTCTATGTTATATAGACAAATATACAGCGGATCTCTAATGCTGTTTGTACTTGTGATATCAAGTTCAGTTAGTTAATTTTTTGTTTAAAATCTTTGTTTCACGGACAACACCCTTTTCATTGAATATTCTCTTCCTATGGCTTCAAGGTGAATAAATATTTGAGATAGGAAAAAGGTGATAGCAAATAACATAAACAATCAAGCTAATGTGGTGTTGTCTTGAATCATGGAAGAATTTTGGAAGTGCAAAATTAGAAAATAAAAGTCATAATAATTAATTTTCAGTAATATCAGTAGATAAGTTAAGATTTAATAGTCTTTAACTTCTGTATCCTTTCTATTTCTTCTTTATTATTCTTCTGACTCCTTATTTCTGACTTGTAGAATAAATCCCTTAACTAAGCTGGCTTTGTTTCGTTGAGTTCAAGTTAATTTGAAATTCTTGAATACAAGTGTGGTGTGAAACATGAAAATTTTCAGTTGTTTACCAAGAAAACTGAGAATTACAATCGGTGCTGCGGTCTTCGCACGTATGCTCGGAGAGCTTATTGTTTTATCTGTGAATCCAGTGAGTGCTCAAATAGTCCCAGATGAGACTCTACCGAATAATTCTCGTGTCACTCCGCAGAGAAATACCAGAATTATTGAAGGTGGAACAACTTCTGGAGGTAACCTTTTTCATAGTTTTGGTCAGTTCTCTGTACCAACTGGGGTAACTGCGCACTTTCAAAATAATAGAAGCATTCAGAATATTATTACTCGGGTAACGGGAAATTCTATTTCTAATATTGATGGTATTCTTAGAGCCAATGGTACAGCTAACCTACTTTTTATCAACCCCAACGGAATAATTTTTGGTCCTAATGCTTCTTTGGATATTGGTGGTTCATTTATTGGAAGTACTGCAAGCAGTGTGAATTTTGCCGATGATATAAAGTTTAGTGCGACACAACCTCAAGCTAAACCTCTTTTGACAGTAAGCGTTCCCACTGGTTTACAATTCGGAGCAACTGCAGCACCCATCCGTAACCAATCCCAAGCGAGCCCAAATGGTGCGACTAATATATTTAAACAAGCTGTTGGTTTACAAGTACCGACAGGGAAAACCTTAGCACTTATTGGTGGCGATCTAACTCTAGAAGGCGGAAGTTTAACTGCATCAGAGGGAAGAATTGAGCTTGCAAGTGTTGGTGCTAATAGTTTAGTGAGTATGAACT
>JAAUYD010070863.1_pt1 | contig 11456 bp, 6 predicted proteins | sample 7278101 | NCBI WGS metagenome assembly JAAUYD01 (sample SAMN14350128, study PRJNA611818) | marine sediment metagenome | isolation source: surface marine sediment (0.6m) | place: French Polynesia: Moorea | collected 2018-08 | reverse complement strand
GAGAACCCAAGACCAAAAACCCAGCGCCTCTCCTGTTTTTTCGTCTACGACGATATTATCTGGCATCGGTTGGTTATTATATTCGGCTATCCTTTGCCAGATATGTAGGGGAACTCTGAGGGCATAGATTTCAGTGGCCACTTTTCTTGGTGGCTCGTATTTAACGATTTTGCTTAATGGTTCGTTGCCAAAACCCTTATTTTCAGTGCCTTGCTTGGAATCAATGTAGCTATAGGGTTTGTCTGGCTTGAATTGTCCCCAATTTGACGGGAGTCCTGTTAAAACATCAATGCCACTGCACCACCAGCCGCCATCGTAACAGTGAGAATATCGTTTTAGCCATTGTGCCTTCAATCTGCCGTCATTCCTCCGTTCGGAATCTGATATTGCATGGAGAAGATACTCTAAGGGGGCAAAGCCCTCAAGAGAGATGGCATTTAATTCGGCTATTTTACGATCTACAGCGCTATCTAGCCACTCTTGGAGGTGTTTTTGATGCAGTACCACCATCAAGCATCTCCTCCATTAGCAAGCTGGAGGTCCAGAAATTTGATATTGAAAGCGAGAGTGTTAGCAAGATGGCTTAATTCGGTCATAGTTGCCCGATTTGTCGAGATAGGAACAACCAATCTTCTCAAAAAAGCCAAAATCGCGTCGGACGGCGGATCTATATTGATCTATATATTACTCAGGCTTGTTATAAAACGCTGAAATCTATGTTCTATAAGGGTTTTTCAAATAAGTTTGTGGCAGTACTCTAGAGTGTTTGTGGCAGTACTCTAGAGTGTTTGTTATATTGCTCAAAGCTATATCCCATATAGGTTTGAGTTGAATTTTTGAAAGTATTTGAAATATAACAAAGACTAAGATGATAACGATGGATTGTTATATAACAACCACATATAACGGGACTTTAGAGGTTTAGGATCTTTCTCACCTTAGCTTCCATTTTTTTAGAGAAAGTACGATTTCCTTTTTCAACTTGAGAAATAAAGGCTTGCGATACACCTAGAAATCCAGCAAGTTTGACTTGATTCCAGCCTTTTGCCTTCCTAGCATTCTGAATCTCAGTACCAGTAAGTTCGCTCTTGAGTGACTCAGATGAACTTTTAGGTTGATTAGCTGGATTTGATTTTGGTTGATTGAGCTGAGGTTTAGTTTTATTAGCCAATAATTCGGGAATGGGTTTTGGAGGAAGAATGGTAATCTTGGCAGCTAGTAACTGCTCAAAATATCCTCGCGGTTTTCTGGCTTTACTCCCAGGTCGTAGAGCTTCTGGGTAACTAACTGAGTCAAATTCTATCTGAAATGCTCTAGTTAGCCCTGATAGTACTTCTAAGGCATGATTCCAACGGTTTATAAGTTTACGAGCTTTATCTCGATTTTCTAATGCTTCGTTGATAACTGTTTTGGGTAGTAGTGTTTCTAATATTGTTAGTACTTTATAAATTCCGCTAGTATGAAACCTGCTTTCTAATGTCAGATTAAGTCCTAACCGTAAAGCAAAATCATCGTGGTAGGGGTCTATTTTCAGAAGCTCTTGGACTAAATAACCAAACTGGTATAAAGCTTTTTTCGCTTCAGCTCCAGCTCTATTCAAAAAGCCGAGGGTCCAAAGTCCTGGTCTGACTGTAATATAAACTTCGTCAAGCTTGTCGATTTGATCTTTTAAATTGATTTGTCCTCGTAAATTGAGCTTTGAACCCTTGACTTTAATAGCTGTTTCCCAAATACGAGAAGTTTCTACGCTGCAAGTAATCTTGTTTTTACGATATCCTTCAACCCAAGTGGCTTGAATAGTGAGACATCCTAAAGCAAATGCCGCTTTAGCCAATTCGTTGAGTTTTTGATTCTTAGTTAGATCTGTGCGTTTATCCCAACCAAGTTCGGTAATTAGATCGTTGGCAGAAAGAGTAAAAAAGCTCAGCCAAGGCTCTTGTTGCCTCATGCTATGAGCGGCAAAAATTAAATGTAGTTTAGCGGTAGTAAGCCCAAACTTATCAACGATTTGTAAGGCCTCATCCCAAGGTAAAAGTGAAATATCGTCAGGACTGGTGATGTAATGCTCGATATAGTTACTAGACTTTCCTTTGGCTTCATGCCGGAAATGGGCTAACCCAAAAGAGTCTTTTTCCCACAGATCGGGTCTTAATTGCGCTTGGAGCGATGATACCATTGGGGCTGCGGTAGCAGTAGGAGTAAAGTGTTGGTCTTTTTTGTATAAAGACCCCTCTGTAACAAGTGGGTCTGAGATTACTTTAACTTTAACCAAACCTTCAAAGTCGATTGTTGTCTGTGTCTCTTCAGCCTGGATAAACGGATACTTTTTATTGTTCATATATTACTGTTATTGACTACTCCCCTGCTTAAAAGACAGGGGCTTTCAACATCGCTATTTCTGTAAAAAAATTCTGCTTCTTGCTGCTTGACTCTGAAGCGATACTGAAACCGTATTTCATCCCAACAGGAAAGCCAACCCAGAAGGACTCAGTAGTAAGCCGTTGGGGTTATAGGCTGACAATTTGGCAACCACGTAGCTTTAGCCTAGCTATTTGAAATCTGACATAGGCAACTCCAAATAATTACTTGAGGCTTTTATCTTCTTCCCGCGTCAAGGATCGCGGGAGGATGTCAATTAATTTCTTTTAGAGCGAAGTTGTTGTCTAGCCTTTAAAAGATTGATTGAAGAATTGCGGCTAGAATCGGGTTGTTCGAGTTGTTCGAGTAATTGAACGAGCGCTTCCTCGACAATGACTTCTTTATAAGGTGCATTAGCTTTACCGAATTGGAGCTGTAGACCGAGGTGGACTTTTTCTAAGCGCTCAAGAACTGGCTCGCTGATTTGAAAGGTAGATTTACGTAAAGATAGCTTGTTGGCAACTTGGGAATTTGACTTGTTAGATTCAATACTTGTTAGGTTGTCATTATTTTGACTTGATGAGTTTGGGTTGGGCTTGGTTGTTGACTTGTTAGATTGTTGACTTGTTGACTGGCTAACTTGTTCTAATCCGGTCAAAACGAGATCGCTCTTGTTGAGAGGGTCGTTAGAATCGTTAATTCTGGGTCTTTTTGCCATCGATTTAGTTCCTAGCTAGATTGGTAATAAAATCAGCTAATTTTTGATATGGTTTGATTAGTTTGTCTTCTTTGCTATAAGAGTGAATTGGTTCGCCAGCAAGGTTGGCTTCAGAAAATTTGACCGACTTGGGAACAGGTTCAAAGATAGTTAAAGAAGGTTGTCGTTTGCGTAGGGAAGCTAAGACATCTTGAGTCATGATCGTGTTTTCAGCCATAGTAGGAAGAACACCCAAGATTTTTAGTTGGGGATTGAGGCGTTTTTGAACGGTGGCGATCGTATCCAGCAAAGAGGCTAGTCCTTTGAGTGCGAAGAACTGGCATTGTACGGGGATAAGAACGGTGTCTGCAGCAGCTAAAGCATTAACGGTTAGCAGTCCTAGAGATGGCGGGCAATCAATCAGAATGTAAGAGTAATTGACCGTAATAGATTCTAATTTTTCTTTGAGAATATAAAAGTTACCTACTTGAGTTAGAATCTCGGTTTCACCTTTGGCTAATGTAATCTCAGCCGGAAGCAAGTTTAGTCCTGATTTAGTAGAGACGATCGCCGAAGCAGCCGAGGCTTTTTCGGTAATTACTTCATAGCAACTAGGTTTTTTGTCGGGAATATTGAAGCCTAAGCCAAGAGTCAGATCGCCTTGAGGGTCTAAATCTACGAGTAGGCAAGTACCGCGAGGAGTTAATAAACCACCGAGACAGATAGTAGTGGTGGTCTTAGCAACACCACCCTTTTGATTGGCAACTGCAATGAGCATAGGAAATGACAGGAGGATAGTTACATCGATTCGGATTAATCGATGCTGTCAATAAGATAAGTTTAATTTACAAGTTGTTAAATTTATAACTTGTTAACAAGTTATAAATAAGTAATGTTGTATTTTTAAAGTGTTGACAAGTTATAAATAAGTAATGTCAGCTTAACGCGCATTGGTCCGACGAGCAAGTTTAAGATAGTTATTTTTTAAGACCACGAAATTTAAAGACTGTTTATGGAAGTTTTGCATGGCACTTGGATTCCCAAAGCGGGAAACGAATTTATACAGACTGGCGGTTTTTATCTCTGGGTGGAGACATCTGCACCCAAGAAAAGAAGAAACAAGTCAGGCAAAGGCCATCCAGCACAGTTGAAGAAAGAGGAATTATCCACTTTTCTAGTAGATGAATTAGGGCTTTCTTCCCCCTCAATTAGCCCTATTAGCAATAATATATCTGCCCAGTATTTTCTGCTTCCTAGTAGCGAGACAGAGCCTTTGCCTTCTCTAGAATTGACTCGCTATTTAGAAAAAGAACTTCCTGTTGGCTCTGAATTTAGATATTGGGAAATTGATTGTTATCAACTCAAGCCGACAATCAAACTGTTAAACGAGCTTCATTTTCTGGCTCTTTATAACTCTGAAAATATTCAACTAGGCTCAGATCTTCTCTTCTGGTATCACTACACCCAGTTCTTTAAGCAAGTCATTGTCAAAGACCAATATATTCCCGCCTTAAAATATCGGGAATTACTTGGAAAAAAAGGAAAAGGTCAAAAGAAAACTAAGTCCTTTGAAATCTATCCAGCTTGGGAAATAATTTCCGAGCAATATGAATCCAATCTGACTCGATATATGGACTATATGCCCCTCGCTTGCGTAGCGGGTCAAGAAACTATCGGTGACGAGCTTGAATTTTACGATCGGGAGAGTTTGTTACGTCATTTTTCTGAATGTTTGCTTAAAGAAATAGTTACCAATACTCCTTTGACTGCAGCATTTAATAAAAAAATAAATGATTCATTATTACTTTGGGGTTGTCTTCATCCTCAAGATACTAAATCTCCTTGGACAAACAACCAAGCTTTAACAGAATATCAACAATGGCTGGCCTGGAAACAGAAAATTGTTGGCGTTCAAAATGCTTCAGTTTTTTATCTTGGCTTTCAGTTACAGGAAGCGGAAGAGAAGGATATTGATAATTGGCGAATTAACTTTTTAGTCTCCTCGAAAAAAGACCCCTCTCTGAAATTAGTATTAGATGACTATTGGCATCTAAATCGTCAAGAAAAAAAATCTATACAAAGTCACTTTGGCCAAAATTTTGAAAAAAACTTATTATTAAACCTGGGCTATGCTGCACGGATGTATCCTCTCATCTGGAGGGGACTAGAAACCGACAAACCCAAGGGTTTTCAATTAACCCTAGAAGAAGCTTTTACCTTTCTTAGTGAAAGTGCTTGGGTACTAGAGGATGCGGGTTACAAAGTAATCATTCCAGCTTGGTGGACTCCTGTTGGTCGTCAGCGAGCCAAAATTCGCCTCAAAGCTTCCCCAAAAAAATCGTCGTCAGCAGCTACAACAATAGGGAAAGGGTATTTCAGCAAGGAAACGATCGTTCAATATCAATACCAACTTGCCATTGGTGCTCAGCCAGTGACGGAAAAAGAATGGCAACAGTTGGTCAATGCTAAAACCCCACTGGTGAAATTTCGGGGTCAATGGATGGAATTAGACCAAAAGAAAATGCAGCAAATGCTGGAATTTTGGCAAGCTCACAGCCAAGAAAAACCAGAAATGACGCTGCTGGATTTAATGAAAACAGCCACAGAAGCAGCAGAAGATATTGAAGTCGAACACGACGAGCTCTTGGCAGAGATGATGGCTAAATTACGGGACCACAGTCGCATCGAACCGATTGACAATCCTCCCCAATTACAAGGCACTCTCAGAGAGTATCAAAAACGCGGTGTTTCCTGGATTCAATATCTCGAACAACTGGGTTTAAACGGTTGTTTGGCGGACGATATGGGACTGGGAAAGTCTTTGCAGGTCATTGCTTTATTGGTACTGGAAAAAGAAGCCGCAGAACAGAAATTCCCCACCCTATTAATTGCTCCTACTTCAGTAGTTGGAAATTGGCAAAAGGAGATTGAAAAATTTGCTCCTCATTTACGTTCATTAATTCATCATGGCAGTAATCGTAGCAAAGATGAGAAAAAATTTATCGAAGCTAGTTTGAAGCACGATATTGTTATTACCTCATTTACCCTAGCTAGAAAAGATGCCAAACTCTTGAAAAGCATAACCTGGCAGCGAATAGTACTCGATGAAGCGCAAAATATTAAAAATCCCAAAGCTGCTCAAACCAAGGCTATTTTAAAATTTGGTGCTAAACATCGCCTCGCTTTAACAGGTACGCCAGTAGAAAACCGTTTATTAGACCTTTGGTCGATTTTTAACTTCCTCAATCCTGGTTATTTAGGTAAAGAAGCACAATTTCGTAAGTCCTTTGAAATTCCCATTCAAAAAAATAACGCTATGGGCCAATCTGCTGTCTTAAAAAAGATGGTAGAACCATTTATTCTCCGTCGCGTCAAAACAGATAAGCAGATTATTAAAGATTTACCCGATAAAGTCGAACACAAACAGTATTGCAACCTGACATCCGAACAAGCTTCTTTATACGAAGCAGTAGTTAAAGATGTGGAATCGCAACTGGAAGAGGCAGAGGGAATACAGCGCAAAGGTTTAATTTTATCGACCCTAATGAAGCTCAAGCAAATTTGCAATCATCCGATGCAGTTTTTACAGGACGGAAGTGAATTTACACCCTCTCGCTCCCATAAATTAGAACGCCTGGGAGAGATGCTCGAAGAGGTGATTGCTGAAGGGGAAAGTTTATTAATTTTCACGCAGTTTACAGAGATTGGTAGCGCTATACAGACCTACCTAAAACAAACGCTGCATTACAATACATATTACCTTCACGGAGGCGTTAATCGTAACAAACGGTCGAAGACGATCGCTGAATTTCAAGACCCAGAAACGGAACCCTCAGCATTTATCCTTTCCCTGAAAGCTGGTGGGGTTGGGATTACACTGACCAAGGCGAATCACGTTTTCCACTTCGATCGTTGGTGGAATCCCGCCGTGGAAAACCAAGCTACAGATCGGGCATTTCGCATCGGTCAAACCAAGAATGTCTTTGTCCATAAATTTGTCACCTTAGGAACTTTAGAGGAACGCATCGATGAAATGATTGAAGATAAGAAAAAGGTAGCTAGCGCCATCGTTGGCAGCGATGAATCTTGGTTGAGTGAGCTAGATAATGAGAGTTTTAAGCAGCTAATTGCTCTGAATCGAAGTGCAGTTATCTGAGCGCATCTTTTATTTAAAATCTAAAATTAACTATGGCACAATTTAGTAGAACTTGGTGGGGAAAGCGATTTATCGCCGCGCTAGAAGCGTTTACTGATTCAGCGAGACTGGGACGGGGACGCTCCTACGCTAGGAATAACAAAATTAAGGAACATAAAATTACTAAAGGTCAAATTACCGCACGAGTACGAGGTTCTGTTAATCCCTATTTTGGAGTGTACAAAGAACCTCTGTACAAAACAACCATTGAGATTAAAAAGATTGCCGCCGCCGATTGGTCGAAAGCGATCGCCTGTCTTGGCTCAAAGGCTAGTTGGGTCTCAAAGCTGTTGATGAATGAGGTTCCTGACAACATTGAAGAAGCTTTTACCCAGCTCAACCTGCATTTATTACCCCACAACCGCCAAGATTTCAAGACTAGTTGTTCCTGTCCTGACTGGGAGAATCCCTGCAAGCACATTGCTGGAGTTTATTACTTAGTAGCATCACAATTAGACCTTGATCCTTTTTTGCTGTTTGAACTCAGGGGAATAGAGAGGTCAAAACTGCAACTTGAGTTAGCTAAATCTCCTCTAGGTAAAGTTTTATCCGTTGCCATAGAAACCGAAGAGATTTCACCAATGCCTGTTGCCTCCTACTATACAAAACCGGAAAAAGTGCCAGCAAAGAAGTCATTGAGTTTGAAAGAATTTTGGCTAGGAACTAAAAGATTGCCCCAAACAATTTCTGCAGCATCACCGGCCAGTATTCCTGCTATTGCGGTCAAAAAAGCTGGCGATTTTCCTTCTTTTTGGAAAAAGGATGTTTCTTTTATCGAGGTGATGGAAGAGTTATATCAGCGAGTCAGAACGAAAAATTCTGGGGTGTATTGATCTTATCTTACCCGATTTGCTTACTTAAAAGTTTAAGGTTTTGCGTACTCAAAAATTGAATAAGATAGGGAAACTTTCTGATACTGACTGCACTAAAGTTTTAAACGTTTTAGCTGAAATGTTTGCTTGAGCTAACGCGATCGTAGTTGTCATGTCTCGAGCGCAGATTATATTTCAAAAATTCTTATCAGTTTTACAAGTAAAGTTCGGGATAACCTAATTTGTCAGCTTTTATTATTTATTCTGTCTCCTATTTCTAGGTTTGAAATTATCTAAATCAGTTTCTCCTGAGAATAAGAACTTGAAAAATGATTTATTTTGATAACGGCAAGTTTGAAATATGCTAAGCATGACTAAATAATTTCTAGTTGGCGTTTCCTGAAAAGCAGTTTTAGAAATAGACCGTTGTATAGCAACATGCCTAATTGCATTCTCTGCGGTATTGTTATGCCAAGGTATTCCATCTTGTCTCAGAAAATAAAATAAGCTATCTCTATATTTTTTAAAATGCTTTTGATATCTTAAAGTTAATTCTGATTTATATTGCTTATTTTCAATTGAATTTTTATAGAATATATCAACTTGTTTTTCAAATTTTTGAAGATGAAACTTTTTTAATCCGTATTTTTGAACTGTCTCCATTATGGTAACAATCAAACTTCTAACCTCTGAAATAAAATATTCATAGTCGAGATCGAAGGGATTCTCTCTAAGATCTTTATTCAGATTTCGAATTAAGTGTACCCAGCATTTTTGTTGTTGGCATGAAACAGAGTCGTAGCCAGAATAAAAATCAGAAATTAAGACCCCTTTATATTTTTCTAAAACTTGATGAACAATGGTATTTTCTCTGGTTTCTGTTAATTTTAAAAGAACCTCCTTCCCATTAGTAAATACCCACACATACCAATTAACTCCCTTAATGTTAAAATCTGTTTCATCAACATGAATAAAAGGACTCTCTAATAATCGGTTTATAATACCTTCTTCTGTTTCTGCATAATATTTAGCAAAATGTTGCAGAAAAGATGGAATACGAGTTGGAGACATCTGTTCATTAAACTGTTCTTTTGCCAATTCAAGAATTTTGTCAATAGGCACACGTAAAGCAACTCTGTGATAAATAACCCATGATTTGAAGCCATGTCCGTAAAACTGATTCGCTTCAAATTCTAAAAGTTTGAAAGGAGAACGTTTTCTCTTACATTTTTTACAATATGCATAAAAACCAATATATTTTGTTATTGTTTTTTTTATTGCATTTTTTACAAGGACAAGATCGATAATGATTCTAGTCGTGTTAGTTTCTAGTAATTGAAGAGGACTATAGCCACATTCCAGACAGAAACTAGCATGTGGCACTTGTATAATTTTATTTGCTTTTGGTCTAGGTTTGGGAGGGTTTGCGCCTCCTCGTTTACGCCCTTCAAGTATTTTCCCTTGGCTAAAACTGATTTTTTTCTTATCATACTTAACATTAGCAAATTTGAGAATCATCTCCAACTGGTTATTAACTTTTTCTCCTATTTTTGACATTTGCGATTTAGGTATTTGTGCAAAATCAACATCTGATAAAACGTCTGAATAATCTTTGATTTTTTCAATCGCATCAACTAAAAGTTCCAAAGCATAACAATCTTCTTGATTATAAGTTATTAGTTTTGATTTATATTGACTGTCATAAGTGTCATTCCAACTATGTCTCCAAACAAGACTTTTTATTCCAGAGGCATTTGCTTCTGTCCAAACTGCTCCTAAAAAGCCGGCAATTTCTTTTAACCTATTTGAATAGAGTGGAAAATATATTTTTCCATAAATTTGTTTATTGACGTTAAATAACCGAGAAATAAGCGACTGGCTATCAGTTTTATATCTTTTATCTAATGTTTTTATTGCACGTAATTCGTAACTACCATAATGATAAATTGGGGCGGTGAGATATTGAGTAGAAATAGCTAAAAATTCTTGCCATATTTTCTCTTCACTTTCAATGTCGTCTGCCCAAAAAGAATAATATCTTGTTTTCTCACCTTGTTTAATCAAAACTCCAATTAGATAATATAAACTTTGATCTGGTAAGCCTTCAATATCTAAATATAATTCTGTTTCTTCTCTTTTTAAAGAAGGTATTTCTTGTAAATATATTTTACCAGTACGAATAGCAAGGGCTTGTAATTTAAAGTCGTGAGTTACTGATGAAGGTTTTCTAGCTCTTTTTTTACGCTTTCGAGGCTTGAATAAATATGAAAGCTGTTTAATAGTAAAAATACCTTTCTTTTCGTATTGACGCACTATTTTGGGAGTAACTTTATCTAAGAGACTTAAATTATCTTCTTGAATTGCTTTTTCCTTACATTGTTTGCTAAATTGACAGATAGAACAATGCTTATTTAAGATAACCTGTGGTTCTGCTGGAGAACAACTATTTAACCATTCTTCCAAGGGTTCTAGTAGTGGGGTAAGCAGTTTATTACTTTTTTCTAGATTAAGTCGTCGTGACTCACTTTTAATATTGATAATGTGTCCGAACTCTGGTGTAATATTGTGAATTTTTTTTAAGAGATAACCAACAAACATCAACTTCAATTTGTCTGTATTGTTGATAGTATGAGTTCCTATAAAAATTACTGGTTTATAAACAAATTCTTCAACTTTTATTAATATTGAACAATGAGCCTTATATTTATCAGTAGTTAGATTAGCATCAGTTAAAACTTTGTATCCTTTTTGAAAATTTGAAATGCTGTAAGGATGAACATCAATATATTTTTGTTTAAATATTTCTAAATTTTTAGCTTGATTTATAAGTTGATTTCTAATTAAGATTTGTTCATATTCGTGCAAAGTTCCTCGCTCTTTACCGTATATTAATAAGTAAGCTTTACGAGGACAGAGAGAGTAAGCTTGTAAAACTTCTGAAGTTATTACAAAATTCATAACGTCAATTATGTTCTAAAACGATTGTCTTTATCTAGCTTCTGACTCACGGTTCGCTCATTTTTTTTTGAGGAGCGAGAAATTGAAAAATAACGTGATTATGAGGTTTAAAGGCAGTAATGATATTTTATTCATATACTTGACAGGTAAGTTGAATTTACAGAAGAGCGATCGCACCCTAAGTCAAACGCTACAACCCTTATTCTGTCGTTCTATATTTTGCTAACCCTCGAAAAAATGAGCGAACCGTGAGTTTAGAGCAGCTATCTCAAACTTATCCTACTTCTACTTCTAGAGAAAAAATGACTTTAGTAACTGAAGTTGTCGATCGCATTGAAACAAATCCAAAGCTTAAAGACAGGGTAATTAATGCGCTAAAAGCTGGTGGAACTGAAGCATTTAAAGAAGCGATCGATCATCCTCTAGTCAATATTTT
>JAAUYD010156010.1_pt1 | contig 11458 bp, 10 predicted proteins | sample 7278101 | NCBI WGS metagenome assembly JAAUYD01 (sample SAMN14350128, study PRJNA611818) | marine sediment metagenome | isolation source: surface marine sediment (0.6m) | place: French Polynesia: Moorea | collected 2018-08 | reverse complement strand
AACACCTTTTGCGTCTTGACAATGACTACAAACGTGGTCATAATTGACCACACTCGTAGTCATAAGGGAGGCAAGCTATGGCAGAACTCAGGATTTCTGGCGCCGAGTGAGGCGAGGGCAGCCCATCGCTGAGCTATGGTGCGACCGTCAACGAAACGCTTGACGCGTTGGCAGACCATCTAGAGGCACATATGGAGATCGACGCCCTTCTGGAGATTGCCAACACCTAGGCGTCGGACAGTGCGGCCTCAACGCGGGACCACTCCTCAGCCGATCCCGGGAAACCGAGCCGGATCCAATGCGGATCATATGGAAAGATCCGCGACCAGATTTGATGCTGCGCCAGATGCTCCTGCGCCTCTACGGCATCGGGCGTACGATAGAGGCTGAAGAGATGCGTCCCGCCCACCCGTTGCCAACCCGCCCGGGCGGCGAGTGCGTCCAGACGTGGCCGCTCACTGGCGAGGCGGGCCACAGTCGCATCCCGCCAGTCCTCATCCGACAGCGCCGCCTGACCAAGGGCGAGTGCCGGCCCGCTTACTGACCATGGACCTGCAGCCTCACGCAGTATAGCGATATCCGCAGGTGCACCGCAGGCAAAGCCAAGCCGCACCCCCGCAAGACCGTAGAACTTGCCGAATGAGCGTAAGACGAGCAAGCCAGGCCGGCTGAGATACGGGATAACCGAGACCTCCGGAATCGGATCGGCAAAGCTTTCGTCGACTATGAGCAAAGGGACCCTGTCCGCAAGATCAAGCAGAGCCTCGGGCGATCTTACCCGACCATCCGGGTTGTTGGGATTGACGACAACAGCCGCATCGCCGTCTGCACACCCGTCAAGGCCCTCAACCTCCATCACCGTCCAGCCCGCAGTTCGGAACGCTGCCGCGTGTTCATTGTAGGTCGGCCCGGCAATGACTGCACGGCCCGGTGACCGAAGCCGTGGTGCGAGCTGAATGGCCGCCTGCGCTCCAGCAAGGGGCAGGCATTCGACATTGGATGGAACGCGGTAGGCCGATCTGGCAACATCGATCAGCCGCCGGAGAGCTGTTTCCGTTGGCAAGTCTGCCCAAGTGTCAATCGACAACTTCGGCACCGGATAGGGCTGTCGATTGATCCCGGTCGACAGGTCGATCCAATCCTCAGGCGCACCTCCAAACCGCGCGCGGGCCGCATCTGCGTTTCCCCCGTGGTCCCGCCCGCTCATCCTGAAACTATCCCCAACACAAGCAGACCAACCCCGGCCACGCCCACGGTGCGCACAAAGAGGCCAAGCGCGGACCGTATGCTGGCGACGTCTGGATCGGGCGCCGCGGCGTTCAACCAAGGCGCATCCTCAGCCCCGGTTGCGTAGATCCGCGGGCCGGACAGGCGGCAATTGAGCGCGGCGGCCATTGCGGCCTCGGGCCACCCTGCATTGGGGGAGCGGTGTTGCGGCGCGTCGCGCAACATCACCTCTATCGAGGCACGCAGCCGGGAGGACACGAGGGCAATCATGAGCCCCGTAAGCCGGGCCGGAATCCAGTTCGCAACATCATCCAAGCGCGCGGCGAACTTGCCGAAATCCATATAGCGCTCCGTTCGGTAACCAATCATGCTGTCAAGCGTATTGATCGCTTTGTAGCCAACCAGACCAGGTAGCCCAAGGAGGGCGCCCCAGAATAGGGGCGCGATGACGCCGTCGGATGTGTTCTCAGCCATGCTCTCGATGGTGGCCCGGGCGATAGCGGGTCGGTCCAGCGCCTCCGGATTGCGTCCAACGATCATGGAGACGGCCTGACGCGCACCCTCCAGATCGCCAGCCGCCAGCGGTCGAGCGACAGCGCGAACATGGATGTAGAGACTATTGGCCGCCAGAAATGGCGCCGCAACCAGTGCGGTCAGCACGACACCAAGCGCACCGCCGGGCAATAGAAGCGCAACAAGTCCTGCGAGCGTGGATGAGGCACACACAACGCTCAAAGCTGTAAGTGCGCCCAACACCTGCTTTTGCCCAGCGGGGTCAGCCGCCCGGTTCAGGCGCACCTCCAGCGCTGAGATCATGGTACCCATCCAGCTCACCGGGTGACCGATCCGGCGATAGAGTGCGTCCGGCCATCCAAAGACTGCATCCAGGACAAGCGCCGCTGCGAGGGCGATCATACCGGGGCGACCCCGCAATGCTCAGCCATAGCGCAGCACCTCGCCAAACGGGACGGACAGCCGCCAAGCGTCGGGCAGGCCCATTTCAGCAGCCGCGACTTTCAGAACGCCGGCGTGACAGATCGCAAGTGTCGGCCCCTCCTGTCCAGCCAGTTCCTGCAAGGCATCTGTTACGCGGTGCCGCAACATTGCGACACTCTCTCCGCCATGTGGGCGCGCATGGAGGAAGTCCCCGGCCCAGGCATCCAACTCATGGCGTGGGAGATCGGACCAAGGCACACCCTCCCAGGATCCAAAATCCATCTCAATGAGGCGGGGGTCGATTGCGGGCGGCAACCCAAAACGCTCCGCCGCCCGCTCCGCGAGCTTCCTGCAGCGGTTGAGGGGACTTGTCACAAGCCTGGCTGGGGCCTTCACGGCATCGAGCGCCCTAACCGCATCCATTGCAAATGTCTCCGACACATCGAGGTCAAGCCGCCCATAGCAGACGCCCTCCGCAACCTTTGGGCGGGTGTGGCGCATCAGGAGGAGTGCCATGCCAGCACCCCCAGTAGAACGCCGATCAGGCCGGTTTGCTGTATGGCGCCAAGGCAGTCTCCAGTGTACCCGCCGAGACGCTGGCCATACCAGACGCGCATGACAGCATGAGCCACTGCCAGGCCTACAAAAGCCGGACCCGTGGCTCCCGTCGGCAAGACAAGGAAGGATGCGGCGCCGGTAATCAAGATAAATGCCAACGCACCCGTGCCCACCTGCCCGGCCATACCACTGCCGGCGCCCTCGGCTCTCGCGTAGGTTCCAGTCACCATTGCCAAGGCCATCGACATCCGGCTCGCACCATGGGCCGTAATCAGTGCCGCAGCAGCGAGGCCCGGACCCATGGAGGTCAGTGTGGAAACCTGTAGGGCGATACTCAGGATCAGGGCTAGCGTGCCGAACGTGCCGATGCGGCTGTCCCGCATGATCTCCAACGCGCGCTCCCGCGTGCGGCCACCGCCCAAACCGTCGGCGACATCGGCCAAACCGTCTTCATGCAGTGCCCCAGTCAAGAAAATGAGGACTGTCAGGCTCAGAAGTATCGCTGGCAGCGCGCCGAAAAGTGGCCAGAGCAGGATCAGAAACGCCGACCCAACAGCACCAATACCCAGACCCACCAGCGGAAAGTACCGCACGGAAGCCCGCTGCGCTTCTGCCGTGAACGAGGCTGGCAAGGGAAGGCGGGTCAGGAACTGAGTGGCAAGACCCAGTGCCAGAACCTCGGTCCGCAGATCAACCCTCCTTGCCACTGACCCCCGCCGATTCGAAGCTTGCCATATCGGTCAGCATAGCAACTGCGGCCTTGACAAGGGGCCACGCCAAGAGCGCACCCGTACCCTCGCCCAGACGCAAACCCAGATCCAGCAGCGGTTTGGCATCCAGATGCTCAAGGATAATCCGATGACCGGGCTCCTGCGAGTGATGCGCGAAGACGAAAGCCGGCCTCAGATCCGGTTCCAGTTCAAGAACAATCAGCGCCGCAGTGGTCGCGATGAACCCATCGACAATGACGAGCTTTCGGTTGCGCGCCGCACCGGTCATCGCGCCGGCCATCATGACAATCTCGAACCCCCCATATTCGACCATGGCCTGGCGCGCGTTCAACGCGCCCGTGCGTTCAGCCGCCGCCGCAAGGATTTTCTTCTTGCTTTCCAGAGCAGTGTCGTCAAGGCCCGTTCCGCGCCCCACAAGTTCGTCGATGGGCGCGCCAATGATCTTGTGGGCCAGCAGTGCAGCCGTCGACGTGTTGCCGATGCCCATCTCGCCATAGGCCACAGCGTCAAAGTGCGCGGTCTCACCCATGTCCTGACCAATGGACCACGCATCGTCGCGAACGGATGGCGTCATCGCCGGTTCACGCGCTGAATTGCGGGTGCCCGGCCCCATGCTCTTCTGGATCAGATTAGGATGGGTGACCGGAGATTTGATCCCGGAATCAACCACTTGCAGATAGGCGCCAACTGTATTCGAAAATGCGTTCGCAGCAGCGCCGCCGAATACGAAGTTCTGCACCATCTGCGAAGTGACGCTTTGCGGGTAGGCCGAGACACCCTCCTCGGCGATGCCATGGTCCGCGGCAAAGACTGTCAAACCCAACTGGGACAGAGACGGCGCGAGTTCGCCCTTCAAGCGGGCGTATTGCTCGGCGAGTTCTTCAATGCGGCCAAGAGAGCCTACCGGTTTTGTCTTTGTGTCGATGAAATGACGTAGGCGGGCGTCAAAGCCCTGATCGTTACTCATCAGAATTCCCTCCCCTTCCCACAAGGGATATGCCGGGGTAGAGGGGGGTGCAAGCATCCCCGTTTTGCAGTGGTAATTCCGGCGGGAGGCATCGAAATGCAGCAACACCATCTCGTGCTCGGCGGGGCTCGTTCGGGCAAGACCGCTTTTGCGCTACACTCGGCGGAAGCCATTGGAATGAAAAGGGTTTATGTGGCGACGGCTGTCGCGTTGGACAGTGAGATGGCGGAACGCATCGCGCGTCACAAAGGCGAGCGCGGGGCGGGTTGGACAACCGTGGAAGCGGCCCTCGATCTCGGCGCGGCGTTGCAGGACATCGACGATGCAGAGGTTGTGCTGGTGGATTGTCTGACCGTTTGGCTGTCAAACCTGATGCACCACGAGCGGGATCTCGACACGGCGTGGGATGAGCTTGGTAAAGCATTGGAAAACATGACTATTCCCGTCATTCTGGTGTCGAATGAAGTCGGTCTGTCGATTGTTCCGGAGAATGCGCTCGCCCGCCGCTTCCGGGACGCACAGGGGTTGCTGAATCAGCGGATGGCGGCGGCTGTCGAACGGGTGACGCTGGTCACCGCCGGTCTGCCATTGGAGTTGAAAGCCCCTTGAGGCCATCGTGCCCTTTGCGCAACAGTGTGGCTGCTGAGTTGCAACGATAGGCCCGCTGTGGGCGTCGGCTTTCCGTCCAGAAACCGTCCAGAAACCGTCGGGCATGCGGCCCCTTCGGGCTCGGTTGACCGGCCGCGCCGCGCAGCCCATACCAAGCAGGACGCTTTGGAGGAGACTGCCCCGCAATGAGCTCTCTTTTCGTCCGCCTTGCCCGGATCTGGGCTCGACCGGCCGGATCCGACCCCGGTGCGGACACGCCGCGGGTGCTGACCGAGCATGCAGAGCGTCTGCGGGCTGCGGCCGAGGAGGCGGGGCCACCGCATGCCGACCTCTTCTGGGACATGGCTGGGTGTATCGAGAGGATCCGCAACGAGGTTCAGGCGGACGAGCGGGACCGGGCCATGGTCCGCGGATTTGCGCGACACCATGCCCGCCTGATTGTCGAGCTGTCGGAGCGGTTCGTCGAACTCAAAGCCAAGTCGCGGGTCGAGCATGCCGACCGCCTAGAGAAGCTCGCGGGTCAATTGCACGAATACTACGCCGTTTTCGGCCGGGTCGAGAAGGCCTGCATCGACAATGATTTCGACGATCTTGATGCCACTATGGAAGCGCTGGATATCCAGCTGAAGCGGCTGGCGTTTTGACGGCATCGCCTTTCGACGCGATACGGTTCCGCTACCCGTGGCGCGATTACCAAGCCCGGGTGCTGGAGGAATTGCGCGGCCATCTGGACGACCGCAAGCTGCATGTCGTCGCGGCCCCCGGGGCCGGCAAGACTGTCCTCGGGCTTGAGGTGATGCGGGCCGTCGGGCTGCCGACGCTGATCCTTGCCCCCTCCATCGCCATCCGCAACCAGTGGACCGACCGGCTGGCAGAGCTGTTTCTGGATGGCGAGCACCCCGACTGGGTGTCCCACGATCTGGAGGCCCCGGGGCTCGTCACGGTGGCCACCTATCAGGCACTGCACGTCACAGCCAGGCCCGAGGTCCTGAAGGAGGCGGGCATCCGCGTCGTCATTCTGGACGAAGCACACCATCTGCGGCAGGCATGGTGGTCGAGCCTGCAGCAGGTGGTCGACGCGCTTGAACCCAAGACCGTCTCGCTGACGGCCACCCCGCCCTATGACGTCGCCTCGATCGAATGGGCACGTTACAACGCGCTTTGCGGTCCGATCGATGCCGAGATCTCGATCCCGGAACTGGTCAAGTCGGGCGACCTCGCCCCGCATCAGGATCTGGTGCATATCTCGACCCTCGATACGGCCGAGGAGTACCGGGCGCTGGTGGCGCGGGATGTGGACCTGCGCCGCAGCCTCTGTGCGCTGCCCGACATGGTGGCCCATCTGAAGGCCCATCCGTGGATCGTCGAGACCGGCCGGAACATCAGCCTCATCCTCGATCAGCCGGAGCTGTTCACGGCGATGCTGATCTATCTGGCGGACACGGGCGAGGATGTCTCACCTTATGCACGCCGTGTGCTGGGGGTGGGCGGGGCGGCGCTGCCAAAGATCTCCGACCCCTGGCTGATCACGCTGTTTGACGGACTACGCAAGGAACTGCCCGAAAGCGTGCTGGCCATGCTGCGCAAGAGCCGTGTCCTGAGTGGAGAGCGCGTGCGTATGCCAGCCGGGACACGCGAAGATCAGGAGAAGCTGCTGCGCGACGCCCGCGGCAAGCTGGACGCGATTGTCGAGATCGCAGCCGCCGAGGATGCTGCCATGGGCGATACCCTGCGGCTGGCGATCCTGACCGATCAGATCGGCCGCTACAGTCAGGCCATGGTGCCCGACAAGACAACCGCTGCGGCTGTCTTTGAGCGGTTGCGGAGCGAGGGGTGCGGTGGCGATCTCTGTGTGCTGACCGGCTCCCTGGTGATTGCGCCCAAAGGTGCGCTGGCGGGCGACGGGATCGCCGCCCGCCCCCTGCCGGGCGATGACCGGTACGAGCAGATCACGCTGACCGGTGCGGCCTCGGACCGGCGGGTGCAACTGGTCACGGACCTCTTCACGCGCGGCACGGTGCGGGTGCTGATCGGGACGCGGGCGCTGCTCGGCCAAGGCTGGGATGCGCCGGCGATGAACACGCTGATCCTCGCCTCCAGCGTCAAGAGCTTCGTCTCGTCGAACCAGATGCGCGGCCGGGCGATCCGGCGCGATCCCGCAGATCCGGGCAAGGCCGCCCATATCTGGCATATCGCCACAGCAGCGCCTGACGCGCCGGGACCGGAGGTGCAGACGCTCGCCCACCGGTTCGACGCCTTCACCTATCTGAACCCGGAGACAGGGCGCATCGCCTCCGGCTTCCCCGTGGGCGATGCTGAGACGGTGACCGCCCGCTCGCGGGACTGGATGGCGGCGCGGGAGGAGTTGGCCGCCCGCTGGGACGCCGCGTTGATTGCCGGCGGTCCAAATCCGCATATCCGCCACCGGATCGAGACGCCCGATACGCGGAACCGCATGGTGCAGCGGGTCAACACGATCAGCATCCTGCCGAACCTGGCGGGCGCCGGGGCGGCTGCGGGGATCTGGGCAGTCGCGTTCGGGACGCTTGGCGCCGGGCTGGTGCTGGCCGGGGGTGCGGCGCTGGCGCTCTGGCCGGCTGTGCGCCGGATCCGGCATGTCATCCGCCATGGCACCCGCGCCGGCAGCCTGCGGGAGACGGCCCGCGCGCTTCTTTACGGGATGACCGAGGCGGGGCTGATCCGCACACCCCGCGAGAGGCTTGACGTACAGACGGGCGAGACGGCGGACGGGCTGGTCTATTGCATGCTGCAGGGCGCGACGCTGCCGGAGGAGACGCGCTTTCTGGCAGCCCTGGAGGAGATCTTCGCGCCCATCGACAACCCCCGCTATCTGATCGTGCGCGATAGCTATCTGGGCCGGCGGCTGCAGAGCTCTCCCTTCCCGGTGCCGCGCGGGCTCGGTGACCGGAAGGAGCGGGCGGAGGCGTTTCTGGATGGCTGGCACCGGCATGTCGGCCCGGGCAAGCTGGTCTATACGCGCACGGTTCAGGGGCGGCTGAAGCTCTTGCAGGCGCGGGTGATCACGGCCTTCGAGCCCGGTGAGATCAAGCGGAGTTCGATCTGGGAGTGACCAGCGCCTGCAGCCGCTGGACGAGATCGGCACCGGGTTCGCAGGCCCTGCGGGTCGCGAGGCTGACATGGACGAGGGACTGCCGACAGGTTGCAAGGGGCGTGCCGTCCGACCGCTTCATCTCATGGGAGAGGCGGAGCTTCTTGCCTGCCGCCTCCGCAACCGTCGTCTCGACCCGCACGGCCTCACCGGCATGGGTTTCGCGCAGGTAGGAAATCACCGTCTCAGTGGTGAAATAGCTGTGCCCGCCGGCAATGTGGTCCATGCCCGCACCGACGTAGTCCAGCACCGCATCGGCTGCGTCGGAGAAGACCTGGCCGTAACGGCTTTCGTTCATATGGCCGTTCTGGTCGATCCAGTCGACCGGGATCACACGCTCCACCGTGACCAGCGGCATACCTGCGACGGGTGTGCGGAGTGTTGCCTCATGTGCCGCGATCAGCGCACCTGCCCCGGCGCCCCGCTGGCGGAGGGCGCGGAGGATAGCGACTAGGTTGTCGTCCCTCAGCCGCTCCAACGCGCGAACGGAGAGGTGGCCCGATTGCGCATCCGACTGCGCCTCGAGCCGGGCGATCAGATCGGGCGTGAGGTCCGGCACGTCCATCAGCTTGGTCCACGGCCATTTCAGCGCCGGGCCGAACTGTTCCAGAAACTGCGCCATGCCGGCCTCGCCGCCGGCAATCCGGTAGGTCTCGAACAGGCCCATCTGCGCCCAGCGCAGGCCGAACCCGTAGCGGATCGCGTCGTCGATCTCGCCCGTTGTGGCAATGCCGTCGCTGACCAGCCACAGCGCCTCGCGCCAGACGGCCTCCAACAGGCGATCGGCGATATGAGCGTCGATCTCACCCCGGACGCGGAGAGGATACATACCGAGGCTGCGGAGGACCTCCTCGGTCTGCTCCAGCCGGTCCGGCGGCGTCGCGGCGCTGGCGACAACTTCGACGAGCGGCAGCAGGTAGACCGGGTTGAAGGGATGGGTGACGAGGATCTGTTCCGGCCGCGCGGCCCCTTCCTGTAGTTGAGACGGAGTGAACCCGCTGGTCGAGGAGCCGACCACAGCGTCCGGATCGCAGGTCGCCTGAATCTCCGCCATCACGCGGTGCTTCAGATCCAGCCGCTCCGGCACACTCTCCTGCACCCAGTCCGCACCGGCAACGGCCGCGCCGATCCCATCGCAAAAGGTGAGCTCACCCTCGGGCGGCAGGCGTGTGTCATAAAGCATCGGCAGCGCCCGGCGGGCACCATCCAGCACTTCCCCGATCTTGCGTGCGGCCTCCGGATCGGGATCGCAGATGCGCACATCCCAGCCGTTCAACAAGAAGCGCGCTGCCCAGCCGCCGCCGATCACACCCCCGCCGATGATCGCTGCTGTCTTCATGTCACGCATAAGCTGGCCCTGTGATCGGAAATCCATACTTACCCTGCACCATTCAGACGGGTTGAGGCCACTGGTCGCTGATGTCTGCACCCCTACAAACGACCAAGATCAGGTTTTATCTGCAACTGCACTCATCGCAGTGAACAGCGGACAATGACAGATCGCTATGACCACAAACCTCTGAGACAAATGCACAAACGCAATTCCGCGCGGCCGGCGACAGGGCGCTCAGCCCCTGTTCTCCGGGTCAAATGTCCAGCGGTACTGGGGTGGGGTCGGCCCCTTGTTGCGGCCGCCTTGCTGTGACTGCTCCCACGCGTGGGCGAGTATGCCCACGGACCTCGACAGGCAGAACAGACCGCGGGCGAGTGGCGGCGCGAAGCCGAGTTCGGCATAGATCACGGCGGTTGCGCCGTCGATATTCATTGGGATCGGGCGACCCTTCTGGGTGCCGATCTCGGCCTCTATCTCTTGCGCGGTCTGCGCGAAGTCACCTTCGCAGACGCCATCATTCTTCGCGATCTCGACCAGCGCCATCAGGCGCGGCGCGCGGGGGTCGGTGGGTTTGTGAAAGCGGTGGCCAAAGCCGGGAAGGATGGGGCCATGGATCGCCGTCCAGTCCGCGAGTACACCGGCAAGGTCATTCTCCGTCCTTTGGACGAAGTGATAGAGTTCGACCGCCTGCTCGCCCGCTCCACCGTGGACATCGCCGAGCATGTTCACGGCACTCGCCATGGCATTGTTGAGCGGGAGACCACAGGTCACGGCCATCCGGGCTGTGGCGATGGATGGTGCCTGGGGACCATGATCGACTGCGGCCACCAAGGCGGCTTCGAAAAGCTTGCTTTGGCCGGGCGTAGGCGTCTCACCCCGCAGCATCAGCCAGATCATCTGTGGGAACGAGAGCGTGCCGATCAGCTCTTCGATTGGTCTGCCGCGGATCTCAATCCGCCCGGGCTCCATATCGATGATGGAGGTGCGCCACCAATCGGCGACATCGCTCATATCACGCCCTCCTTCCGCAGGCTTTCGATCTGCGGCGCATCCAGCCCGAGTTCGCCCCAGACCGCAACGTTATCCTGCCCCAGCGCCGGTGGTGGACGGTGGGGCGCCGGACGGGCCTTGTCAATCACGACAGGTGAGGCCGCCACGGAGACGGTCTCGGCATCGAGAGCAACAGTAGCAACGAGCCCGCGGTCGCGCACCTGGGGTTCGCTCAGCACCTGGGGAACGCTCAGCACAGGTCCTGTCGGCACTCCAAGGGCGCTTAGCTCGCGGACCCAGTCGGCGGAGGGCCTTTTGCGGAGAACCGCCTCAAGCTCGACCCGCAGGGCAATGCGGTTGCGCTTGCGGTCTTCTCTCGTGAGGTAGTCGGGATGCGTCAGCAGATCCTCGCGGCCAAGGTGTCGGGCGAGGTTTTCCCATTGCTCATCGCGGTTTGCGGCAATGTTGATGGGCTGATCGGCCGTACGGAACGTGCCGGAGGGCGCGGATGTCGTGTTTTCATTGCCATGTGGTTGGGGGTCGGCCCCTCCGATCAGGTAGTTCGAGACGACCCACCCCATGGAGGAGATCACGGCGTCGGTCATCGAGATATCGAGACAGGCACCGCGCGGCGTCTGGTTGAGCGCGGCGGCAATGGCAAAGGCTGCGGCCATGCCGCCCGCCGTGTCTGCCAGAGGGTAGCCGACGCGCAAGGGGGCGCTTTCAGCATCGCCCGTGATCGACATCACGCCGCTTATGCCCTGCACAATCTGGTCGTAGGCCGGGTCGTTCCGCCACGGCCCGTCCTGGCCGAACCCCGAAATCGCACAGTAGATGAGGCTCGGGTTCTCGGACTTCAGCGTGTCGTATCCAAGGCCAAGGCGGTCCATGACGCCGGGCCGGAAGTTCTCAACAACAACATCAGCAGTACGAACCAGCCGCCTGAAGAGTTCCTTGCCGCGCCCGTCCTTCATGTT
>JAAUYD010154528.1_pt1 | contig 11458 bp, 14 predicted proteins | sample 7278101 | NCBI WGS metagenome assembly JAAUYD01 (sample SAMN14350128, study PRJNA611818) | marine sediment metagenome | isolation source: surface marine sediment (0.6m) | place: French Polynesia: Moorea | collected 2018-08 | reverse complement strand
CTCCAGAGGCACAGCGCCTGCCAGGGACGCCCGTGGTGCTGCCGGGTGGCCTGGCGATCGGTCGTCACCCCGCCGAAGTCGACGTCGACGCGCTCGACGGGCAACTTGGGCACACCACCGTCGGACACGTTGAGCTGGTCGACGCGGCCCGTCGCCGGAGCGGGGAGTGCACCGTGCTCGTGCACCACGGCTCGCGCGTCGAGCAGGCGCGGGAAGAAGCGCTGGATGGCGTCGGCCACCGCCGCGTCGTCGTCGCGTCGATCGGCGGTCCCGTCGGCGATCCCCCGCAACTCGCGACGCAACGGTCCGAGGTGGATCTGCGAGTCGGCCGGCAGGAAGTCGAGCAGGGCGTCGGCGCTGGCGAGGGTGCGCCGGGCGTCGGTGGAGCTGAAGCGGTACGGGCCGACGTCGATCGTCATGGCGCCGATGGTCCCACGCCGAGCAGCGGAAACACCTTCGCGGAGACCTCGCGGACGACGGCCTCCTTCTCGTCGAGCGGCGGCAACACGACGATCTGGTCGAGCCCGGCGCGGTGCAGCTCGGAGATCCGGTCGGCGAGCTGGGTCGGGGTGCCGACGAGGCACGATCGCTCGACGAGCTCCGCGGTCACGAACCGCTCCTCCTCGGGGAGCACCCAGCAGTTGTGGCCGAGGTGGGTGCGCTGGTGGCGCAGTTCGGCAGGCGTGTCCTCGACCAGCGCCACGTAGTCGTCCCAGAAGGCGGCCATGTGCGCCGGCGGCCGGCGCCCGTATTGGAGGTACTGGTCGTAGGCGTAGTGCACGCCCGCGATCGCGAAGGCGCCCGCCTGACGACGGACGCGCTCGCTGTCGAGCGGCTCGCCGTCGTCGGTGACGACGATCGTCGTCAGGGTGGCGATCGGGAACTCGGCCCGCTCGCGTGGGATCTTGGCCCGCATCGCGGCGACCGCCACCGGATCCGGCGGCACCGAGGTGATCAGTCCGTCGCCGTGTCGGACCGCGAGCTCGAGCGCACGCGGGCCGAACGCCGACACGTACATCGGGACGTGCGGTTCGAACCGGACGAACCCGTGGTCGGGCATCAGGTGGCGGACGGCGGTCTCGCGCCCCCGGAACTCGATCGCCGTCTCGGCGCCGCGCAACAACGAACGGAGCTCGGACAGGTAGCGGTCGAACTCCGCGATCGGCATCGGCTTGTGTCCCATGATGCGCATCGCCGTGTTGCCGGTCCCGATGCCGCAGAAGGTCCGGCCCGGCGCCAGCTCGTTGATCGTTGCCATCGCGGCGGCGGTCACGCTCGAGGGTCGCGTGCCGGCGACCGCCACCCCCGTGCCGATCCGCATCGTCGTCGTCCGCTCGGCGGCGAGCGCGAGCAGGGCGTAGACGTCCGACCAGATCATCTGGCTGTCGGCCATCCAGCAATGCGAGAAGCCGAGCTCCTCCGCCTCGACGACGTAGTCGAGGTCGGCCGGCCGGGACGCGACGCAGATCCCGAAGTCCACCGCCGCCTCAGCCCAGGTTGCGTGCGAACAGGGCGTGGAGACGCGACCAGTGGGTCTCGGCGGCCGCCGTGTCGTAGACCGCGCGGGCGGGGCCCGCGAAGCCGTGGTGGGTGCCGGGGTACCACTCGACGCGCCCCCGGACGCCCGACTCGGCGATCGCGTCCTCGACGCGCTGGATCATCTCGGGTGGCGCGTACTCGTCCGTTTCGGCCGCGGCGACGTAGAGCTCACCGGTGGTCCGGGCGAACCCGAGGTGTGGCGAGTCGTCGGCATCGACCGCGAGTCGTACGCCGTAGACCGAGGCCGCGCACGTCACCCGCTCGGGGAACGCACCTGCGACCGCGAGCGAGAACGGACCGCTCATGCAGTAGCCGACGCAGCCGATCCGGGATGCGTCGGCGTCGTCGGCCTCCTCGACGTGGGCGATCAGCGCCTCGGTGTCGCGGATCACCATCCGGTTGCCGAGCCCCATCATCAGCTCGACCATGCGGTCGCGGTTGGATCCCGTCTCGAAGTCGAGCTCGAAGTGATCGGTCCACCGGTAGTAGAGGTTCGGCAGCACGACGTAGTAGCCGGTCGTCGCGATGCGACGGGCCATGTCGTGGAGCTCCTCGCGCTTGCCGGGGGCGTCCATGTAGAAGAACACGACGGGGAACGGACCGTGCTCGTCGGGCCGCGTGACGAACGCGCTCATCGTCCCGTCGGCGGTCGTGAGCGGGATCTCGGCTTCGATCATGTGTGTACCTCCCAGCGTGACGATCGGTGTCGGAGTCGGATCGTCTGGGCGATCAATCGGGGATGGATGGAAGCAGCGCCTCGACGGTCTCGGCGCTCGTCAGCTCGAGCGCGGTCAGGGCGTCGAGCTCGGCGCGATGCGCGTCGGACAGGCCCGGTTGCTCCTTGAGGCGCTGCCACGCCTGCGACCCCTGCCGTTCGGCCGCCGCCTGGAGCGCGAGCTGGTGCTTGACCGGGAGCCCCTCGAAGACGTCGTAGTACGTCTCGATCGCCGGCGGCAGTGCCTCCTCGATCGCGGCGAGATCCTCGGGGATCGCGTCGTACAGCCCCTCGGCCCGAATGGCGATCTGTTCCTCGCTCGCCGCACAGTCGAGCAGGACGTGGGCGTGCTCGGGCAGCGCTGCCGCCCAGCCGCGGTAACGATCGGCGGCGCCGCGCTCGAGCCGGGCGAGGAATCGTGGCCTCGACCGCTCGGGAACGGCACCGATGTACTCGGCGAGCAGCTGTCCGAACTGGGGGGCTTCCGGCATCGTCGACACGGGCGCGAGCGTAGGTCGCGCCTCGCGACCCGCCCGAGTTGCGCCGGCCGACGGTGAGGTCGCCGAACGATCGCTGGCGTAGTTTCGCCGGGTGTCCACCGCCACCTTCCCCGACGACACCATCTCGCGTCGGGCGTGGCTCGCGCTGTCGGTGTCGACGCTCGTCGTCTTCCTCGTCGTCATCGACATCTCGGCGGTGAATGTCGCGTTCCCGTCGATCCGCGAGGACTTCGACGTCTCCGACAGCGAACTGAGCTGGATCATCGGGGCGTACAACATCGTGGTCGGGTCGTTGCTGATGGTGTCGGGTCGGCTCGCCGACTCGATCGGTCGGCGCAAGGTGTACCTGCCGGGCGTCGCGATCTTCGGCATCGGGTCGCTGCTCTGCGGTCTGGCGCCCAGCGCCGGCTTCCTGATCGCCGCGCGCATCGTCCAGGCGGTCGGCGGGTCGATCACCTTCGCGGCCGGATTCGCGGTGATGCTCCCGGAGTTCCCACCGACGCGGCGCGCCACGGCGATCGGCGTCGCGGGTGCGACCGGCGCGCTCGGCGCCGTCGTCGGTCCGGTGGTCGGCTCGGTGCTCATCGATGCCTTCTCGTGGCGCGGCATCTTCTTCTTGAACGTGCCGCTGTGTGCGTTGGTCCTCGTGATCGGGCCGAAGCTCCTCAGCGAGTCGAGCGACCCGAACGCGACGGGGCGGATCGACCGGCTCGGGGTCGTCGTCGGGACCGCAGCGGTGGCACTGGCGATGTTCGGCATCGTCCAGAGCGAGCAGTGGGGCATCGGGGACTGGCGCGTCGTCGTGCTGATCGCGCTCGGCATGTTGCTCGTGCCCGTCTTGATCAGGCGGTGCCGCGTCCACCCGGAGCCGCTGATCGATCTCGCCCTGTTCCGCTACCGGTCGTTCACGAGCACGAACCTCGGTGTGGCGTTCTACGGGTTGGCGTTCACGTCGGGCTTCCTCACCAACTCGCTGCTCCTCCAGGACGTGTGGGATCTGCCGATCCGCGAGGTCGGCATCGCGCTCGCACCCAGTCCGATCCTGGCGGCGATCGTCTCGCCGATCACCGGCCGGTGGGCCGATCGGCTCGGTCATCGATGGCTGCTCGGTGCCGGTTGCCTCTCGCTCGCGCTCTCGTACGCGCTGTACGTGCTGGTGCTCGACGACACGCCGGCGGTGTGGTCGCTGTTCGTGCCGATCTCGCTGTTGGGCGGTCTCGGGGTCGGCCTCACGGTCGCGACCTGGTCGAGCGCCGGGGTGAGCGATGTGCCCCAGGCCCAGTTCGGGGTCGCCGGCGCAACGTTCAACACACTGCGTCAGGCGGCGTACGGGCTCGGGATCGCGGTCGTCATCACCCTGATCGCGTCGGCGAGCGAGGTGACGTCGATGACCGGCATCCGACGCGCCTACATCTGGGTCGGTGCGGCCTATCTCGCGTCGGCGATCGCGGTGGTGCTGACGTTCCCGGCGGGGTCGGCGCGCGATCGCGCCCAGGCTCACTGACCGGGCGATCGCTCGGGCGATCGCTCAGATCGGCGGTGCCGTGGCCGTCACTTCGGTCGCCGCGGCCGCGCCGGAGCGGGTTCGGGTGACGAGCCAGGCGACCGTGCCGAGCACGACCGCACCACCGATGATCGTCGTCGGCCGCGGCCGTTCACCCGGCCAGATCCAGACCCACAGCGGCGCCAGGACGATCTCGGTCATGAGGAGCAGCGACACGCGCGCCGCTGACACCGACCGGTGTCCGAGGTTGAACATCGGGAGTCCGATGCCGAGCGCGAACCCGCCGGTGACGCTCGCGAGCACCAGGTCGCGGCCACTGACCGCGAGGCCGTCGCCGGCGACCAACGCGGCGGAACCGGCGGCGACGGTCAGCAGCACGCTGGCGATCAGCGCCGGGATCACCGGGTCGACCTCGCCGGCGTGACGGATCGCGACGTTGTACGAGCCGACCATGACCGGGATGAGGGCGGCCAGCAGCACACCGACGCCCGATCCGGCGTCGAGCCCGGCGCCGACCATAATCGCGATGCCGATCGCGGTGATGCCGATGGCGATCGACGTCGCCCGCTCGACCCGCTCGCGCAGGACCAGCCAGCCGACGATCGCGGCGAAGATCGGCGCTGCGGCGAGCATGAACAGCGTGATCGCGGCCGTCGTCCGGCTCAACGCCAGGATGTAGAGCATCGAGACGGTGGCGAGGAGGACCGCGCCGACGAGTACCGAGCGGTTCGTCTGGTGGAACGGCACCGGCCGGCGCGGCCGGCGCAGCGCGACCAGGAGCAGCATCGCTGCCGCGGTCGAGGCACCGCGGTACGTCAGGAACTGCCAGTCGGTCGCCGAGTCCACCGCTCGGTAGGCGATCGCCGTGAAGCTGAAGACGACACCGGCGGCGGCGACGAGGATCGCTCCCTGTCGTTCGGTGAGATCACCCTCCCCGACGAACGCCCGCGCGACCGACTTGAGCATCCGGGCAGATTACGGGCCGGGCCCGTTGCTCAGCCGGGTGGGATCGCCACCTCCGAGAAGCGGGGTGCACCCGGTTCGAGCTCGACCCGCGCCACGGTCGCGACGTAGCTGATGGCGTGGTACCACCCGCAGAGCATGAGCAGATCGAGGATCTGGCGGTCGTCGAAGTGGTCGGTCAGTCGCGCCCACAGATCGTCGGCGATGTCGGCGTCGTCGTGCAGGGCGTCGATCGCCTCGATCAGTGCCCGGTCGGCCGGATCGGTCCAGCACGCGTCGGCCGCGGCGCCGTGGGTGAGCGATCGGATCTGGTCGGCGGTGAGCTCGGCGCGCTCGGCGAAGAAGGCGACGTGGACGCCCCACTCGTACTCGCAGCCGCAGCGCGCGCAGGTGCGGTCGATGACGATCTCGCGGTGGCGGAGGCCGAGCGACAGCTCGCGGCTCAGCTCGTAGCCACCCCATCCGCGCAGCGCGGCGGTCATCGGGAGGTTGTTGGCGAAGGTGCGGAAGAGCCCGATCGGTGGCACACCGGGCGGCATCATCCGGCGCAGATGATCCTCCACCTCCGGTTCGTACGGCGGTGTGAGCGGGGCGATTCGGGGCATGGTGTGGCTCCTCCTTCGACGAGATGTTCCTGAGACGCGGCAAATGTGTTTCGGAAAGCGAAACGTACCGCACAACTCTGCGTTTCGGAAATCGGGACAGCCGCTCCGGTTCGGCTACGTTCGCGACGTGCCCCAGACACCGACGCCCGGTCGCCCGGTCCGGGGTTCGACGACCGGCCGACCGATCATGGCGGCGCTCGACCTGCTCGGGCGACGCTGGGCGCTGCGGATCATCTGGGAGCTGCGCGACGGCGCCGTCGGCGCACGCGCGTTGCGCGAACGATGCGACGGCATGTCGTCGAGCGTGCTGTACGACCGCCTCCGAGAGCTGACCGAGGCCGGAGTGCTCGCACACGGCGACGAGGGCTACGAGCTCACGGCGCTCGGCGTCGATCTGATCGCGGCGCTCGTCCCCCTGAGCGCGTGGTCGGAGACGTGGGCTGCGTCGTCCCCTGGGTCGCCGTGACCTCCGGTGTGGTGAACTGACCCGAGGGAGCGCGAGCTCCGGCCCCGGGAGGATGAGGACATGAACGCAGCGACGACGACCGACGAGGCGCCGCCGACCCATCCTCGCTCGGCTGCCGCACACCGATCGCGGCCCGGCGCCGTCACCGAGCGGACGACGCAGTACGAGACGTTCGCCGTGACGCCGCTCACCCCGCACCTGGGGGCCGAGGTCGACCGGCTCGACCTGTCGCAACCGCTCGACGACGGTCAACTCGCCGATCTCCATCGGGCCTTCGCCGACTGGAGCGTGTTGGTGTTCCGCGATCAGCACCTCGACCGCGAGGCGCACAAGCGGTTCGGTCGTTACTTCGGCACCCTGCACACCCACCCGATGAACTACTCCCGCGACGGCGACCCGGAGATCCTCGTCGTACGGACGACGGCGAACTCGGCCTATACGGCGGGCGACGGTTGGCACACCGACGTGACCTGCGATGCGATCCCACCGATGGCGTCGGCGCTCTACATCCGGGAGACGCCGGAGTGCGGCGGCGGTGACACGCTCTACGCCGACATGTACCTCGCCTACGAGATGTTGTCCGAGCCGATGCAGCAGATGCTCGAAGGGCTGACCGCGATCCACGACGGTGCGATCCCCTACGTCGGCAGCTACAAGTCGACGCCGCCGGAGGGTGGGTACCCGCGCAACGAGCATCCGGTCGTGGCCGTCCATCCGGTGACCGGTCGCAAGGTGCTCTACGTCAACAGCGGGTTCACGTCACACATCCGCGGCCTCCAGCCGTGGGAGAGCCGCAGCCTGCTCGACTCGCTGTACCGGATGATCGCGACCACACCGCGGCTGCACTGTCGCGTCGAATGGCGACCGAACACGCTGACGCTCTGGGACAATCGCTGCACCCAGCACCACGCGGTATGGGACTACTACCCCTACACCCGTTCGGGTGAGCGGGTGTCGGTCCTCGACGAGGCGCCCCCGCGCGGCGTCGGCGACTGACGCGCGGTTCGACCGCCGGGTCGGACAGAATCGTCGGGTGGCCGAGGCCGTCGACATCCGGATGCCCACGCGCGAGCGTGCGGCGATCGAGCAGATCCGGCGCCGCGTCGGCATCGGCGTCGGGCTGATCCTCTTCATCGCCGTCATCGTCACGCTGCAGCGCAACGGCTACCAGGACGGCGCGGACGGGACGGTCTCGATCCTCGACGCGGTCTACTACGCGTCGGTGTCGGTCTCGACCACCGGCTTCGGCGACATCTCGCCGGTGAGCGACTCGGCGCGGCTCGTCGACGTACTCCTGGTGACGCCGGCCCGGCTCATGTTCTTGGTGCTCCTCGTCGGCACGACGATGGAGGTCCTCACCGACCAGTCCCGGCACGCGCTGGCGACCCGACGTTGGAGGAAGCGTGTGAACGACCACTACATCATCTGCGGCTACGGCTCGACCGGCCGGAGCGCGATCCGGGCGCTCCGGGCGCAGGGTGTCGGCACCGACCGGTTCGTGGTGATCGAGCCGCATCCGGGCACGGCCGACGAGGCGTCCGCCGACGGCTTCGTCACCGTGCAGAGCGACGCCGCGTCGACCACGGCGCTGCACACGGCCGAGATCGACCGCGCGGCCGCGGTCGTCGTGACGCCGAACCGCGACGACACGTCGGTGCTGGTGACGTTGACGGCGCGCGAGCTCAACTCGCGGGTGCCGATCGTCGTCGCGGTCAGGAACGAGGACAACCTGCACCTGCTGACCCAGTCGGGAGCCGACTCGGTGATCCACTCGGCCGACGCGGTCGGTCGCCTGTTGGGCATGGCGACGACGTCGCAGCCGGTCGCACGCGTGCTCGACGATCTGCTCTCGCCGGGCAGCGGCCTCGACGTGATCGAGATCGACGCGGTCGAGCTGCCCGGTGGCGGGTGGGGTGCACCTGCGGGCGCGCGTCCGCTCGCGGTGCTCCGCGACGGCGCCGACTACGACATCGATCTCGACCGTCCGATCGAGCGCGGCGACCGGATCGTGGTGCTCACCCGGGAGACGACCGAGTGAGGAGGACCGGTTCGATCGACGTCATCGCCGACATCGCCGACATCGCCACCCTGCTCGCGACGATCGAGCACCTCGTCGTTCCCGCGACGCAGCGGGCGCTCGGAGCGCTCCCACCGATCCATCGGCGGAGCCTGGCTCCGAGCGCCTGACCGTCAGGCCGGCTGCTGCTCGGACGGCGACGCCGCCGGGGTCGGCGTGACCGCCGCGGGGACGGGCGCGCCATCCGATGCGTCTGCGGCGTTCGATGCGGCGGGCGCGGTGGGCGTGGTCGAGGCGGCGTCGACGACGAGCCACAGCAGCGCGTAGGCGAGCAGCGCGCCACCGCCGACGAAGACGAAGACGACGAACAGAATGCGAACGAGCACCGGATCGATGTCGAAGTAGCGACCGAGACCGGCGCACACGCCGGCGATCTTCTGGTTCTCGGTGTCTCGGGTGAGCGGGGGGCGGGCCATGGCGTGGTGTTCCTTTCGACGTTCGAATCGGGGACTGATTCGATCGTCGCGATTCGGGCGCCTCCCGGCCATCCGAGACACCCGAGTCCTCGTGGTGGGGACAACCCCACCGCGCGATTTCCGGCGCGGGCCCGCCGCTCGGGCGCGAAGATGGTCGCAGCCGATCAGGAGGGGATCATGGCCGTCGTTCGAGATCATCCGTACGCCCAGTTCAAGTTCCAGGTATCGCTCGGTGACGTCGACCCGGCGACCGTCGTGGCGGGCTTCTCGGAGGTGAGCGGTCTCGCCGTCGAGATCGACATGATCGAGTACCGCGCCGGCAACGCGAAGTCGCCGACGCCGACCAAGATCCCGGGTCTGGCGCGCTACCCCGACGTGACGCTCAAGCGCGGCATCATCGGATCGCTGGCGCTGTGGGAATGGATCGAACTGGTTCGGCTCGGCTCGCCCGAGGCCGCCCGCGACGTCGTGATCCAGCTGCTCGGCGACGATCACGAACCCGTGATGAGCTGGCTGCTGTCCCGCGCCCGTCCCGTCCGCCACGCGAGCGGACCGCTGCTCGGCGACGGCGACGACGTCGCGATCGAGGAGCTCGTGCTGTCCCACGAGGGCCTTCGCATCGAGTGACCCGATGGCCGACGACGCGACCCCGGTGGGCGCCTTCCACTTCCAGGTCCACATCGCCGAGATCGGTCCGCGTGGCGGCGCCCGCCGCACGATCGAGCTCGACGTGCAGCAGGTCGTGCTGCCGACGTTCGTCGGTCGCACGACCGAACGACCCACGCGCGACCCGGCGGGTGACGATGCCGATCGCCTCGTGCTGCGGCGCGGCCACACCGGATCGTCGTACTTCTACGACTGGTGGGAGCAGGAGCGGAACCCGAAGTACAAGGGGAGCCGCGCGGTCGGCGTGACCCTGCTCGACCGCGACCTCCGTCCGGCGACGATCTGGCGGTTCACCGGATGCCGGCTCGCGTCGTTCGCCTACTCGCCGCTCGACGCGCTGGAGTCGGCCGTGCTGATGGAGACGGCGGCGATCGAGTTCGAGTCGGTCGCGCAGGCGACGCCCCGCGCGTCGGGCCGCCGGGACCGACCCGGGACGCCCCGACGCAGCGCGCGGTAGCGTCGCGCGCGACGAGGAAGGGGGGTCGCCATGGCGACGCTGACCGATCCGATGCCAGGTGCTCGACGGACCGAGGTGGGCGGACTGACCGTCGACGAGGTCGCAGCGGGTGTGGGCCGCGTCAAACGAGTGATCTATCCGCCGGGTTGGCGGTGGTCGGACTCGATGGCCGACGTCACCGGCACCGACGTCTGCCTCCACGCCCACGTCGGCTTCATCGCGCAGGGCGAGATGGTGGTGAGGTTCTCCGACGGATGCGAGGTCACCTACACGGCACCGTGCGCGGTCGTGGTCGAGCCCGGACACGACGGCTGGGTCGTCGGCGACGATCCGGTCGTGTTGATCCAGGTCGACGCCGGCGCCGACACCAGCGCTCGTCTCGGTCTCGACGACCTCCGCCACGACTGCCCGAGCTGACGCGCCGGGCTGGTGGCGGCTCGCCTCAGCTGATCTTGGGGCCGTCGCTTCCGACGAACTGGTCGCGCAGCTCGCGCTTGAGCACCTTGCCGGTCGCGTTGCGCGGCAGCTCGTCGACGATGGCGATGTCGTTGGGCACCTTGAACTTCGCGAGCCGTTCCGCGCAGTACTCCTGCATCGTGACGCGATCGAGCTCCTCGCCGGGCTTGAGCGCGATCACGGCGAGCCCCGCCTCGCCCCATCGGTCGTGGGGCACGCCGATGATGGCGGCCTCGGCCACCTGCGGCAGCTGGTACAGGACGTTCTCGACCTCGGCGGGGTACACGTTCTCGCCGCCCGAGATGTACATGTCCTTCCACCGGTCGACGATGTAGACGAATCCCTCGTCGTCCATCCGGGCGGCGTCACCGGTCTTGAGCCAGCGTCCCTCGAAGGCGTCGGCGGTCGCGTCCGGGCGGTTCCAGTACCCGGGCGTGATGTGGGGTCCGGCGACCCACAGTTCGCCGACCTCGTCGGCTCCGCAGTCGCCGCCGTCGTCGTCGACGATCCGGAACTCGGTGTGCATCAGCGCCTTGCCGGTGGAGCCGATCTTGCGGAGCGCGTCGCTCGGGTCGAGGAAGATCGCGGCCGGGCTGGTCTCGGTCATACCGAACCCCTGGCAGAGATCGACGCCACGTTCGGTCCAGCGCTCCATGATCGTGAGCGCACACGGCGCGCCGCCGACGCCGGCGATCCGCAGGCGCGAGAGGTCGGTCGTCTCGAAGTCGGGGTGCTGCATCATGAACTGGTACGGCGCGGGCACGCCGAAGAAGTGCGTGATGCCCTGCTCGGGGTCGCCGATCACCCGGAGCGTCTCGCCGGGTTCGAACGTCTTGAGCAGCACGACGGTGCCGCCGGCGTGGAGCACCGGGTTGCTGTAGCAGTTCAGACCACCGGTGTGGAACAGCGGGAGGATGTTCAGGTGGACGGTGTCGATCCCGATCCCCGCAGGGATGCCGAGGTTCACACAGTTCCAGAAGTTCATGCCGTGGGTGATCATCGCCCCCTTCGGCATCCCGGTCTTTCCCGTCGTGTACATGATCGTGATCACGTCTTCGTGGGTGAGCTGCGCCCGCTCGATCGGGACGTCGACG
>JAAUYD010096672.1_pt1 | contig 11458 bp, 9 predicted proteins | sample 7278101 | NCBI WGS metagenome assembly JAAUYD01 (sample SAMN14350128, study PRJNA611818) | marine sediment metagenome | isolation source: surface marine sediment (0.6m) | place: French Polynesia: Moorea | collected 2018-08 | reverse complement strand
TCTCTGCCCCCTGGCGCTGGATCTGGCGGTGTGGGGGACCCGCGATCCGGTGGAGTTGTCTTTTCTGACGCAGCCGAACGCTGGAAGTTTTGAGAAGGCCCGTGCGCTTTTGACCGATTTGGGCGCGCTGGATGGGGCAGGTGGCCTCACCGATCGCGGGCGGGCGATGGCGGCCGTTCCTGCGCACCCCCGGCTGGCCGCGATGCTGTTGTCAGGGGGTGGGCAGAATGCGGCGGACCTGGCCGCGGTGCTGGAGACCCGTGATCTGATCGGTGGGCGGCCGCCGTTGCCGTCCGATCTGACCCTGCGGCTGGAGGCGCTGCGCGATCCCAAACGGTTCGCGGCCGAGCGAAACCAGACTGTGGCGACCGCCGCGCAGCGGGAGGCGCGGGACGTTGCGCGCCGGTTGAAGAGTTTCGCCGGGGCAGGTGCGGGCTCAGGCATCGGCGCATTGCTGTCGCTGGCCTATCCCGACCGCATCGCGCTGCGCCGGCCGGGTGAGGCGCCGCGCTATCTGATGTCGGGCGGGGCGGGGGCGGCGCTTGACCCGGCGGACCCGTTGGCTGGACAACGTCTGCTGGTGGCGGCCGATCTGGATGGCGACCGGACCGAGGCGCGGATCCGCCGCGCACTGCCAGTGACCGAGGCCGAGATCAAGGCGCTGCATGCGGAGCGCCTGAAAACAGTCCGTGTTGTCGAGTGGTCACGCCGTCACCGCCATATCGTCGCCCGGAAGAGGCTGATGTTGGGCGCGCTGGTGCTGGAAGACCGGCATCTGCGCGATGCAACCGATGCCGAGATCCAGCCTGCGCTTCTCGAGGGACTGCGCGATATCGGGATCGGTGTGCTGCCATGGGGCGATGGTGCGCGCAGTCTGCAGGCCCGCGTAGAATGGGCGCGCGCGGGGGGTGCAGCGCTGCCGGATCTGTCGGACGAGACCCTTTTGGGCAGTCTTGAGGATTGGCTGGTGCCGTGGCTTGCCGGCATGCGTCAGATCGAGGATCTGGGCGGACTGGATCTGCACAGCGTCCTAGGCGGAATTCTCAGTCGGGAGGACAGCGCCTTGCTGGCGCGCCTCGCCCCTGCCAGGCTGGCGTTGCCCAACGGCCGGGAGGTGCGGATCGACTATAGCCAGGCGCATCCAACGGTCGCCGTCCGCCTGCAGGAAGTCTACGGCTTGTCAGAGCACCCGGTTCTGGGGGCGGGGCGGGTTCCGGTCGTCTTCTCGCTCCTCTCGCCCGCGGGACGGCCGGTACAGACAACAAGCGACCTGCCTGGGTTTTGGACCAGTTCCTACAGGGATGTGCGCAAGGACATGCGGGGGCGCTACCCAAAACACGACTGGCCGGAAGACCCGGTGGCCGCCCGGCCTCATACACCAGGGCGTCGTCGTTAGCATCGGCAGTTTCATGCCCTAATTGTGTCGATATCATGCGCGAAAGGTATTTCTGGTTTTCCGAGTTTAGTACGTGACGTATCTTAATGAAGGGTGGCAAGGCCTGCGGCTGATGTAGTGCGGGCTTGTGCGAGGGAGTTCCAAATGAATGGTTTAGGGGATCGACGCAGGCAGGCGGATTCCTCGGTGGGGCGTCGTGGTGTGCTTGCCCTGGGTCTTGCGGCACCGGCTGCATTGGCGACGCCGGCATTGGCACAGACGCGAACTTTGATCCGTGTTGGTTTGTCTTCGCCGAACAGGGGCCTTGCCGGGTTGGCCGAGCGATTTGCCCGCCGGTTGGAAGGCGTATCCGGTGGTGCTATGCGGGTTGAAGTCGGCGGGGTCGCCACGCTCGCCGATCTGGGACAGAGGGTCGATGCCGTGGTCGGCCATGGCGATGACTGGTTCGATATCGACCCTGCTTTCTCGCTTTTCTCCGATGTTCCCTTTGGTCTGTCGCCCCGCGAGTTCGAGGCCTGGGTCCTGCAGGGCCTTGGCGGCTGGGTATGGGATCAGATCGGTGCGGAGCACGGGCTGAAACCGGTGCTGCTCGGCGATTTCGGCCCGCGCCCGGTGGCATGGACCAAGGCGCCGCTCACGACATTGGATCAGCTGACCGGCATGAGCGCGCAGTCGAGTGCATTCGGCGCGGTAGTGCTGAGCGCGCTTGGTGCGACGGTGACTGCCGATGAGGACGCCGATTGGATGGACAGCGGCGGCTTGGCCGTGGATCTAGCCGCAGGCCTGCCCTCGCGCTATTCGCACCTGATCACGCCCTCAGCGCTGAAGCCGCAATCGGCCGTGACGCTGGCGTTCTCCGACGGTTTTTGGTCCGGTCGGACCGTCCAGGAACAGACGCTGATCAATGCAGCCGCAACGGCCGAAGCGGATGCGGTGGCAAGCGGCGGCATCCGGTCAGAGGCAGAGGCCTACGGAAGGATCCGCGCAGGATCAACGACCCTCTCCCGCCTTCTGCCCGACCTGTTCACGGCGCTTGCTGAGACCTCGCTCGAGGTCATCGAGGCAGAAGTGACAGCGCGGTCGAAATGGCCAGGCGTCTGGGAGGAGTACCGGCTCTATCTGAAGGATGTGACCGAGTGGACCTTTATCGGCGAAAGCGCGTTCTCGGTCGCGCGCGCCAAGGCAATGGGGCTGGACATATGAGCGAGGGCGGAGAGATGACATCGCGCCGTAAGGTTCTGACCGGGCTTGGTGTTGCCGGGGCGGGGGCAGCGCTGGCGGCGCCGGCCATCGCTCAGGACAAGCGCGTGTTGACGATGGTCACCACTTGGCCGCGGGGCCTTTCCGGGATCTGGACCGGTGTGGAGCGGTTTGCCCAGCGTGTAAGCGCGATGAGTGGTGGTGCGCTTGAGATACAGGCCTTCGCCGGTGGCGAGGCTGTCGCGCCGTTTGACAGTTTCAATGTCGTGCGCGCCGGCGAGTACGATATGTACCACGCCTGCGAGTACTACTGGCAGAGCAACAATCCGGCCTACAATTTCTTCACCACCGTGCCCTTCGGGTTCACCGCCGACGAGCATACCAGCTGGATCCGCAACGGTGGCGGTCAGGCGCTATGGGATGAGATTGCGGCCGAGTACGGCCTGAAGAGCTTGCTTTGCGGCAATACGGGCGTCCAGATGGGTGGCTGGTACGCCAATCCGATCCAGTCGGCTGAAGATCTGAAAGGCCTTAGGATCCGCATTCCAGGTATGGCGGCTGACATCTTTCGCGAACTCGGCGCCGAGCCTGTGACACTGCCCGGTGGTGCGATCCCGCAGGCTCTGTTCTCGGGCGAGATCGACGCGGTGGAGTGGGTCGGGCCCTATAACGATCTCGATTTCGGGGTTCAGAAGGTCCTGCAGAACTACATGTATCCGGGCTTTCATGAACCTGGCACGTCGACGGCTGTGGGCTTCAATCTGGATGTGTGGAACGGTCTCACGGAGGGGCAGCGCCTGATCCTCGAGACAGCAGCCGCATCAGAGAACCGCAACATGCTGGCCGAATACACGGCCAATTCCGGCCAGGCGCTGAAGCTGATGGTTGCCGAGTACGGCACCAATGTTGCCCGCTTCCCCGACGCGGTCTACGCCAAGATGGCGAGCCTTGCGACCGAGAAGATCTCGGACATCGGCACGCAGTCGGACTTTGCCCGCCGTGTGGTGGCGAGTTTCGAGGATTTCCGCTCGATGATCGTGCCCTATTCGAACGAGATCAGCGGCAAGTATGTCGAGGCGCGCGCGCAGTTCGACCGCAAGCACGGCTGAACTCTCGCGGCCTGCGTCGTTTTTTCGCAGGCCGTGTCGTGCGGTGGTAGAATTCCGTTTACCAAGCTGCGTACAGTTGGGTCACCAGTACTTCGCGTCAGAAAGGGGACCCGCATGCAGCCGGGCAACGAACCATCCTTCCGCCAATCCGTTGATTTGATGTTTTCGCGCGCGGTCGCGCTGATGGACCTGCCCCCCGGCCTGCAGGAAAAGATCCGCGTCTGCAACGCCACCTATACAGTGCGCTTTGGGGTGCGTTTGCGCGGGCAGCTGCACACGTTTACCGGCTACAGGGCCGTCCACTCCGAACATATGGAACCGGTCAAGGGGGGCATTCGCTTTGCCATGGCGGTCAACCAGGACGAGGTCGAGGCGCTGGCCGCGCTGATGACCTACAAATGCGCGCTGGTCGAGACGCCGTTCGGCGGCTCCAAGGGCGGGCTCTGCGTCGATCCCCGCGCGTGGGAGCCGCACGAGATGGAGCAGATCACGCGCCGTTTCGCCTACGAGCTGATCAAGCGCGATCTCGTCAATCCGGCGCAGAACGTGCCGGCCCCAGACATGGGGACGGGTGAGCGGGAAATGGCCTGGATCGCCGACCAGTACCGCCGGATGAACACGACGGACATCAATGCTGCAGCCTGCGTCACCGGCAAACCGCCCCATGCCGGCGGGATCGCCGGTCGCGTCGAGGCAACGGGGCGCGGTGTGGAATACGCGCTGCAGGAGTTCTTCCGTCACCCTGAGGATATCAAGGCTGCTGGCCTCGAAGGCACGCTCGACGGCAAGCGGATCATTGTCCAGGGCCTCGGCAATGTGGGCTATCATGCAGCCAAGTTCCTGAGCGAGGAAGACGGTTCGATCATCACGGCGGTGATCGAGCGGGACGGGGCCGTGATCAATGACAGCGGCCTCGATATCGAGGCACTGCGCCAGCATATCCTGGAACATGGCGGTGTGGCTGGCTTCCCGGGTGCCGAGTACACGCAAAACGGCACGGCCGTGCTGGAGAAGGAATGCGATGTCCTGATCCCGGCCGCATTGGAAGGCGTGATCAACCTTGAGAATGCCTCCCGGATCCGGACCAAAGTGATCGTTGAGGCTGCCAACGGCCCTGTCACAGCAGGTGCCGACGAGATCCTGCGCCAGCATGGCGTCGTTATCATCCCGGATATGTATGCCAATGCCGGTGGCGTGACGGTCAGCTACTTCGAATGGGTGAAGAACCTGAGCCATATCCGCTTTGGCCGGATGCAGCGGCGCCAGGAAGAGGCCCGCCACATGATCCTTGTTGAGGAGCTGGAGCGGCTGAGCGCGGATGAGCGCGTGCACTGGAAGCTGTCGGATGGCTTCAAGCAAAAGTATCTGCGGGGTGCCGGGGAGCTTGAACTGGTCCGCTCCGGTCTCGACGATACAATGCGCGGGGCCTATCAGTCGATGCGCGAGGTCTGGCATTCGCGCAACGATGTGACAGATCTGCGTGTTGCGGCCTATCTGGTCTCGATCGGCCGGGTGGCGACCAGCTATCAGTCTAAGGGGCTTTAGGCCATCTCAGGCGTCAATGCCGCGTCGATCCTTGTGGTGACATGCGAAGCATTGCCCGGCCGTCGGGTTCGCCGACTATCGGTCATGTGCTGCGTTTCCCAAATCGGCGAAACGCAGCAGCCGAGCCTCGCCGATCTGGATGATGGCCCCTACATTGCGCCGAATTCTATGGGAAACCTGCTGCGCCCACCGCGACCAGCATCTGGCCGGCAGGTCAGCCCTTGTCCTGATCCTTGGCATCGGCGCGGGCGCTGGCAATGAGTTCCGCGCCGCGATCCGTCTGCAGGATCGCGATCACGTCAGCCATATCGCGCGCAGCCTTGCCGGAGGTCGCTCCGCCGACACCGACCCTGCGGCCAAACCGCCACCAGAGCCCCGGGCGCCACACCCGTTCGCGCGGTTTCTTGAGCAGGATCATGAAGCCGTTTGACGGTTTGAAGGCAAAAAAGCCCCGATCCACTTTGGCGATGTTGTCGAGACGGGCGAGCTCGGCGCCGTTCGTGTCGAACAGGCCCTCCTCGGTCAGGACCAGTGCGGCGCTGGTTGCGCGATAAAAAACAAGGGCCTGCCAGACGACGGCTGCCCCGATCGCAACCAAAAGGAGGCTCGAGAGGCTCGGCTCAACGATCAGCCCGATCGCGATCAGCAGCGCGCCGAGCATTACCTGGAGGCCTGTCGCAAACATCCGACGCGCAGGTGAGATCGAGAGCGCGGCGATGGGGTTTGACAGGTCAGGCCCCTCAGGAAGATGTGGAATGTCGGGCGGGCTCATTTGACAGGCGGCCTTCTAGAGTGCGTCGTCGAGCGCCTGACCGGCATTGGTGATGTCACGCCCGACGCCTTTTACCGTCTCGCAGGCCGCGAGACTGCCGAGGATCGCAAAAATCAGGACAATGCGCATGATGTCTTCTTCCTCCGGATCTGGTGGCTTTGCGGGAATCTAAGCAGGGTGAGGCGAAAGCGCCAGTCTCAATTGGCCGCGGGCGCGGTCAGCCGCCGGCCCAGTCCGATAGTCCCGGTAGGTGCGGCCTGTCCTGCATCTCAAGATGCAATCGCTCCCCGGTCCACGGGTGGGCGCGCGCAAGAACTTCGTCGAAATCTATCCCGAGGCCTGGCGCATCCGAGACCTGGACGCGCCCTTCCGTGACCTTATGGGTGTTGCCGATCAGGGCAGCATGGAAGGGCGTCTCGATTGTCTCAACCATCAGCAGGTTGGGCAGGGTGACCGCAAGCTGCAGGTTGGCCGCCCATTCCACCGGCCCGGCGTAGAGGTGCGGCGCCATCTGGGCCCCGGCACTCTCTGCCAGTGCTGCGAGTTTTCGCCCCTCCCAGATCCCGCCCAATCGGCCAAGGGCGGGCTGGGCGACGTGAATGGCGTTTCTGAGCAGAAGTGGCCAGAACTCGGCCCGTGTCGTCAGCCGTTCACCCGCGGCGATGGGGAGTTTGGCATGGGACGCAACCCAGGTCATGGCGTCCGGATTGTCGGGCGGGACGGGCTCTTCGAACCACAATGGCCGATACGGAGCGATGGCATCGGCCAGGCGCACGGCACCTGAGGGTGTGAACTGGCCGTGTGTTCCGAAAAGGAGGTCGGCATCTGCGCCAACGGCCTCGCGGATGCGGGCGCAGAATGCGACGCTGCGCTCCAGATCCTCGGCTATGGGCTGGTGACCGCCCATGATCGTGTAGGGACCGGCGGGGTCGAACTTGATGGCTGTATAGCCTTTTGCGACGGTGGCCATGGCCGCCTCTGCCGACAGATCGGGCGAGGTGTAGAAGGTGCGAGGGTCCTGATCCTGACCGGGATACAGATAGGTGTAGGCCCGCACGGCATCTGTGACCCGGCCACCGAGAAGGGCGTGAACAGGGCGGTTCCGCGCCTTGCCAACGATATCCCAGCAGGCGATCTCAAGCCCTGAGAAGGCACCCATGACGGTCGGGTCCGGGCGCTGTGTGAAGCCTGAGGAGTAGGCGCGCCGGAACATCAGCTCGACCTGTTCGGCACTTTCACCCTGCATGTGGCGCGCAAAGACGTCCTCGATCACGGCCCTCATCGCTGTGGGACCGACCGTCGCGGCATAGCATTCGCCCCAACCGACAATGCCGTCGGCCGTCGTGAGTTTGACAAAGATGAAGTAGCGGCCGCCGAAGGACGGGGGTGGGTTGGCGGTGACGATGATCTCAAGATCCTGCAGCTTCATCCCGAACTCCGCATCTTGCGTGGCCTAGAAGACGATCACATTTCTGAGTGCCCGGCCACTGCGCGCGTGGTCGATCGCGGTGTTGATGTCGTCCAGAGCGTACCGACCGGTCACGAGTGCATCGAGCTGGAGCTGACCCTGCCGATAGAGCTCAATCAGTGCTGGAACGTCCCGCGAGAGGACCGTCTGGCCCATCCGCGAGCCGAGGAGGCGCTGGTTCATCGCGGCAATCGCCGTCGGGCTGTAGCTGACCCGCGTCTCGGTCGACGGAAGGCCGACCATGACCATGGCGCCGCCCGGAGCAAGGAGGTCGGGTGCGCTCTCGAACACAGCCGGTGCACCGACGGTGACAAAGACATAGTCGACGCCGCGGCCCCGGCCTGCGCGGATCTTTTCGGCCAGATCTGTGGAACTGGCGCAGAGCGTCTCGGTCGCGCCAAACCGTCGTGCCAGATCCAGTTTCTCGGCATTCCGATCGATTGCGACGATCCGGCTTGCACCAGAGAGGGCCGCGCCCTGAATGGTGTTGAGCCCAACCCCACCGGTGCCGATCACAGCGCAGCTTTGTCCTGGTTTCAGCCCGGCGGTGTTTGTCACCGCGCCAAAGCCTGTGATGACGCCACAGGACAGAAGGCAGGCGACGCTCAGGTCGATGTCGCCGGGCACGCGTACGCATTGGCTGTGATCGACGGTCACCCGCTCGGCAAAGGCGCCAGTGGCCATGGATTGGGTGATCGGCCCGTCGGGGCCACTGATCGGGCTTTGCCGGGCTGTGTAGGCGTGGTCGCAGCTCGTGGGGGCGGCATCTTCGCAGGCCGGGCAGTCGCCGCAAGACCTGATCAGTGTGACAAGGACAGGATCCCCGATCCGCAAACCCGCCACACCCGGGCCGAGGTCGTCGACATAGCCCGCCGCCTCGTGGCCGAGAACCATAGGCGGTGCTCCACCATAAGCGCCGTCAGCATAGGCCAGGTCAGAATGGCAGATCGCACAAGCCGCAATACGGACCGAGATCTGGCCCGGTCCCGGTGGGGAAAGTGTGACCTCTTCTATCATAAGCGGCGCGCCGAAGGCACGAAGGACGGCGGCTTTCATGGTCACCTGCGGGATAGAGGGGCCGTTCGTTCGGACATGCCCCAGCTGCCGGCCGCTCGCCTGCCTGTTTCCGACATTGCGCGGCGCAAATGGCCTGTTGGTTCAGTCTTCTGTGACCGCTTCTTCCAGCCGGTCAGTCGCGGGCGGCGGTGTTGGGCTGAGCGCCGAAAGACGGGCGTAGAGATCGCCGTCTAGCGCAAGTGCCCGGGCGTCGAGGGAATGGGTGAGTTGACTTGCGCTGCTCGCTGAAATGATCGGTGCGCTGACTGCCGGGTGTGATGCCACCCAAGCAACGGCAAGTGTGGGGGCAGCAATCCCGCTTTCCTCGGCGAGGGCAAGGAGGCCGTTGGCAGTATCCCGCATCCAGTCGGGGCTGTACCGGGCAGCGTAGCTAAGGTCTTCGGTCAGGCGCCCGGTGCCACCGTTTCGGTACTTGCCGGATAGCAGGCCGCCGCCAAGTGGGGAATAGGGGAGAACGGCCAGCCCCTCGCGCGCCGCCATAGGCAATATCTCGACCTCGGCCTGGCGTTTGACCAGGCTGTACATTGGCTGCAGCACCGAGATCGGCGGCGCCCCGAACTCGCGCGCGAGCATCTGGGCCTTCATCACTTCCCAAGCCGCGAAATTGGATGCGCCGAGGCACGTAAAGGCGCCCTCCAGATGCAGGTTGCGCAGAGTCTCCAGCGCTTCGCGCAAGAAGGCGTCGCCGGGGTAGCGGTGAAGGTAGAGGATGTCGACGTGATCCGTGCGCAGGCGTCGGAGGCTTTCGGCGACCTGTGCTCTCAACTCACGTCCCTGCATTCCAGGGCGGTATCCGCATTTCGAAATCACGGTCAGCGCGTCACGCTCACCCGCCATGAAGTCCCCGAGCAGCGTTTCCGCGCGGCCGTCAGTGTAGATATAGGCTGCGTCGAAGATCGTCACGCCGGCCGCCCGGGCCATATCGTACATTGCCCGGCTTTCGGCAGCGTTCGCCTTGCCGCCGAATTGCATGACGCCGAACGCAAGGGAAGATGCCGGCTTGCCGGTCAGATCGCTCAAAAGTTCAGTTGTCATGGCGGCTCGGCGCTTGTGTCGTGGCGAGATTGGCCTAAAGCTCGCGGTCATGCAATCGCGCCTGCCCATCCTCATCATCTGTCTCAACCTTGTCATCGACGCCATGGGCATCGGGTTGATCCTGCCCGTTATGCCGTTCCTGCTGGAAGATCTGCGCGGGTTCGGGGTGTCGGATGCGGCGCTCTGGGGCGGCATCCTGTCGTTTATCTATGCGACCATGCAGTTCCTGTTCGGGCCGCTGGTGGGCAATCTGTCCGACTGGGTCGGCCGGCGGCCTGTGGTGATCTTGTCACTGGTGGCGCTTGGGATCGACTACTTCCTGATGGCGCTGGCTCCGACGATGGCTTTGCTGATTGTCGCCCGCGTCATTTCGGGGATTGCCGGGGCGACTTACTCAACCGCGAGTGCCTATCTGGCCGATATCAGCCCGCCGGAGAAAAGGGCTGCGAATTTTGGCCTGATCGGTGCATCCTTTGGTGTGGGATTTGTCGTGGGCCCCCTGATCGGCGGGCTTCTGGGGGAGTTCGGCCCGCGCGCGCCATTCTGGGCAGCCGGTGTACTGGCGCTGTTGAACGCCGGTGTTGCAGTCTTCTTCCTGCCCGAGTCGCTCAAGCCCGAGAACCGGCGGCGTTTCGAATGGAAGCGCGCCAACCCCGTGCTGGCGCTGGCCGCGCTGAGGCATGTGCCGGAGCTCGGTGGCCTTGTGGCCGTGACCTTCCTGCTTGGCGTGGCAAGCTGGGTCTATCCTGCGGTCTGGAGCTACTACACGATCTATGTGTTCGGCTTTTCGGCCTGGATGGTTGGTGTCAGCCTGACGGTCTACGGTGTCGCATTGGCAGCCGTGCAGGGCGGGCTGATCCGCCCGGTGCTCCGATGGTTTGGTGAAGAACGCACAGCGATCCTGGGCGTGGCACTGGTCGCCCTTGGCATGGTTGTGCTGACGCTTGTGGGCGATCCTGTGATCTTGTTTATCTTGATCCCGTTTCTCGCCTTGGGCGAAGTCAGCGATCCTGCTTTGCAGGGCCTGATGACGAACCGCGTCGGTGATGATGTCCAGGGAGAGCTTCAGGGCGTTCTGGCCAGTGTGAACGGCATTGCGACGATGATCAGTCCGCTGCTTTTTGCAGGGATATTCTCCGCATTCACGGCTGATGGTGCCTGGCTGATCCTGCCGGGGGCACCCTTCCTTCTGGCCGCGCTTCTCTGTGCCATTGCGGGCGTGGTTCTCGCCCGGTCACTCCGTCAGGGTTGAGCGCGATGCGCTGCAACGTGTTTTGTGTTGCAGTGCAGCATTGAATTTGGCATAGTCCCACAAAAGAACTTCTGAGAGGAATGCCGCCCATGATGCTTGCATCCAAGTTCGACTTTACCCGCCTTATGCCGTCCAGTACGGAAACGCCGCTTGAATACTGGCTGTCGATGTCGCCTGCGGCGCCGATGTTCGGCGTGAAGTGGCGCTTCGCTGACGTCGTGTTTGGCGACGTTGAGCCCGCACCTGCTGCGAAGAAGGCGCAGGCCAAGAAGGCCGCGCCCAAGGTCAAACCGAGTGTCTCCGATGCGGAGGTCGTCGCCGCGCCGAAGCCCGCGGCCAAAAAGGCGCCCGCAAAGGCAGCGCCCAAACCCGTCGAAGCTGCACCCGCCAAAGTTGCGACAAAGCCGGAAGCAAAGCCCGCTCCCGCCGCCAAGAAGACTGTCGCCAAGGCGCCCGCCGAAAAGGCAGCCAAGCCCGCACCGGCTGCCAAACCTGCACCTCCCCCCAAGCCTGACGATCTGACGCAGATCAAGGGGATCGGGCCGAAGATGGCCGATGCGCTCGAGGCCGAAGGTGTTCGAAACTTCACCGATATCGCAGCCTG
>JAAUYD010276339.1_pt1 | contig 11459 bp, 11 predicted proteins | sample 7278101 | NCBI WGS metagenome assembly JAAUYD01 (sample SAMN14350128, study PRJNA611818) | marine sediment metagenome | isolation source: surface marine sediment (0.6m) | place: French Polynesia: Moorea | collected 2018-08 | reverse complement strand
TCAGCCTGGGATGCTTTTCAGGAAATGATGGGGCATTACAGAAATGCTGGTTTGAAATCGGTTCCCTTGATTGTTGAATATCAACGCTAACAAGTTTGTTCGAGGGGTATCTATACAATCGAAAGCAATTGCAGCAAAAAGGCACTCGTTCAGCCCATAGTAGATTAAAAGCTATGTCTGGTCGCGAGAAGCGGTTCATGCGCGATGTAAATCATTGTGTAAGTAAGGGGTTAGCCAATCAACCAGAATATCGAATATTTGCTCTCGAAGACTTATCTGGAATACGCAATCAAAGACGAGGCAAAAAGCGGATGCGACCCAACCGCCGTTGTACGGCGATTGGAACGCGCACCAAGAAGCTTAATAAATGGCTAAGTAGTTGGTCATTTAGTCAATTAGAATTTTTCTTAGGCTATAAAAGTATAGCTTTAGGAAAAGAAACAGCTTTTGTGGATGCCAGATACACCTCGCAGCGATGCAGTAGGTGTGGTAATACAAATCGTGCTAATCGTAAGAAGTCCCGCTTTCACTGTCGATCTTGCCATTTTGAGGCGCATTCTGATGTGAATTCAGGGTTAAATATTCGTGATAACTACTTCCTTTCCTCTACTCAATAAGAGACGGAGGAACAGGCTCTTGTCAATGAGCCAATCGTAACAACCTAGCGGTTAGTTACAAGCGACGTGGGCTTGTCCCCCTCGTAATTGACACTAAAGAATTGAAGTTTGAGACTCCCTGGGTTAAAACCGCACGGATTCTAGAGGTTTTCTAATCAGGGGATAAATCCACCTGATTAGACATTACTCTAGTTCGGGGGACTCCCATTGACCCCATCCTTTAAACCGTCTGCATCCATTACAAATACAGTTTTCTGAAGGCGCGGAATGCGCTCCCGCTTTCCTCTCGGATTTTAAATCCGAGAGGGTCGGGAGTCTAAAGGACATGAAAACCCTAACCATTGACCTATATTTTGACTAGCATTCCAATCGCTATTACATTGATAACCGTCAAAACCTCGGAACCAATGTCCATTTCTTTTCCCAATCACACCGTTGCGATGGTCAGATTTAGAAGTATAAGGTGCTGGTATTAATTGAAAAGGTACACCATTTTTGATAGCTTTATAACGAGTTAGAGTTTCCAACTGAAAATATGACCAAGTATGGCGATTATTTCCAGCGTCAGACCTAATTTTTCTGGATTGCTTTGAAGTTTCTCTAATATTAGATAAATCTTCAAACCTTAATCCCATGCCATAATCTTTAGCCAACTGAACTAACTGTTTAGAAATGCAATGGTTGACATAGGTTATGATGCGTCTTTCTTTAGATTCAAGCCGTTTAATTACCTTTTGCTTATTGGCTTTTTGGAGTTGTTTTCTAAGTTTTTGATAGCATCTTCTTAAGTGTTTAATTTGACGACCATTCCAAAACTTACCAAACCCATTAGGCAAACTAGCAACAGCAATCTGGTTTTGACCTCTATCTACTCCGAGCCAGTTTTCAACCGATTCAGCATCAGGAACATCCATTGATACTGACAACAAAACATACCAGATATTCTTCTTAGATTTCCATAACTTAAGACTACCTTTTCTTGGTGCGCGTTCCCTAGGCGATTGCAAATCGCCGGGGTCGCACCGCTTCTTAGCCTCTTTTATTATTATTTTGTCTAAAGTATCCCCATGACTAGATTGATGAATAGCTAAAGGAATGCGCTTTTTAACTCCTCTAATGATTGAGAAAGCCACTGAATAAGTATCGCCTCTTTTTTCAATTCGCCATCCTTGATTGTTAACTTCAAGTGGCAGACATTTAAACTTCTTAACTTTAGTTGCAGCACAACTATTACGAATAGTTTGGTTAATCCAACCTGAACCAATCTTAATGTGATTAAAGTCCTTGCTGGTATATTTTCTTCTGTCCGTTTTAGGTACTTCTAATAACTGGTTGGCAATACCTGTATTCAACTCAGTTAATCGGTCAAACTCTTGCGCTTTGCATTGGTTTAACCGATAAAAAGGAAGTTTAAGTGTCAGAGTTAAAATAGCCATAAACACATACTAACACATATCTTACATAAGTGTGCAAAATAAGATAGAATTGGTTAAAACCAATCGGGTCGCATTTCATCCATCCCTTAAAAGATGATGGCTTTCATGCTCCCGTGTTACTTTAGGTAAAATCATTATTTAATTCATGCTATTAAGTCCCCATCAAAGAGAAAAACTTGATCCCAACAACGATCAAGCGTTTTATAGTTTTCCTCGTTTTGTAACTCATGTTGATGAGGGGTTTATCGATCAATTGACCAATCTTTATCGACAACGGTTACAACCCAAAACAAGGATTTTAGACTTAATGAGTAGTTGGGTGTCTCATCTTCCTGATGATCTTGAATTTGACCATGTAGAAGGCCATGGAATGAACCAAGAAGAGTTAGCCAAAAATTCTCGTCTTGATAGTTATTTTGTGCAGAATCTCAATGAAAATCCTCAATTGCCTTTAGAAGATGATGATTTTGATGCGGTATTAATTACCGTTTCTGTTCAATATTTACAGTATCCTGAGGCTATTTTTTCCGAAATCCATCGTATTCTGAAACCTGGAGGAATTGTTATCGTTAGTTTTTCTAATCGGATGTTTTATCAAAAAGCCATTTCAGTTTGGCGCGATGGTACAGATGCGATGAGAATTCAATTAGTTAAAAACTACTTTAAGTCAGTTTCAGGGTTTAGTCAGCCAGAAGTGATAATGAATGTCTGTAATGTACCCAGCTTCTTGCAACTGTTAGGGATGATGTCTGCTGATCCTTTTTATGCTGTTATGGCTACGAAATTAAGATTGAATCAGATTGAGTTCTCCCTGGGTTAAAACCGCAGGGATTCCAGACAGGGAAGATTATCTCATCACTTGAGAAGAGAATTTCCTGAATTGTTAAAGCTACCTACTTTATGGACACCCAGTTATTTTTGTGCAACAACAGGAGCGGCCTCAACTGAAACTATCAAAAAGTATATTGAAAACCAGAAAAACAAATAGCGGTGCGACCCTGCGCCGTCTTACGGCGCAAAGGAACGCGCACCAAGAGAGATACATGGGGTTAAAACAAGGTGGCGTGTGCGGAATCGAATTCCGCACCTTGTGACCGCCGTCCCTGTTCGTTCCACTGCCAGCCGTTAAAACGGACTGGCTAACTCTCGCTCACAGTTTTTTTGGGTTTATTTGTGAGCAATTAGAATTTGCTCTCCACTCGCTAAGTCTAAGGGGAAGTTATGAGCATTTCGCTCGTGCATCACTTCCATCCCAATACCAGCACGGTTGAGAACATCGGCCCAAGTGCCAATAACACGACCTTGAGAATCTAACACAGATTGGTTAAAGTTAAATCCATTCAGGTTAAAGGCCATGGTACTCACACCCATCGCAGTAAACCAAATGCCAATAACTGGCCAAGCTCCTAAGAAGAAGTGTAAAGCACGACTATTGTTAAAAGAAGCATATTGGAAGATTAAACGACCAAAGTAACCATGAGCGGCCACAATATTATAGGTTTCTTCTTCTTGTCCGAACTTATAACCATAGTTTTGGGATTCGGTTTCAGTGGTTTCACGAACTAAACTGGAGGTTACTAAACTTCCGTGCATCGCTGAGAATAACGCACCGCCAAATACGCCAGCAACCCCTAACATATGGAAAGGGTGCATTAAAATATTATGCTCAGCTTGGAAAACGAACATAAAGTTAAAGGTTCCACTGATTCCTAAAGGCATACCATCGGAGAAAGAACCCTGTCCAATGGGATAGATTAAGAAAACAGCAGTAGCAGCAGATACTGGCGCGCTATACGCAACACAGATCCAAGGACGCATCCCTAAACGGTAAGACAGTTCCCATTGTCTTCCCATCCAGCAGAAAATACCAATGAGAAAATGGAAAATGACTAATTGATAAGGACCGCCGTTATAGAGCCATTCATCAAGGGATGCTGCTTCCCAGATAGGATAAAAATGTAACCCGATCGCGTTAGAGGAAGGAACTACTGCTCCAGAAATAATATTATTTCCATAAAGCAAAGATCCGGCTACTGGTTCACGAATACCATCAATATCAACAGGAGGTGCAGCAATAAAGGCAATGATAAAACAGATGGTGGCGGTTAATAATGTCGGGATAAGAATGACACCAAACCAGCCTATATATAGACGGTTATTAGTGCTAGTTATCCACTGACAAAACCGCTCCCATAGGGAAAGATTTTGGCTTTGTATGGTGGTTGTCATGGGTGAATAATAACGAAATCACAACAATAATTAAGGACAGATTGTAACAATGACTACCTGGCCTTATTATGTATAAGTATATTTACATTCATTGATAATGATCCACTTTTTTTTGTATATTTTTATGAAAGAAAAATATACTTTTATGATATTTTGTAAAGATAAATAAAAAATCTATTAAATAAATACAAATAATTTAACAAATAGAGACGATGACCCCTTTTCAGTATTTCCTTTCTCCCCTATTTCTCCTTCTCCCCTGTAATCTCAATCAAAACCTTTGTGATCTACTGATTTTAAGGTAAGGAAATCCAGTAAAATAGGAAATAGTAAAGTTGGATAGTTACCTAAATTCAAGAGATTGACCTTCATTATATCAAGTTAACCTCTAACAATTAGACGAATAAACACTTATCCAGCCAATTATCTTGACTATTAATTAAAACTTTATGTCTAAGGCCAAACTTTTACAGCCTGATTTAATTTTAGGGGATACTATTCTTGGTTTAAGCCAAAACGTTCTCGATCATTATCACATTAAGGGATTGGTCTTGGATGTGGATGAAACCCTAGTACCTCTCAAAAAAACCCATGTTTCTGAGGAATTGAGACAGTGGATTGAGGGAATTCGCCAAAAAACCCCTATTTGGTTAGTGAGTAATAATCTCAGTGAAGCGCGTATTGGCCGTATCGCCAACTCTTTAGAGTTACCTTATCTATTAGGGGCAGTCAAACCCTCTCGACGAAAACTTAGAAAAGCTATCCGCGCTATGGAATTGCCTATTCCACGAGTGGCTATGGTTGGTGATCGCCTATTTACTGATGTTTTAGCAGGAAACCGATTAGGAATGTTTACCATTCTGGTAAAACCAATGGTTGATCCTGCCATTGCTGCCCGTTCCTATCCTATCCATCATTTTGAAGTTTGGCTATCGGAAAAACTTGGGGTTTCGTTGATGTCTTCTCAACATAAGTTCATGAAACGACATAAAAAGACAAAAAACTAAATATAAAACAATAAAAGAAACTGAACATAAATAATTCACAATGTGATTATATTCAAGGTGTCCAAAAATTGGGTGCATTAAGACTTCCATCAAATTTTTCTTTTAATTCTTCGAGAAGCTCAAAAGCTGCATCCTTATCATCATCTTCTAGGGCAGCTTTAACAACTTCCAACTTGTCCATATGAACTATAAACTATTACTTATCAAAATCAAAGGTTAACTCTGGGAATTTCTCGCTTTTTTTACCATATCAATTAAGGTATGATGAGCATCTTCTGAGTCTTTTAAAATGTGATCAAATGTGACACGAATGGGCTTATTTTCCCCTTTAACCTTTACCAATAAATTCATGCCTTCAGGATCAATAGATTCCATTGTAGCGGTTTCTGTTTCGGGTACATTGCCAAATACTTGAGCGTATAAAATAATAGCATTGCTGTGATCTTCATTCATGTGTTGACAAATGCGATCGCTAACAGCAGGGGTAATGGGATCAGACATAATTTATCCTTGAAAACATTGATAACAAAATTTAATAATATCAGATATTTGCTCTGTTTGTTGTGGATAATTTAATAAAGGTCGTTTAATAATAATTAGAGGAATTTTTAATTCTTTAGCCACTGTTAATTTTATGTCTTCTCCTCCTTGTTTCCCAGACGCTTTGGTAACGACTAAATCGATTTTCCATTGTTGCCATAAAGCTTTTTCCAATTCTAAGGTAATGGGAGGACGTAAGGCAATAATACGACTTTCTTGAAATCCTGCTTTTAAAGCCATTTCAAGGGACGTTAACCTAGGTAAAATACGAGCATACAATACTGCTTTTTCATGCCATAACTTAAACTTAGATAAAGTTTGACATCCGACTATTAATAAAACACGCTTATTTTCTAGATAATTTCCCTTAATTAAATCCTCAAAATTATCCACATAAATAGCATGGGACTTAGATGTTAAACTGGGTCTTTCATATCGTAAATAAGGAATTCCTTCAGCGTTAGCAAATTCCATCGCTTGTCGAGATATATTGATAGCAAAAGGATGAGAAGCATCAATAATTCCCCGAATGGTTTGTTGACGACATAACTGTTGAATTTCTGCTGTATCTAATTTACCTGTGAGGATAGTAATTACTGAATTATTCGGGTAAAGATGATAAGCAGTTGGGGTTGTTACGGTAATAATACAAGGAAAAGAATGGTCGGCAATATTTTGGGCAAGATTAACGCTATCCCCTGTCCCTCCAATTAACCAAAGTTTCCCAACATTTTCCATGTAATGGTTAATAATCTCTTCCTTTTAAAGCCTTAGTAAAATTTTGGCGATAGGATGTATTCACCGCTAACAATACTGGCCAAAGTAACGCTAACATCAATTTCGTTGGTAACTGACGATTAAAATTAGTCCGATTATAGCCCGACATAAATTTCCAGATCCCTACTAAATAAATTCCTAAGACAATGATAGCAATTAGTTCACTCATGTTAACCCTCTTGATATTCGTTTTTCCTATCCATATCTAATTTTAACCCATCGTCGAGATAGTTATTAAGGTAACCATTGAGGTTTAAAGCCAAAAGTCAGTTCTTGAGGTTGAATCTTTAAAGATTTATTAGGTTCTTTTAAATCTGGTAAAGGAAGCAACCAAACTTGCCCATCAGCGATCGCCTTTTTATTGGTTGTCAGTAAATCAGAAGGTGATTGGGCAACCGTAGTTACCACCTGATCAAATAATAAAGCCACTCCATCAGGGGACATACTCAAAACCACATCTCCATAGTTAGGTAAAGCTAATAAGGGTAAATCTGTTCCTTTTTTCAGATTCATCACTGACAAAAAAGGTTCTTCTCGATATTGTCCATTTTCTCCTTGAATGATATCTGTTTTTAAACAGTATAGATCTTCTTGCTCTCTGGGTTCAAATTGACAATCTAGAATAGGATAAGGGGTACGAAAGAGTTCTTGACTTTCCCCATCTTGATTAATAACAACTAAAGAACGAGTGTAATCAATATTATTTTTAACTAACAAAAGTTTCTCTCCATTTTCTGAAAAACCAAGGGGTTTTTGGTAATTTTGAAAAATACGAGAGGTTCCTCCATCGGCCCCCAAGGAAACCATACGGACACCTCCTTGTTGACTCACTGCTAACCGTTTTCCATCGGGAGAAATGACAAATTCAGACCCAGGAATTCCTAAAGAGATGGGTTTATTATCTTCAGTAATTATCCATAAACTACTATCATTGCTATTTCTTTGATTAACTCGTTCTACTACAATTATTTTACCATTTTTAGAAAGGGTAAAACCGACATTTTGATACTGGTTTGCATCAAGAATTCGTTTAAGTTTTCCTGCCCGTTGAGAAGGAGTTTTGGACGGATCAATATTAAACCCTGTGGTTACAGTATAAAGTTCTTGTTTAGCTAATCCTTTACCACGAATATTGGGTTCAAAGGCAGTAAAAAGTATTTTTTCACTATCTGGATAAATTTTGAAGTTAGTAACAATTAAATCTTCAGGTGTAAGAATGGTTTTTTTAGGTTGATTTAGATTGGTAATATTGTAGAGAATTAAACGACCTTTTTCCTCTCCTCCAACACCAATATAAGCCAAAACGCGATCGCGGGTACTAAATAAGCTAACAAAAGATTCGAGATTTTCATTTTTGTAGCTAAGTTGAACATTTTCTAATTTTATTTGATAATTCGTTCCGTAAATAGGGGGATCATTTAAAGTATAAATTAATGTTCTTCCCTGCCAAGAAATTTTTCCAGGAAGGGGAGGTTCAATAATCAAGTTTTTTTCAACACTATTGATATCAACGGGACGATTAAAACTGAGGGTAAATGTTTTATCTTTAACCCCTACTTTTTTTCCTTCCCAACTAAAATATTTAACTTTAAAGGGAACTTGATATCCTACGATTAACATCGTTGAAATCCCTATGGTTAGAAATAAAATACAACTGATTACTATCCAATCAAATTGCTGAATTTTTTTGAGTAAATCTTTGATTTTTATCGTTTTTTTCAGGATGTTAACCATAAGTTTTTCCGTCTAATCTTCTAATAGTTCAATAATACCTTGTTGGCCATCAATTTTCACCCGTTGACCTTCTTTAAATCGTTTTGTGGCATGATCAATATTCATAACCGCAGGAATACCATATTCTCGGGCAATGATTGCCCCATGAGATAAAGCCCCTCCAACTTCTGCTATAATACCATTGGCATTGGCTAGTAACGGTCCCCACCCTGAGTCAGCATAGGGAATAACAAGAATCGTATTGGGTTTAATTTCCCCTACTTCTTGAAAGTTATGACATACTTTAATATATCCTTCTACTTGTCCAAAACTTGCCCCAATTCCTTTAAATTTTCTCTGAGAATCATTGGATAATTTTGTTTCATTCTCTGGTACAGTTGTCATATTCCCATAAACAATGTAAGGAATATAGTTTAAACTTTTATTAATTTTAAATTCCTGTTGTCTTTCCCTAATTTTAGTCTGTGATTTTGAATCAATTTCTTGCTCTTCTTCTGTTATAATTTCTACGATTTCAGCATAGGTTAATTGAAATATATCTTGGGTTTCCTCAATGATATTTTTTTTCATTAAATCTTGGGCTAAAGCTAGAAAATGCCAGCGCAATTGAGCTAAAAATTTAGAATAAATTTCTGTTACTTTTCCTTTTAAATTCAATCTTCTTTGAACTTGCTTAATTCTCCAGTTTTTCTTATTATTTCTAATATTATTATTTCGCTTATTATGCTTTTGAGTTAGCTGAATTAATAGGGTTTTGACCAGATTGGGATGATCTTGCCAACAAGGAATAGAAATATCAGTTGCCACATCACTCAAATAACCATACTTCTCTATAATTAAACTAAATTCTTGGATTATTTTTCGTCCATTTTCGGTTTTTTCTAACAGTGAAAATAAATCCTCAGCACTTTTAATATTATCAATATTTATCAATAAAATAATTTCATTAGCTAAATTTTCTAATGCTTGTAAAGCAGCGATTTCTGGTGTCATTTTATTATTTAGTTGTTCAGGAGACACCTTGAGTAAAGCTTGCCTCAACGCTAAACTTAAAGGGGCTAAAATACTATAATAAGTTGCTGGTTTCAATATAGATAAAATAGTTTCAATATTGTGCAATAATTCTTGAGGAGAAAGTTGCTTAATTTCTTGATTTTCTAATCTATCTAATTGAGGTTTAAATCGTTTCTGATAATCTTGCCAAAAGTCCTTTTCTAAAGTCCATTCTCTTTTCAATAAACGTAATAAACCAGGTAAATTACTGAGAGTAGAACTTAAAGATGGTTTTGTCATTTTTGTTCCCCTCGTCAGAAATTCTAAACTTTCTGGAGGTAGTCCCATTCGTCGAAAAATTTGTCCCAGTAAAGTAGCATTAAAATAGGCTTGTTGATAGTGTAATATAGCGGTTTGATTGAAGTCCAAATCGGCTGCTTTTTCCTTTAAAACGAGGCTAAAAATATCACCCCACACCCCACAAGTTAACGGTTTATTAATAGACCAAGTTAAGGGAGGTATAACACCTGGAATTACTTCAGAGGCAATTTTTCTTGTCCAAATTGGTTGTAAATTCGTGATAGTTCTTGTTTGTAATATCCATAAGGTTTCTCCATCATAACTCCATTCTATATCTTGAGGAATGCCATGATATAAAGTTTCAATATCTCTAGCTAAAATGGCTACTTTTTCAATAATAAAATCAGGAACATTTCGTGATGTTATTTGCTCAGATGTTTTGATGTTAATGACATCATTTTCTAATTCATTATATACTTCAACTTGATACTGTTCAGGAGTTATTTTACCCGAAACAATTTGATTTGCTGCCCCAGGTAAAGCTTCAATTATCACACAGTTATTGAGGGGATTAACGGGATCTCGACTAAAAGCAACCCCTGAAAAAGTTCCTTGAACTTGCTTTTGAATTAATAAAGCGATACCCTCATCTGTTTGTCCTCGATCTTGACGATATCTAACAGCATGGGGATGATTATAAGCAGCAAGACAGTCTAAAATAGCTGCCTTTAAAGCCCCTTGATTCGTAACATTTAAAATCGTTAAATATTGACCAGCTGCTGATGCGGTTTCTGTATCTTCTCCCATAGCAGAAGAACGGACAACAAAAGGGTTTTCAACACTTGGATCGATATAATCTAATAAAATTTGAGCATCATCTCCAGGTAATAAAATCCAGCCATTAGGAACAGCATAGCCTAAACGTCTAAGATAAGCTAAATTAGCAGCCTTTTGACCAACTTTCTCAGCTTCTAATTGATCATTTAAACACAGAAGTGATTTTTCCCCTCGAAAAAAATTAAACATGGTTTTAGAAGAAGATTTAACCCCAGTTTCTGGTAAAGACAAATCATCAGGAATTTTATAAAAAATCCAAGCCATTAACCCTGATAAACTCCAAGCTAAGATAATATAGGCCACATCATGGGGATGTCTAACGGTTAAAATAAAAGCTAATAGTAATAAAGCTACTAAACGACCCGTTACCCTATCCCGAAAAATAGTAAAGCTACTCAAACCAATTAATGCTGTCAAAAAAGTAGCTGCCCAATCATGAAGCATTATTCCCCAAAATAAATTAGTGGTTCCTGCCCCTTTTCCCATCCAATATCTTCCCATAATTAATGCCATTAATGCCACCAATTCCCAAAAGGGTTCAAATGGGAAAAAATAACGAGCCAATAAAACAGCTAAAATACCTTTTCCTGCTTCTGATAAGACAGCCAAAATTCCCAGAAAAGTCCCTCCGTGATAAAAGGCAGCCGAAACAGAAACATTACCCGTTCCTAATTGAGATAGTTTTTGTCTTTTAAAACCATAAACCAACCAATCAATGAAAGGCAATCCTCCTAACAAGGGGCAAACAAAAAAAATAATTAAAGAACCAAGAATAGAGCGCATAAAGAAATCTTAAGAGCAAAAAAATAAGTTTTGAGTCAAACTTAAATAGTAAGACCTTTAACTTTTAAAACTAAGGAGAATCCCCAGTAAAGTTATAATACAAACTCATAACAATTATGAATTAAGAGAATCAGATAGAGGATCATCCAGAACAGTACCAAGCTTATCAACTAAAGAATAATAACGAACATTTATACTATTCAGTG
>JAAUYD010297613.1_pt1 | contig 11463 bp, 8 predicted proteins | sample 7278101 | NCBI WGS metagenome assembly JAAUYD01 (sample SAMN14350128, study PRJNA611818) | marine sediment metagenome | isolation source: surface marine sediment (0.6m) | place: French Polynesia: Moorea | collected 2018-08 | reverse complement strand
TTATTTTTTTTCATATCTTTGGGTACATCAATCACAACCGCAAATTTTTTTAGTCAAACTTATAAATTAGCAGTAACTCAACCTTGGTTTGGCGCTCAAAATGTAGATGTTACTGCTCCTAATTGGTTACAAGAAGGTTTTAATTTCAGTGAATTAGAAATTCCTGTTTGGTTAAAAGAGGATCTAGGTTTGGGTATTTTACAGTTACCTTATACCAGAATATTTATTATTGTTTTGACTATTTTTTGTGTGACGGGACTTTACCTATTTTTGCAACATTCTAGATGGGGATTAAGAATTCGTGCTGTTACCCAAAATCGTAATATGAGTGCTTGTTTGGGTATCCCAACAGAAAAAGTTGATGGAATTACCTTTGCACTTGGTTCGGGACTCGCTGGTATTGCTGGATGTGCAATTAGTTTACTTGGTTCTGTGGGACCAAATACAGGACAAAATTATATTGTTGATACTTTTATGGTTGTTGTAGTTGGTGGTGTAGGAAACCTGATAGGTAGTATAGTTGCAGCATTAGGAATTGGTACGGCTAACTTTTTAATTGCTTCTGGAACTCTTACTTTTGTCTTTGCTCCTCTTCCACCTTTAGCAGATTTTTTTAAGTTCTTTTCTACAACTAGTATGGCAAAGGTGATGGTATTTGGATTAATTATTGCATTTTTACAATGGAAGCCTACTGGTATTTTTGCACGAAAAGGTAGAACTATTGATATGTAATCAAGGTGGGATTATTACTCAATATATATCTTTGGTAATGGGTAACTGCTAATTGGTATACGCTTGTATCGCTTACGCGATGAGTGGTAATTTTTTTCTAATTGCAATTGAGTTTTTCCGATAATAACCACCAAAATACTGGGTCAATTACTAGGTAAATAAAAAATACTAGGTAAATAAAAAACATGAAATCTAAAGGAGGAAAATTAATATTAATTGAGATGGGTTTAGTAATAGTGATCGCACTCATCTTAATTTTTATTATGCCTGTAATCCTGTCAGATTTTCGCCTGAATTTATTAGGAAGGTTTTTATCACTGGCGATTGTGGCTTTAGGTATAGATTTAATCTGGGGTTATACCGGATTACTAAGTTTGGGACATGGAATTTTCTTCGGTTTGGGTGGATATGCGATCGCGATGCACCTCAAATTACAAGTTCCCGAAGGTGAGTTACCGGATTTCATGGGACTTTATGCTGTGACAGAACTACCTTGGTTTTGGGAACCTTTTCATTCTTTTCCTATTGCTATTATTGCTGTTTTGATTATTCCAGCTTTGTTTGCAGGATTATTAGGATATCTAGTATTTAGAAATCGTATTCGAGGTGTATATTTTTCGATTTTGACCCAAGCTGCAACAATAGTTTTTTTTAATTTCTTTAATGGTCAACAAAAATTATTCAATGGTACTAATGGGTTAATAGATTTTACAACTTTGTTTGATTTAAAAGTTAGTGATTATAATACCCAATATATTTTCTACATTCTGACAATATTATTTCTTGGATTAACATATTTTCTCTGTCGCTGGTTAACAAGTGGACGTTTTGGGAGGGTACTGATAGCCATTCGCGATGATGAAAGTCGAGTGCGCTTTTCTGGCTATAATCCCACAGATTTTAAAGTATTAGTATTTTCTATTTCTGGCGCGATCGCGGGAATTGCAGGAGCATTTTATACTCTCCAAAGTGGTTCGGTTTCACCTACAACCATGGAGATTGCTTTTTCAATTGAAATGGTAATTTGGGTTGCAGTGGGAGGACGCAGTACCTTGGTGGGAGCAATTTTAGGTGCATTATTAGTCAATTATGCTCGTACATTTTTTAGCGAACAATTTGCAGAATTTTGGTTATTTTTCCAAGGAGCACTATTTTTAATAGTTGTTACGGTACTTCCTGATGGTGTAATCGGATGGTTACGCACTCAAGGGATAGAATTGATTAATAGAAAGAAAAAAGTTTCAACTTATCCTGAATTAGAAGAAGAATCTCAAATCCAGCAAGATTTATAGTAGAAGTAATAAGTAATAAGTAATGGATAATAAGTAATAAGTAATAAGTAATAAGTAATGAATAATGAGTAGTGAATAATGAGTAATGAGTAATGAGTAATGAGTAATTTAGTAATTAGTTAGGAATTTTATTATTATCCTACTCAATGCCCAATTCCCAATGCCCAATCTCCTCTATTATGAACACTAAAATCTTAGAAACTGAAAATGTCACTGTCAGTTTTGATGGCTTTAAAGCATTAAATAACCTCAATTTCAGTATGGATGTAGGCGAGTTGCGAGTTGCGATTGGTCCTAATGGTGCAGGGAAAACAACTTTTCTCGATGTTATTACAGGTAAGGTAAAACCTACGGAAGGAAAAGTTATTTTTAAGGGGAAAAATATTCTTTCCCTGCAAGAACACCAAATTATTCGTATGGGTATTGGTCGTAAATTTCAAACACCTCGAGTATATCTCAATTTAACAACCAGCGAAAATTTAGAACTTAGCATAAATTGCAATAAAAATATTTTTTCTACCTTGTTTACTCCTCCCAAAAATACAGAAAAAAATAAAATTAAAGGATTACTAGAAACTATTGGTTTAACTTCCAAAGCAAATATCAAATCTTCTTTTCTTTCTCATGGAGAAAAACAACGTTTAGAGATTGGGATGTTAGTCGCACAATCTCCAGATTTATTATTAGTGGATGAACCAGTTGCTGGTTTGACCGATGAAGAAACTTATAACATTGCACAACTGCTTTTAATGCTTGCAGAAAATCATTCAATTCTTGTGATTGAGCATGACATGGAATTTGTCCGACAAATTGCGAGAAAAGTGACAGTTCTGCATGAAGGTTCAGTTTTATGTGAAGGTAATATTGACGAAGTACAAAACGATCCTCGCGTTATTGAAGTCTATTTGGGACAACAGAATAATAATTAATTCTAAATTAAATTAATTAACTCTAAATTAAATACATTTAAACTAAATACATATTGAATTCAAAACCACTCTCAACAAAATTAATACCAAGTAAAAATTAATGTTGCAAATATCTAATTTAAATGTTTACTATGGCGAAAGTCATATTCTACGAGATGTTGATTTGAGCGTCCCCCAAGGACAAATGGTATGCTTAATTGGACGTAATGGAGTAGGCAAAACTACTCTCATGAAAACAATTATGGGTTTACTCAAACCCCGCAGTGGTACTATTAACTTTTCTGGAACCATTATCAATTCTAAATCTCCCGACCAAAGAGCAAAAATGGGAATTGGTTACGTTCCTCAAGGGAGAGAAATTATTCCTCGTTTAACAGTTAAAGAAAATCTATTATTGGGTTTAGAAGCAAGAAATAAACAAGTAAGAAATAAACAAGTAAGAAATAAAGGAATAAATAATGCAGATATACCTGAAAATATTTTTAGATTATTCCCCGTGTTAAAAACAATGTTATCGCGTATGGGTGGTGACTTAAGTGGAGGACAACAACAACAACTCGCGATTGCTCGTACTTTAATGGGAAAACCCCAATTACTAGTATTAGATGAACCTACTGAGGGTATTCAACCATCAATTATCTTAGAAATTGAAGCCGCTGTCCGCAACATTATTGAAACTACTGGAATTTCTGTTTTATTAGTTGAACAACATTTACACTTTGTTCGTCAAGCTGATTACTATTATGCAATGCAAAAAGGTGGTATTGTTGCCTCTGGTTCTACTGGCGAACTGAGTCAAGATGTGATTCAAAGGTTTTTAGCTGTTTAAATTTTTATCTTTTAAGTAAGTCGGGTAAAAATTTCAAGGTATGTCTGAAGCGTTAACACTTAACGACTACCACTATGCTGAGGATGGAAATAACAATAAGTGTTATAGACTACTTATTTTTTTAAGTATTTATATTGCTCTTCCATTACTCTCGCCAGAATATATTCTGAAATTATTACAGCAAAAGGATTTACGGAAAAATAAATTTTTTAGGCTTTGTGTGAGAGATTAAGGTTCAAATCTTCAAAAGTGTCTGGGTTTTAGATTTTATCTAAGATTATTATCTCACCAGAGTGATGAAAGAACGATATATACTTGTTGTTTTGTTTTTTGGTGCCTAATTACCACTAAAAAAGATATTTATAATGTCAAGTATAAAATAAACTCTTTATTAATGCTTTAAATTTAATAACTGTTTTTAAATTTAGGAATAATTCAGGAAGAGTAGTTGTAATATAAGCTACTGAGGTGTTTTAGATATTCGTCTTAAAATCATTCTAGTCATTTACGTGTATAAAAAAATATAAATTTTAGGTAAAAACAGGTATAAATTAAATTTCATCAGCCATAAAAAATATACTGTTTATATACAGCTAATAGTTACGCACTTAATTTTTCGTTAGCTGCTAAAAAGCTTATTTGTTCGAGTACCCTGTCATTATCCTTAGTGTTAGCCATAGTACAGAGCAAAACAGTTTATGTGAGCTATTAATGGCAGCAAAACACAAGGTCTGTATTTTGTAATTGTCAATAAGCTGAGTGATATTGGCTAGAATCAGAGTTTTTGTTTCATAAAAACTCTAAAGGTTTTAACCTCAAACTTTTGGAGACATCATATTCTTTGGGAATCGTCTCATTCCCAGTATTTCAACTATAGATATTACTTGTGAGAAATTAACCTAAGTAGAAAGGACGAAAGCAAATGAATTTCGATGTAGAAGCATTCAAAGTATCCAACAACATAAAAAAACAGAAAAACGATCCAATGGCTGCAAAAGTAGGTTTGGAACTAGCTTCTGTTTATAACCAATATATGGCAGTTGAAGCCTTACAAGAGGGCTATTCCATGTTGCCAATATATGGTGATGAAGTTGCAATAGATTTTGTTGCAACAGATGATGCAGATGCTTTACTAACTGATTTAGAAGAATTAGGTTTAAAACAAGGTTCGGTTTATGGTCGGGTCGTTTCCGGAATGTTGCCTATCGAAGCTATTCCCTCCGCTGCGAGTTCGGAATATCTGAAATTTGCTAGACCAGCTATGGCGATGACTAATGTGGGACTGGTTACAAGCGAAGCAGATATCGCCATGGGTGCTGATGTTGCTCGTTCTAATTTTAATGTGGATGGTACTGGAGTCACCGTAGGTGTCCTATCGGATAGTTTTGACAACCTTGGTGGTGCTGCTGATGATGTTGCTAGTGGTGACCTTCCCGGTTTGGGGAATCCGTTAGATAATACTATACCCATCAATGTATTAGAAGAATTACCTGGTGGTGGTATTGATGAAGGTCGCGCCATGATTCAGTTGGTTCATGATATAGCTCCTGGAGCCGAACTTGCTTTCCACACAGCTTTTTTGGGTGAGGCTGATTTTGCTAATGGCATCATAGAACTGGCAGAACAGGCTGGATCTGAAGTTATTGTAGATGACATCATCTACTTTGCCGAACCGATGTTCCAAGATGGGATTATTGCTCAGGCTGTAGATCAAGTAGTCGCAGAAGGTGTAAGCTATTTTTCCTCTGCAGGTAACAATGCTCGTAATTCTTACGAAAGCACTTTCAATCCCAGCAATCAGTTTGAGCCTACTTTTGGTGGTGAATTCCATGATTTTGATCCAGGGGCGGAAGTAGATGTTTTACAAAGTATTACAGTTCCAGTTGGTGCAGAATTTATCATCTCTTTTCAATGGGATTCACCTTTCTTTTCTGTAAGTGGTGGTACTGGCTCTCCTAATGATTTAGATATTTTCGTGTTTGATGAATCCGGGACGAATGTATTAACTGGTAGTGCTGCTCCTAATACAGGTAACGACCCTGTAGAAATTTTTCAGTTTGTCAACGATGGTTCATTCGGAACAGACCAATTTAACTTGGCAATCTCAAATTTTGCAGGTGCCGATCCAGATTTAATGAAATATGTATTATTTGAAAGTGGTGGTGTAACCATCAATGAGTTCGATACCAATAGCAGCACAGTGTACGGACACGCCAATGCTGCAGGTGCTGAAGCTGTTGGCGCAGCTTTTTACCAAGACACTCCTGAGTTTGGTGTGAATCCAGCACAATTGGAGGATTTTTCTGCTGCTGGACCTACTCCCATCTTGTTTGATGAAAATGGTAATCGTCTATTAGATCCCGAAGTCCGTCAAAAGCCAGAAATTGTAGCACCTGATGGTACTAACAATACCTTTTTCCCTCCTTTCCCTGGAGCAGATGTAGAAGGTGATGGTTTTCCCAACTTTTTCGGTACATCAGCTGCTGCTCCTCATGCAGCGGCAGTTGCAGCTTTAATGCTGGATGCTGCTCCTGGTACTACTCCTGCTGATATATACGAAACTTTAGAAAGTACAGCCTTGGATATGGACGATCCATTTACCCCTGGTTTTGATGTCGGTTTCGATGATGCTAGTGGGTTTGGTTTAATCCAAGCAGATGAAGCGATCGAGGAATTGATAGGCTCTGCAACTGATGAACCCAATGATACTATTTCCCAAGCAATTGCCACTAACCTAAGTTCTGCAAATCCAGGAAGCATATTACTTTCAGGTGTGATTGGCAACAATCCGAATATACCACCTACGAGTGATGTGGACATCTACGAACTCCAACTTGAAGCAGGTGATCGGGTTACTATCGATATCGACGCCAATGAATTTGCCTCAAGTTTAGATTCAATCTTGCGGTTATTTGACTCTAACGGAAATGAAGTTGCTGTAAGCGATGACACTCCTGCTCCTGGAGAACCCTTTAGCTTAGATTCTTACATCGATTTCTCCGCTCCTATAACTGACAACTATTATGTTGGTGTTAGTAGTTTTGCAAACTTCGGCTATAGTCCTCTTATTGCAGGTAGTGGTGATGGCTTCAGCACTGGTGCATACGATATTAATATTGCCATAGGGCTAACTGGAGATGAGAATGGTGGGTTTGAGACTGGAGACTTCACCGCTTGGGAAAACATTGGTGATACCAGTATCCAAACGGCTGAATTTGGTACTGTTCCTACTCAGGGGAATTTCCAAGCTTTGCTAACCACAGGTGCGGGTTCAGTTAGTGATACCACTCTAGAAAACTTCTTAGGCTTGAATTTTGGAGATATAGACAATATTAGCAATGAAGATGCAACTGAAGGTTCAGCCTTGCAGAGGACAATCACTGTGGAAGCTGGGGATATTTTAAGCTTTGATTTTAACTTCCTTACTAATGAAGGAACGCCCACATTTTTCAATGACTTTGGCTTTGTCTCAATCATTCCCAATTCATTATCTGAATTAGCCGACACTAACAATTTCTTTGTCTTATCACCCACGGAATTCTTTGAGGAGACAGACTACAATAATTTCACTTTTGAGTTTTCCGAAGCTGGAACCTACACAGTAGGCATCGGAGTAGTAGATTTGATAGATAATATTGTTGATTCAGGATTGCTGGTAGATGATTTTAAGATTGTTTCAGAAGATGAAGCAATTTTAGGAACAAACAATGATGAGTTCCTTTTTGGCGAAGTTAGTGATGATACTATCTATGGAAAAGGAGGTAATGACCAAATCTTTGGTAGTGAGGGTGTAAATAATCTTTATGGTGGTGCTGGAAATGACACCATTTATAGTGGTTCACAAGCTGACACAATTTATGGTGGTGCTGGAGATGACACCATTTTTGCTTCTGAAGGCGATAATATCGTATTTGGCGGTCTTGGAGATGACACCATTTATACTGGCTCTGGTAACGATAAGATTGTTGGTGGCTTTGGTAACGATATTATCTGGCTTAGCGGTGGTCAGGATATAGTTGTCTTAGAAGCGGGTAAAGGAACTGATACGATTAACAACTTCCAACTAGGTCAAACCACTTTTGATATTTCTGGTAATCCCAATGACCTTTCAATTGTTAATGGTATTAATGGTGCTGAGATTTCTCAGTTTGGAGAGCTTTTAGCTGTTGTGAGTTGGAACTCAGCTAGCACACTAGTTGATAATATCGATACTGTATTTGTGTAATACCAAAGAAGGCTATAATATTTTGATTCCAGTCTAATAGGTTTACTAAAGCATTTTTGTCGGTTGGGTTTTGCTGTGGCTTAACCCAACACCACACAAGCTTGTGATTGAAAAAAACCACGTTTGATTTATCATAGTCAAGTATAAAATAACATCTAATAAAATCTTTAATTTCTACACTATTAATTGAGTTTAATAAAAAAATATCCATTCTTTTGTCTATACAAGCAATAGAATAGTTTTATCTTTCTATATTAAAATCATATTTTTTATTTTCGTATCTCAAACATCATAAATTTTAGATGAAAAGAAATCTATCAAAAAAAGTTTGAACGGGGAAAATATACAGTGATTATAAGAGGAATGAGATTGCTCATGACCGAGCTGTAATACGATTTATATGAGTTTATTATTATTACTCTTGACGCTATCTATTATGTAGATTAATGGTAGCTAAACATCAAGTCTGTATTTTCAACTATCAATAATTAAGGTGAGATAGCCTGGAATTTCAATCATTGCTTCACAAAAATTCCTAAGGCTTTAACCTCAAACTTTTGGGGATATCTCATTTTTGTGGAATGTACTTATTTCAAACAGCTTGAGTGTTTGAGTATCGATATTACCTGCAAATAAGTAACCCAATTAAAAGGAAAAAAGTAAATGAATAATGTGATTGTGGGAACAAATCATAGTGAATCCCTTTTTGGCACAGTTGGTAATGATACTATCTATGCGAAGGGAGGTAATGACCAAGTCTTTGGTAGCGAAGGCGTTAATACTCTATTGGGTGGTCGTGGAGATGACACCATTTATGGTGGTTCCCAGACTGACATTATTTTCGATAGTAAAGGTGATGATGGGATTTTCGCTGCTGAAGGTAAAAACCTTATAGTTGCCGGTCGTGGAGATGACACCATTTATGGTGGTTCCCAAGCTGACATCATTTACGCTGGCAAAGGTAACGATACTATTTTCGCTGCTGAAGGCGATAATATCGTATTTGGCGGTCGTGGACATGACACCATTTATACTGGTTCTGGTGATGACAGAATTAATGCTGGTGCTGGAAACGATACCATCTGGCTTGGTGGTGGTCATGATGTAGTTGTTCTAGAAGCTGGTGAGGGAGTCGATACAATTAATAACTTCCAGTTAGGTCAAACCAGATTTGATATTTCCGGAAATCTCCACGATGTTTCAATTGTTGATGGTGCTCATGGTGCTGAAATTTCTCTATCTGGACACCTTCTAGCTGTTGTCAGTTGGAATTCAGCAAGCACACTTATCGATAATATGAATACTGTGTTTATTTAATGCGATGAACGTTTATCGCAATACTTTTGATTCAATCATCATTTAACAACATTTTTTGATTGAATCACATACATGATATGTCCTAGATGTTGTAGTTCCGCATCTAGGACATATTTTTGAATATCTTTGACAAGCCAGGTACAGGGTATTTATAGAGCCTCTCCACGAAAGTATTGACGAGAAAAATATCAATAGATTCATAGAACTTAACATCAGCAAATCTGTAAGAAAACCTCTATCAAAAGTAAGAGAATAAGGATTAAAGATGGATCAAAATCAAAGTCAAGCAAAATTCAACTATGGTGAAGCTTTACAGAAGTCTAACCTTTTCTATATGGCTCAGCGCTCTGGTGAATTACCAGAAGATAATCCGATTCCTTGGCGTGGTAATTCTGCTCTTAATGATGGTGCGGATGTAGGTCGCGATCTAAGGGGTGGCTACTATGATGCAGGAGATCATGTCAAATTTGGATTTCCCATGGCGTTTTCAATGACCATGCTCAGTTGGGGTGTAGAGCAATATCGTGATGGTTATATTAAAGTTGCTCAACTTGATGAAACCCTTGCAAATATCAAATGGGGAACTGACTATATTCTCAAAGCTTACGACGACCAAGGAACTATCACCACCGAAGATGACATATTCTGGGGTCAGGTAGGTGATGGTCAAACAGACCATAGCTTCTGGGGAGCACCCGAAGATATGACAATGGGTCGCCCTGCTTTTAAAGTTGATGCCCAAAATCCCGGTTCAGACTTAACAGGGGAAAGTGCTGCTGCACTTGCTTCTGCTTCTATTGTTTTCCGTGGTAATGATGATGCTTATGCTGACATACTCTTGGAAAAAGCAAAGCAGCTTTATGAATTTGCAGATAAATATCAAGGTGCTTACTCTGATTCCATTAAGGATGCTGCTAATTTCTATAATTCCTTTAGTGGTTACAGAGATGAATTAGCTTGGAGCGCGGTTTGGTTACACAAAGCAGTTCAAGCTGCTGGCGAGACTGATAACACATACTTAGATCAAGCAGAGAGTTATTATAGTGACCCAACTTGGTCCCATGACTGGGATAATAAAACCCCTGGTACTGCTGTTATCCTTGCCCAAGAAACTGGTAAAGACAAATATAAACAGGCTGTAGAAACTTGGTTAGATGGCTGGATCGATCCTAACGGTAGTGTCTCTAAAACCGAGGGTGGTTTAGCATGGATCACCCCCTGGGGTTCGCTACGTCATGCAGCCAATACATCCTTGATCGCAGGTATTTATGGTGAAACAGTAAACGATAAAGGAGGAAAATACACAACTTTTGCAGAAAGTCAAATTAATTACATTTTGGGAGATAATCCCAGAAATTTTAGTTACATGGTGGGTTTTGGTGAGAACTTTCCTCAGAATCCTCATCATCGCTCAGCATCTGGGACTAACGATATCAATAATCCCGACCCTAATGAATATACTCTCTACGGAGCACTAGTTGGTGGTCCAAAGCAGGCTAATGATTTTGCTTATGAAGATTTTCGTACTGATTATCAAGCAAATGAAGTAGCGTTAGATTACAATGCGGGTTTAACTGGTGCTCTTGCACGGATGACAGAAAAATTTGGTGGAGAAGCATTGACCGAAATTCCTGGTATTCTCCTGGATGGAAGTTTTAACTTAGATAACAGTATTAACCCTGATGAAGCTGTTAACCCTGATGTAGATTCTGACATTGACGGAAATAGTGACTCAGCCGATCCAACCACTGGTGGTGGAACTGATGGAGACTTTAATCCTGATGGAGGAGCTAACAAAACCGATCCACTCATTGGTGATGTCAATTTTTCTGTTGTTAGTGAATGGGATAATGGCTTTACGGGCAATGTAATAATTACCAATAATAGCGATCAAGCCATAAATGGTTGGGAGTTAGAATTTAATGCTCCTTTTGAGATGAATGATATTTGGGGTGGTAGCATTGAAAGCCATCAAGGAGACCAATATGTTATTACAAATGCTGCCTGGAATGGTTTTCTTGCAGCAGGGGAATCAATTGAGTTTGGCTTTAATGGTAGTAATTCCGATCGCATGAACCTAGAACTAAGTAATGTGGAGTTGAATAATGTTATCATTGGAGCAGCAGAGTAGACTTTAGC
>JAAUYD010111245.1_pt1 | contig 11463 bp, 8 predicted proteins | sample 7278101 | NCBI WGS metagenome assembly JAAUYD01 (sample SAMN14350128, study PRJNA611818) | marine sediment metagenome | isolation source: surface marine sediment (0.6m) | place: French Polynesia: Moorea | collected 2018-08 | reverse complement strand
GACCCCCTCGGCCCCGGCCACATCACCGTCCACCCCACCGGCACCACGCGCCCCAACGCCTCCAGCATCAATCACCTCACCGGCCAGACCATCGCCAACACCGTCATCGCCCGCCTCGGCACCGGTCGCGCCGTGTCGATCTACACCTACGCCGCCACCCACGTCATCGTCGACGTCGCCGGACACCTCCCCACCAGCAGCTACACCCCGCTCGACGCACCAGCACGCCTCGCCGACACCCGACCCGGCTTCACCACCATCGACGGGCAGGACGCCGGCAACGGACGCGTGCCGGGCGGCCACAGCCTGCAACTCGAGGTGACCGGACGAGCCGGCGTTCCGCTCGACGCCTCCGCCGTGGTGTTGAACGTCGCCGCCGTCGACCCCCTCGGACCCGGGCACATCACCGTCCACCCCACCGGCACCGCGCGCCCCAACGCCTCCAACATCAACCACTCCCCCGGCCAGACCATCGCCAACACCGTCGTCGCCCGCCTCGGTGCGGGCGGTCAGGTCTGCATCTCTGCGCACGCTGCGACCCACCTCGTCGTCGACGTCGCCGGCCACCTCGCCGGCCCGGCTCCGCCGGCCACCGGATCCGATTGCGAGCAGCCGCAGCAGATCGCCTACGCGAGGGCCGAAGCGCCCGAGGATCCGTGGATGCTCCCCGCCCTGTGGCTCATGGACGCCGACGGTTCCGACCAGCGTCGGCTGGACACCGGCATCTACGTCGACGGTGGCCCCGACTGGTCACCCGACGGGACGCAGCTCGCCTTCACCGGGTTCGATCCCGGTGTCTCGACCCCGTTGGGCGTCGTCCCCGACGTCTGGATCGTCGACGCCGACGGTACCGGCCTCCGGAACCTCACCGATCTGCCCGGGCCGAACCACGCCGTGTCACTGTCGTGGTCGCCCGACGGTCAACAGATCGCGTACGTGACGACGGCCTGGGACATCTGGATCATCGACGCCGACGGCACCGACAACCGTCGCATCACCAACGACGTCCTTCAGCAGGACTCGGTGGACTGGTCGCCGGACGGCGCGCTCCTCCTTTACAACGCCAACGTGGTCGACGGCACCGTGCTCACGGGGACGAGCGAGATCTGGACGATCGAACCCGGCGGCGGCAATCCGACTCGGCTGACCGACCCCGGGAACCTCGGCGGACCGACCTGGTCGCCGGACGGTTCCGAGATCGCCTTCGTGGAATGGGACTTCTCCGGCGCTGCGTCCGACGACCACTCCGACGTGTGGATCATGAACGCCGACGGCTCCGGCCAGCGCAACCTCACCGACGACCCGACACGGTTCGATGGTTCGCCGGCGTGGTCGCCCGACGGCACGATGATCGCATTCGACTCCGAGGGGCCGTTCGGGCCCTACGTCGATCCCGCGAGCGGGGACACGGAGTGCTGCGTCAACGATCCACCTGCCGACATCTACGTGATGCGGGCCGCAGGAGGTCCCAAGACGCAGCTCACCTTCGGCGACGCGATCGAAGTGTGGCCGGCCTGGCAACCGCACCCGACGGGCGGCGCAGCCGGTCCGTGAAGGGCCCCGCGCCGACGGGGCGGGGGCACGTACCACCGTCCCGCGGGCGGGATATTCGGCGGAGCGGCGGCACTGACCTTGCGTACCATCGGAGGTCGTTCCGGACGCGCCGCGCAGCGGCGCGACGAAGAAGGGAGACGCTGATGGCGCTCGTGACGTGGGACGAGATCGGCGGTGTACCCGTGCACTACGCACGCGACCTGGTTCCGTCGGTGCGAAACCGGGGTACGCGACGCCGGTTCCGATCGCAGGCGGCCTTCAAGGCCAAGTTGGACGCGATGTTCGCCGAGATGTGGGAGCACTGCGGGCTCGGGAAGGCGAGCGTCATCGTCACCGCTGGTGCGTTCGTCGACAAGGCCGGCATGCACGGCGAAGGCCGGGCGTTCGACCTCGACGGCATCGTCTGGCTCGCCGACGACGAGCGGGCGGAGCGCGAGTTCTACAGCGTCGACTTCGCCGCCGATGCGCCGTTCTACTGGGCAGTCGGTGGGATCCTGAACCGGCACATGAGGTTCGTGCTCCATGCGGCGTTCGACGCCACCCACGAAGATCACTTCCACATCACCGACAAGCATCCGCCCGGGTTCAGCTCGACGTCGCCGTCGGCGGTCAAGTACCTCCAGGCGGCGATCACCCACGTGCACGGCCGGCCGATCGCGATCGACGGCGACAAGGGACCACGCACGAACGCCGCACTGCAGGCCGTGCTCGAGCAACTCGACATCGATGGACCGATCGACGATCCGGCGGTCTGGGCGGCCTTCAACCTGGCGACCGCCCGGTTGGGAATGGGCGCCACGACGACCGATTCGGCAAGCGATCGGGCGCTCGACGACGAGTCGACACCGCGCCGCGAAGACGTCGCGCCGACCGGTGATCACGAGCGGCCGCTCGACACCGAGACGAGCGCGTCGTTCCGACTGCGACTGAGGACGCCGCGCATGCGTGGCGACAAGGTCAAGGAGCTGCAGCGGGCCCTCAAGGCGGCCGGACACGACCCCGGGCGGGTCGACGGCATCTTCGGGTCGAAGACGAAGCGCGCCGTCGAGGACTTCCAGCGGCAGCTCGGGCTCGATGTCGACGGGATCGTCGGACCGATGACGTCGGGGCGGCTCGACGACTTCACCCTCCGCGACGTGCCGGTCGGTGCACCCATGCGTGTGCTCGGCCCGATGTCGGACTGGTCGGCGATACCCGTCCGCACGCGGCGCATCCGGGCGATGCAGATCCTCACCGACCGGTACGGGTACCCGGTGAACGGCGCGGCCGGGATCGTCGGCAACCTCGAGGCCGAGTCCGGTGTCATGCCGAACCGTGTCGAGGGCAGCAGGGCCAGTGCTCCGATGACCAGCGCCAACAACCAGGGCACCTCGACGACGTGGACCGCGGAACAGGTGATGAACCGCGCTCCGGGCCAGACGGGTCCGAAGCGTCCCGGCGCCGGCCTCGCCCAATGGACGTTCCCGACCCGCCGGGCCGGTCTCTTCGAGCATCGCTTCGAAGGTTCGAAGCTCGGCGCGGCCATCCTCTTCGACATGGACGCGCAGATCGACTACCTCGTGGATGAGCTCAGGTCGTCGCAGTTCAGGACGACGGTCGACGAGGTCGTGCGCGCCGCAGGGGTCACGGTCGACAGGGCGAGCGACGTGTTCCTGCTGGAGTTCGAGCGCCCGGCCGACATGGGCACCACGCAGCAGCAGAAGCGACGCGAGTTCGCCAGGCGGGTGCTCGAGGACTTCCGCGCCGTAGAGGAGTAACCGCCTGCGTCACTCGCGGCACGGGTGAGCACCTCGGTGTCACCGTCCGGAGGTCGCGTCGCGGCGTGGTCGACGGTGAGGTGTCGCAGGGCACTGGCCGCCGGATGCTCGGCAGCTGTTCGACGGAGACGAGCAGAGTCGGTCGTCGCAGCGACCGCTGATCGCTGATCCGACGGGCCGGTTATGATGCGGGTGAGGGAGCTGCCGTCGCCGGCCTCTTCTGCCCGAACGATCGTGGTATCGAAGGGGGTTTCGCCGTGAACGGGTCGAGGCGACGGGCGAGAGGTCGTGGGCGAACTCCGGTGAGATGCAGTGCCCTCCTCGCCGCGACTGCATGTGCCGGTCTTGCGGTCCCGGCGGTTGCGTTGGTCGCGCCTCAGGGCCCGGCGGCGGCGAGTGCGCCGGGCTACAACGGGCTCATCGCGTTGAGCACCAGCGCTGGCTCGTCGTCGGGCGGGTCCAGCATCTGGACGATGCGAGCGGACGGATCCGGCCTCCGGGAGTTGACGAAGGGAAGCACTCCCTCCTGGTCGCCGGACGGGAAGCACATCGCGTTCTCGGATGCGAACCTGGACAAGGGCATCTGGGTCATCGGTGCCGGTGGCGCGAACCTCACCCAACTGTCGACCGGATCGGACTGGAGCCCGACGTGGTCGCCGGACGGGTCCAAGATCGCATTCGCACGATTCACCGAGCACGCTGGCGGCGCTGATGACTACGACATCTGGGTGATGGACAGCGACGGGAGCGATCAACAACACCTGGGAGGCTGGTCCGGATCGTGGGAGACGTTCCCGACGTGGTCGCCGGACGGGTCCAGGATCGCATTCGCGTCGGATCGGTTCTACGTTCGCAAGAGCGAAGGGATCGGCGACATCTTCGTGATGGACGCGAACGGATCCGACGTCTCCCGTCTCACGCGTCACACCGCCGGCGACGGCTTTCCAGACTGGTCACCCGACGGCACCAAGATCCTGTTCACGAGACGATCCGACCCGCATCTCGCCGCCCAGGAGTTGTACACCGTCGCTCCTGACGGAACCGGGGTAGAGCTCCTGACCGAGTTCGTCAACGTCGGTCAGGCCAGTTGGTCCCCCGAAGGCGAACACATCGTCGTCAACGGTGGATACTCCAGCGATCTGTACCGGATCCGCGGCGATGGACGCGGAGCACCGGTGCAGCTCACGTCGCTCCGTCTGAGCGACGACAAGTACTCCGACTGGCAGCCCGTCGCGACGAAGCCATCTTCGGCTGGGGAGTTCACATCCCTGACGCCGGCCCGGATCCTGGACACGCGGACCGGGAACGGCCGCAACGGCGCGACGACCCCGTTGGGCGCCACCGCATCGTTCGCAGTGCAGATCACGGGCCGCGGCGGCGTCGCTGCCGATGGGGTGTCGGCGGTGGTGATGAACGTGACGGTGACCCAACCGACCGCGCCGAGCTACTTGACGGTCTGGCCGACCGATGTCGATCGGCCGCTGGTGTCGAACCTCAATTACGTGGCAGGGCAGACCGTCCCGAACCTGGTGACCGTCGCGGTGGGCGCCGGAGGGCGGGTCAGCGCGTTCAACCGGTTCGGTTCGGTGCACGTGATCTTCGACGTCGTCGGGTTCTATGCCGACAGGAGCGGTCCCGCCGGGTCTCGGTTCCATTCGATCGATGATCCGTTCCGGTACTTCGATACCCGTACCGGTCTGGGAGGTGTCGGCGTGGGCCCGGTCGGGCCCGACGAGTCCCTGCAGTTCGGCGTGCTCGGCAGAGGTGGCGTCCCGGGTGTCGGTGTGTCCGGTGTCGTGATGAACGTCACCGTCACTCAGCCGACCCAGCCGAGCTATCTCACGGTGTACCCGAACGACGTCGCAACGCCTCCACTGGCGTCGAACCTGAACTATGTGGCGGGATTGACGGTCCCGAACCTGGTCGTCGTGCGCGTGCCGCCGAGCGGGATCGTCAACTTCTACAACCGGCACGGGTCGGTGCATGTGCTCGCCGACGTCGTCGGGTACTTCGACGACGACCGATTCGGTGAGGCCGGCCGTTTCGTCGGGCTCAACCCGAGCCGCCACTTCGACAGTCGCGAGATGCTGGACGAGCCGATCTGCGAGGACTGCGGGCTGACACTTGCGATCGCCGGCTGGGCAGGGGTGCCGGTGGTCGGCGCCCGCGCTGCGGTGTTGAACGTGACCGCAACCGAACCGACCGCTCCCAGCTACACGACCGTGTTCCCCGACGATCTGTGTTACCTCCCGTTGGCCTCGAATCTCAACTACGTCCCCGGCCAATCCGTCCCGAACCACGTCGTCGTGCGCCTCTCGTCGCCGACCGGGTGCGCGAACCCGGACTTCCCCGGCGCCATCATCCTCTACAACCGGTTCGGCACGGTCCATCTCATCGTGGACGTCTTCGGCTACTTCACCGACGACGCCGCGTACGCCCGCTACGTCACCATCACCGACGACACCGGAGCGATCAGCGTCGACGTCCCGATCGAGTGGAACGACGTGTTCGGCGAGCCCCGCGGCGACCCTCCCGAACCGCTCCTCGTGGCGTCGCCCGACCTCCGGCTCTTCGCCACCGTGTGGGATGTGCCCGGCGTCGTGATCGAGGCATCGCGGCGCGCGGCGACCGCCTACCCGACGCCTGCCGATTGGCTCGCGAGCTTCGAGCTCGACCACCTCGACCAGTGCGCCACCATCGAGACGGGACCCTACGACGATGGCGACTACCTCGGGACCTATGTGTCAGCAACGCGTTGCGGTGCGGGAGGCGCCGGCGACTTCTTGGTCGTCGCACAAGCCCGAGGGGTCGACCACTTCGTGCGCATCGAGTTCAGCACGATCACCCCACGAGACGTGGAGGCGATGGCCGTCATCCTCGCGTCGCTCGACGTGAGCTCGTGGTCGTGAACCCTGGACGCGCGGCCAGACCATCTGCCGAGCGGGTCCTCGCCTCTGCTCCCGAGATGCGCCGAGACGCGACTCAGCGGCCCCGTCAGGGCCGCTGAGCAGGTTCTTTGGAGCGGACGACGGGATTCGAACCCGCGACCCTCACCTTGGCAAGGTGATGCTCTACCAACTGAGCCACGTCCGCGTAGCCGAGCGTCAAGACTACCAACCTTCCCGCGTGAGCGGACAAGGGCGAGGGCCTACCCGTCACCTCGCTGGTCGGCCGGGCGGAGGTCGACGCGCAGGGTCAGGATGCCGTCGTCGATGACGGCCTCGGCGTCACCGATGATGGCGAAGTCCTGATAGTCGAGCTTGGCCTGCTCGATGAAGTGCTGGCGCTCCTCCCCTGCGACAGGAGGGAGCGGGCGCTGTTTGACCGCATGGGCCCGCTCACGGAAACGGGCGATCATCGCATCGGTGTCGAGGCTTGCCATGGAGCCGATCGTATCCAGCGGGCCGGTCGGCGCGATCGCCCAGCGCGTCACTCCGCCGACGAGCGGGGCCTGAATCGAGAGCGGCGGAGCTCGGCGTCGAGCTCGGCGAGCGCCGCCTCGAGCGCAGCGGGATCGAGGTCCGACTCGGGCAACTCGTCCAGCGGCCGCTCGGTCTCGACGGGCGTGTCCGCCGCGGCCGCCCGGCGCGCTTCCTCGTCGACCGCGGCGTCCTCCGCCGGCTCGGCCGGCTCGACACGGGACGTGCCCGTACGCTCGTCGGCGGCCACACCGACCCGCTCGCCCTCGCCGTCGTGCAGGTCGTCGAAGCCCCCGGCCGTCGGCCCCTTCTCGAACGCCTCGTCGACCTCGGGAGGCGCTGCGATCGGCTCGATCGGTTCGGCGCCGGCGGGGCGCAGCTCGTCGAGCCGACGCCGCTGCCAGACCGGATCGCGCCGCCGCCAGCGCCGCTCGCCCATCGCCTCGAGCGGAGCGAGCAGCTCGGGATCGGGCCGGGTCGAGCGGTACAGCCAGACCGCCACCATGATCAGCGTCAGACCGAGGGCGACGAGCAGCGCGATGATCGACGTGATCGCCCGGGTGCCTTCTGGGTCACCGACCGATGCCGCGGTGGCGGTCAACCTCGTCGTCAGCGCGTACGTCACTGGCGGCCATTCTGCCATGGTGCTCGCCGAGCCCGGGTCTCATCGGGCGGGGGGCGCAGCCGCCAGCTGGTGGGCGGGGCACCACACGGTCGTGCGTCCACCGATCGGCTCGCGGCGCAGCCGGGTCCCGTCGCGAGGGCACGGCGTCATCGAGGCCCGCACCTCGGGATCGATCGTGCCGCGATGGCTGCCGCCACGCTCGAGCATGGCAGGCAGGTGCCGTCGCATCTCGGCGACGAGGCGCTCGATCGCGTCGGCGTCGAGTGCGCCCCCGGGCATGTGCGGCGAGAGGCCCGCCTGCCAGAGCACCTCGTCGACGCACAGGTTGCCGAAGCCGGCGACGATCGCCTGGTCGAGCAGGAGCGACTTGAGGGCAGCCCGCCGGCCGACCAGTCGAGCGGCGAGCTCCTCGGCGTCGACCGACAGGAAGTCGGGGCCGAGCCGCGCCTCGTCGGGGTCGACGGTGAAACGTGCCCAGCGGCGCGGATCGTTGACACGGACGACACTGCCACCGTCGAGGACGACGACCAGCCGGTCCCATGCGGCATCGTCGCGGTCGCTCGCGTACTCGAGCCGCTCGATCGCCGCCTCGCCGTCGACGACGAGCCGTCCGGTCATGCCGAAGTGCAGGCCGAGCGTGACGTCGGGGCGGTCGTCGACGGACGTGTCGAGGAGCACGAGCTTGCCGCGTCGCCGGGCGGTGGTGAAGCGGCGGCCTGGCAGGATGGCCATCAGCTCGGCGGCCATCGGCTGGCGCTCGTCGACGCGGACCTCACGAACGACGCGGCCGAGGATCGACTCGGCGGACCGCCGGTAGATCTCGGCCTCGAGCCCCTCGGGCATTCAGTCCAGCCGCTCGAGGAAGCGCTTGATCGGCTCGCCGACCTCGTCGAAGTGGATCAGGAATGCGTCGTGGCCGTGGTGTGAGTCGACCTCGGCGTACTCGTTGGGCACGCCGGCCGAGCTGAGCAGCTGCGACATGTGGCGCTGCTGGTACTGCGGGTAGAGCATGTCGCTGTTGATGCCGATGGTGAGGTTCGGCACGGTGATCCGCGCCATCGCGCGCTCGAGCGAGCCGCGCCCTCGCGCCACGTCGTGGAGATCCATCGCCTTCCCGATGATGAGGTAGCTGTTGGCGTCGAAGCGGCGGACCAGCTTGTCGCCGTGATAGTGGAGGTAGCGCTCGACCTCGAACTCCTGCCACAGCCCGAAGTGGTCGCCGAACTGAGCCCGGTCGGTCAGGCTGCGCCCAAACCGCTCGGTGAACGCGTTGTCGCTGCGGAACGTCACCTGCGCGACCTGGCGGGCGATCGCCAGCCCTTCGGCGGGCCCGTCGCCGGGGTCGGCGTCGTAGTAGTCGCCGCCGCGCCATCGCGGGTCGAGGCGGATCGCCCGCCGCCCGATCACGCCCCAGGCGATCTGCTGCGCGCTCGCCTGCATGCAGCTGGCGATCGGGATGACCGAGCGCACCCGCCGCGGGTACGTGATCGCCCACTCCAGCACCTGCATGCCGCCCATCGAACCGCCGACCACTGCCGCCCAACGGTCGACGCCGAGGTGCGGCATGAGTCGGGCCTGGGTGCGCACCATGTCGCGGATCGTCACCACCGGGAAGCGCGATCCGTAGGGCTTGCCGTCGACCGGGTGCGGGGACGCCGGCCCGGTCGAGCCCTGGCACCCGCCGAGGACGTTCGGGCAGACGACGAACCACTCGTCGGTGTCGATGTACTTGCCCGGCCCGACGACGTCGTCCCACCAGCCGGGCGTCGAGTGACCGCTGTCGGCGCGGCCGGCAGCGTGCGAGTCACCCGTCCACGCGTGGAGCACGAGCACGGCGTTCGACGCATCGCTGTTGAGCGTGCCCCAGGTCTCGTACGCGATGGTGACGTCGCTGAGCGCAGCGCCGCTGTCGACGGCGAACGGGTGGTCGTCGGCGAACGTGAAGAACTGACGGCTCCCGGCGGGGTCGCCGGCCTGCCAGGCGCCCGACACGGGCAACGGCTCACTCGCCATCGGGTTCCTGTCCGCTCGCATGTCGTCGATCGTCTCCTGTCCGTTGCATCGCGAGCGGCCCGCACGCCGGTTTGCCGGACCAGCCGGCCGCATGTCCCGCCGACGGCCAGCGGCCGACGTCGAGAGGGGCACCTTGGGGGCGTCGCCCAGGTTGCCGGGCCCGTTGCTCGAGCCGCTCTTGATGCAGCCGGAACTGTACCAGCGAGGCTCGCAGGCCGGCCGTTCGAGTGCCGGCGACGCGGACCCCGATGACTACGTTCGCCACCCATGGCCATCGCGATCAACGGTGACTGCACGCTGTACTACGAGGCGTTCGGCTCATCTCACGATCCCACCCTGCTGCTCGTCAACGGGCTCGGCTCGCAGTGCATCAACTTCCACGAGGAGTGGTGCGCGATGTTCGTCGACGCCGGCTTCCACGTGATCCGGTTCGACAACCGCGACGTCGGCTTGTCGTCGCACCTCGGCGAGGCCGAGCTCGACGAGCACCACGCGGCGTACCGGCTGGCCGACATGGCCGGCGATGCCGTCGCGGTGCTCGACGCAGCAGGCGTTGCACGCGCGCACGTGATGGGCCTCTCGATGGGCGGCATGATCGCGCAGCAGCTGGCGATCGCACATCGCGAGCGTCTGCTGACGATGGTGTCCGTCATGTCCCACACCGGTGAGCGTGAGCACAGCCGGTCGACGCCCGAGGCACTGGCGCAGCTCACCGGACCGCCGGCGCTCGATCGCGAGTCGTCGATCGCGCGGCACGTCGCCGGTCAGCGGATCTGGGGCAGCCCGGAATTCGCGGACGAGGCGCGGTGGCGCGCCGACGCCGAGCGGGCGTTCGACCGCAACTTCGACCCGGCCGGCGTGGCCCGCCAGTACTTCGCCCTCATGGCATCGCCGTCACGGGCCGACGACCTGGGCCAGATCACCACGCCGACGCTCGTCATGCACGGCACCGCCGACACCCTGATCGACATCGCCGGCGGGCGCCGTACCGCCGAGCTGATCCCCGGAGCCGAGTTCGTCGCGATCGAGGGCATGGGCCACGACTACCCGCCCGAGCTGTGGCACCGCTGGGTCGACGAGGTGGCACGCTTCTGCCACCGCTTCGACGAGTAGGACGAGTAGCCGGCGACGGCTACTCGGGGTCGGCGACGTCGACGAAGTGGCGCACGCGGTCGGTCCAGGTGGACAGACCGTCCGGCGTCGTGGCCAACGCCAGCTCGGCGTACGGCATCAGCTCCTGCAGGCGGGCCGCGGTGCTCACGGGATGGCCGGGGTCGCCCGTCCAGGCGAGGATCAGCGTCGGCACCTCGATGCGGGCGACGTCGTCCGGCGAGGGCAGATCGGTCGTGACGGCACCGCGGAAGATCCTGGCGAGCCGCTCCGGCTCGGTCTCGCGCAACACCCGCTCGAACCGCTCGCCGAAGTACGGGTCGTCGGTGAACGGATCCGGCGACGGGCGCTCGGCGGCCGCCGCCAGCAGCGTGGCGTGATCGCCGGCCGCCACGAGCTCGGCGGTCGCAGCGTAGACGTCGGTCTGCGCGGCCCGGGTCGCCCACGCCGTCGGCGGGATCACGAGCACCAGGGCGGTGATCCGCTCCGGCGCCAGCACGGCAGCGTGCAGCGCGGTCGCCGCACCCATCGACGCTCCCCCGGCAACGTAGCGGTCGATGCCCAAGCGGTCGGCCAGCGCCAACTGGTCGCGGGCGAGCTCGCGCCAGTGGTAGCCGTCGTCGCTCGGCGTCGACCCGGACGCGCCGTGGCCGCGAGCGTCGTACCGCAGCACCGTCGCCACCTCGCGGAGGGCGTCGAAGTCGAACAGCCCGAGCTCGTCCTCGGACGCCATCCCGCTCGTCAGCCCGTGCCCCCACACGAGATCGGGTCCGCTCCCGCTCCGGTCGTACGCGAGCTCGACACCCCGGATCTCCTCGGTCGCCATGCGACGGACCGTACCGGTCACGAGTTCGGCAGCTTGCAGGCGGGCGTTCCACCCGGGAGCTTGTGCCGGTACCTCGCCACGAGTCGATAGACGACGCCGGCCAACTGGCGGACACCGGGCAGGTCCATGATGCGGCCGAGCACCGCCCACACGCCGCCG
>JAAUYD010064413.1_pt1 | contig 11463 bp, 11 predicted proteins | sample 7278101 | NCBI WGS metagenome assembly JAAUYD01 (sample SAMN14350128, study PRJNA611818) | marine sediment metagenome | isolation source: surface marine sediment (0.6m) | place: French Polynesia: Moorea | collected 2018-08 | reverse complement strand
GTTCCCCACTTAGAAAAACCAGAAATTACTGCCAAAGCAATTTTAGAAATTTGAAATATAAAAATATCTAAATATTATTAAATATTCTGTTAACATTATTACAATAAAAAAAATTTAAAGGTAAAAATCCCTAAGAGAGTAACTATGAGCGAGAAAAAAACAGTAATAGCCCCATCCATATTATCGGCTGACTTCTCTCGTTTAGGAGCAGAAATTAAAGCAGTAGATGAAGCTGGTGCAGATTGGATTCATGTTGATGTAATGGACGGACGCTTCGTACCCAATATTACTATCGGCCCCTTAATCGTAAAAGCTATCAGACCCGTTACTAAAAAGCCTCTCGACGTTCACTTGATGATTGTCGAACCAGAAAAATACGTAGCTGATTTTGCTAAAGCTGGTGCGGATATTATCTCAGTACACGCAGAACACAACGCATCTCCCCACCTCCACCGGACTTTAGGCCAAATTAAAGAATTAGGCAAAAAAGCTGGAGTAGTATTAAATCCTTCTACCCCTTTAGAATTAATTGAATATACTCTCGAGTTGTGCGATTTAATTCTAATTATGAGCGTTAACCCCGGTTTTGGCGGTCAAAGCTTCATTCCTGGAGTAGTTCCTAAAATTCAAAAATTGCGTCAGATGTGCGACGATCGCGGTTTAGATCCTTGGATCGAAGTAGATGGAGGATTAAAGCCTAACAACACTTGGCAAGTTTTAGAAGCCGGAGCAAACGCCATCGTAGCAGGTTCTGCGGTATTCAAAGCTCCAGATTACGCCGCAGCAATTGAAGGTATTCGCAATAGTAAGCGTCCTGAAAAAGAACTAGCGGCTGTTTAATCAAATTAAAGACCATTTTAAAGAGGCGATCGCCATCGGATCGCCTTGATATTTCAAATGTCATAAATAAGGAAAAAAATAGAGCGAGATAATAATCTTTCAAATAGTAGGTCAGTTTAATATAAAGGTCTCGCTCTTAATTCTTAATATAATCTTAATGCTAGAGGAGCTTAATATTCTGTATTCTTTAATACGGTTCATTGGCGATCGCGATCGCGACAAAAAGCGATCTAGCAACCCTATTTTTGCGGCTCTACTTGATAAAATATCCTGAAACTCGCCATTTTCCATCTCGATCTAACATTGGCGTAACGGTTTCAATGGCAAATTTTTTATTATCGAAAGAACTTTGATATTGAATGACTACGTATTCTCCATCGGGGACTCCTGGTAAAGAAGTGCGGTACTGTTTTGATTTTAAAGATCTTGAAATATTATTACCGAAAGGCTCTCTTTGAGATTTCATCGTGCGTTCCCATTCTGCTTGAGGCACTCTTGTTTTAAAATAGCTGGCAGCTTCTTGCCAACTTCGATCGTAATTGCGATCGTCTACTAATTTTAGCCAATTGTTTGCAGCTTCGAGAGCCGCTTTTTCAGCTTCTGGATTTTTGGGGTTTCCAGGTGAATTACAACTACCAATTGCCAAGATACCAATTGCCAATAAAGAAATACTCAATACTTTCATCTGCTCTAGCTGCTAATTTTTAAATTCATTTTCGATGCGATCGCCGAGATTCTTCTTGATAGTTAAGGTTATTTATAAGATTATCTGAGTCGATCTAAAATTATTTTTATAAAGCAGTTGAAATAAAGGTAAGGACGTATAAGATTGGCAAAAGGGTTAAATATTAAGGATTATCCCTCTTCCTTCTTCCATCGAACTTCTTCCTTCTGCTATAAGTTAATCCTTGTATTATCGAAAAAGATGACTGATTTCTTTGAATTTGAATCTGATTTTGTCGATTCTTTACGCTGCATTCCCATGATTGTCAGAATGAAACTCGATACTTGCGGCGTAAAATTAAAACTAAATCATTGGTATCAATTCAGCGAAGCAGAGCGAAAAACTTTGGTAAACCTGCCATGCACGACAGAGCAAGAAAGTCAAGAATATCGACAGTATTTACAACAAAAAGTAATAGAAAAAACTGGCAAGCCAGCAGGAGAATTAGCAATAGACTCGCAACCAGCTTGGGAAGTCGTTGAAAATATTCCCGTTGAAGTGAGCAATAAAGCAGCAGAAACAGGCAGAAAAATTACCCAACAGCAATGGGCTGATTTAACAAACATACAACGTTTTGCCCTGATCAAACTAAGCCGATCGAGCCACGAAAACAAAAACTTTCTGCCGGCATTACAAGAATTTAACCTAATTTAAAGCTTGGCAAACACCAGATTTCCTGGTTGGATAAATGCTACGATTGCCAATGAAAGAGAAAGTGACAAAAAAAAGGGAAAAGCGTTGAATGCAACAGTTAGACAAGTCAATATCCTTTGACGGAAGGGATATTAGACTGAGGGTTGGTATGCTCGCGCCACAAGCAAGTGGTTCGGTATTGATTCAGTCAGGAGATACGGCTGTATTGGTAACAGTGACTCGATCCAAATCAGCCAAAGAAGGAATAGACTTTCTACCCCTGTTAGTAGACTACGAAGAAAGATTATACGCCGCAGGGAGAATACCCGGGGGATTTTTACGTAGAGAAGGTCGCCCTCCAGAAAAAGCAACCTTAATAAGTCGTTTGATCGATCGCCCGATGCGGCCTTTATTTCCACAGTGGCTTAGAGAAGACATTCAAATTGTCGCCACAACCCTGTCAATGGATGAAGAAGTCCCCCCAGACGTACTAGCAGTTACCGGAGCATCAGTAGGAACGCTGTTAGCAGGAATACCATTTTACGGGCCGATGGCAGCCGTGAGAGTTGGTTTAATTGGAGATGACTTTATTATTAATCCAACTTACAAAGAAGTAGAACAGGGAGATTTAGACTTAGTAGTAGCTGGAACTACCGAAGGTGTAGTTATGGTAGAAGCTAGTGCCAATCAATTGCCAGAACAAGATATTATCGAGGCGATCGATTTTGGCTATGAAGCAGTTAGGGATTTGATCGCAGCTCAAAAAGAGTTAATGGAGGATTTAAATCTCAGTTTAGTTTCTGAAGAACCACCACCAGTAAACGAAGATCTAGAGAAGTTAATTGCCGATCGCGCGACGGAAAAAATTAAACAAGTTCTCACTCAATACGATCTCGATAAAGAAGGACGAGATACTGCATTAGATGAAATCAAAGCAACTGAAATAGAAAACTATATCGCCGAATTACCCGAAGAAGATCCTCTCAAAGTAGCCACTACTGAAGATGGCAAAGCTGTTGGTAAAATCTTTAAAGGTTTGACCAAAAAACTGATGCGCCGTCAGATCGTTGAAGAAGGGATTAGGGTGGACGGTCGTACCTTAGACCAAGTCAGACCGATTTCCTGTCAAACTGGAATTTTGCCAGCACGAGTTCACGGGACTGGACTCTTCAAACGGGGACTAACTCAGGTATTATCGATCGCAACTTTAGGCACTCCTGGAGACGCGCAAGAATTAGCTGACGACCTCCACCCAGAATCGGAAAAACGCTACATCCATCACTATAATTTTCCACCTTATTCGGTTGGCGAAACTAAACCGCTTCGCTCTCCAGGAAGGCGCGAAATCGGTCACGGAGCGTTAGCAGAAAGATCGATCTTACCCGTGTTACCGACTAAAGCAGAATTCCCCTACGTGTTGAGGGTCGTATCGGAAATATTATCCTCAAATGGCTCTACTTCGATGGGTTCTGTCTGCGGTTCGACTTTAGCTTTAATGGATGCTGGCGTACCGATCGCTAAGCCCGTCAGCGGCGCGGCTATGGGTTTAATTCGCGAAGGCGAAGAAGTGAGAATACTTACCGATATTCAAGGTATTGAAGACTTCTTAGGAGACATGGACTTTAAAGTGGCCGGTACCGATAGCGGTATTACTGCTTTACAAATGGACATGAAAATAACGGGTTTGTCGATGGAGACGATCGCCAAGGCCATCGAGCAAGCTTTACCTGCAAGAATGCATATTCTCGAGAAAATGCTAGAGGCGATCGCTCAACCTCGTCCTAATTTATCTCCTTTTGCACCTCGTTTGCTAACCTTGAAAATCGATCCCGAGTCGATCGGTATGGTGATCGGGCCCGGTGGTAAAACGATTAAAAGCATTACCGAACAAACCGGAGCTAAAATCGATATTAATGACGACGGTACGGTAACTATTTCTGCGATCGAAGGAGAAAAAGCAGAACAAGCCAAAAAAATTATCTACAATATGACCCGCAAACTGGATGAAGGGGATGTATATGTGGGTAAAGTGACGCGAATTATCCCCATCGGTGCTTTTGTTGAAGTGCTTCCGGGTAAAGAAGGGATGATCCACATTTCCCAACTAGCCGAGGGTAGAGTTGGCAAAGTCGAAGATGAAGTTGCTGTTGGCGATGAAATAGTCGTTAAAGTACGGGAAATTGACAATAAAGGTCGTCTTAACTTAACTCGTTTGGGAATTCATCCAGAAGAAGCTTCCGCAGCTAGAGAGGCTGCTATGGGATAAGATCTCTCAGTCATTTGGGCGGTGAAGAGAAAGATCGCAAGACCTCTTTTTGATACCGCCAAATTACATAAATTGCTGCTCGAAGAGGTCTTTGCATTTAATTTTTTTTATTTATTTATTCTCTTGTTGTTAACTTTTTTTAAGTTAAAGGATCTAATTCTTTATTCCAAATAGATTCTTCATAAATCCAATCTAGATCTAATAATAACTCTAAATATGCCATTAATTGATCTTCGTCAAATGGCTTTGGTAAAAAGGCTTGACAACCTACACTAGAACTTTTTTCTTCCATTAAATCTTGATTGCTAGCAGAAAGAGAAATAACGGGAATATCGCTCAATTCCCCCTTTTGTCTCATCTCTAAAATCATCATTAAACCTGTTTTAACGGGCATCAATAAATCGGTCAAAATTAAGTCTGGTTTTAAGGCATTTATTTTTTCTAAGCCTTCTTTACCATTTTCCGCTTCAATAATCTCAAAGCCTAAAGGTTCTAACATACTTAGTAAAAGTAAGCGATTTGCTTTGCGATCGTCTACGACAAGAATTTTTTTAGGTTCTCCTTTATAACCAACTATTTCCAACTTTCCTTTATTCTTGCTCGTTTCTATTTTTTCTAGTTTGGCTAACTCTAGGGTTAGTTCAAAACTAAAGTTAGATCCTAGGTACGGTTTACTTTTTACTTTAATCTTACTCCCCATTAATTCAACCAATTCTTGGGAAATAGATAAACCCAAACCAGTTCCTTGAATGCGATTTTTTTCATCACAAACTTGTTCAAAAGGCTGGAAGATTTTTTCGATCGCCTCTTCACTAATACCCACCCCGGTATCGATTATTTCAAAACTAATTTTTTGCCGATTTTTCTTCCGATCTGAGTGAGGAGTTTCAACTGCTTTGACTGCAAAAGTTACTTTACCGCGCTCGGTGAACTTAACCGCATTACCCAAAAGATTTAATAAAATTTGTCGCAATCTTTTCCGGTCTACTTTAACTCCAATTGGAATATTGCTGTCTATTTTATACTCAAATTCAAGTCCTTTTTCTCGAGCGCGCATTTCAATAATTCCGCCTACTTCTTCAAGAAATCTAGGAAAAAGGCAACGATCCAAACAAAGTTGTACTTTATCGGCTTGAGTTTTAGAAAAGTCTAAAATATCATTGATTAAAGTTAATAAATGGGTTCCGCTTTGCTTGACTATTCTCAGGGAAAGTACCTGATCTGACTCTAAATTTCGACTTCGCAACAACATGCGCGTATAACCCAAAATACTGTTGAGGGGAGTCCTCAATTCGTGGGAAATATTAACTAAAAATCGATCTTTAGATTTATTCGCTTTTTCTGCTGCTGTGACAGCTTTTTTTAATTCAGAAGTTCTTTCGGCAATCCGCTCTTCTAAATGTTGGAAAGAACTATTTAATTGAGTCGCCATCCGATCGAAAGAACTGGCTAAAATTCCTAATTCATCATTGCGATCGCTTCTTACTTTACGATCTAATTGACCGTTACTAATGGCGATCGCTTCAGTGGTTAAATTACTAATTGGTTTAATCAGGCGATCGGCGACAAATAAAGTCACAACACTCACCCCACCAACAGCAACCATGACTACAAATAAGACTAAAGTCTGAAATTCTTGTTTATTTTTGAAAAATTCAGCCTTTTCTTGAACGATCGCCACTCCCCAACCATTATTTAAACGGGTAGTGTAAGAAACCCATTTTTTATTTGCAATAGTAAAGTCTAATTCTCCACTTTTACCAGCTAAAAGATTTTTAATTGGTGGGTAGTTACTAAAATCAGCGAGTCGATCTCCTGAAATGAATTTTTGATCTGGATGAGCTAATACTTTACCGCTAGGATCGACGACAAAAGCATATCCAGTTTGGCCAAATCTGAGTTTACCTACTTGTTCGCTTAATGCATCGAGACGACTGCAAATAGTAGTTACCCCCACGATAACTTGTTCCTGCTTCTGAATCGGTGCAGACAGACAAATAGCAGGTTTTTTAGTGGTACGACCGATTAATGCTTGATAACTAATTTTTTTCCCCGCTATTGCAGCCTTAAAATAATTGCGATCGCCATAATATTTAGTTTCTTTATTATCGCTGCGAGCAACATTGAAACCATTTTTATCTATTGTCATCGCTAGATAAATATGTTTGTAATTTTTAGTTAGTTTAACTAGTCCTTCTTTTTGTCGCTCGGGTTTCATACTAATGATATCTGAGCGATCGCTCAGATTAGTTAAAGCTAAAATATTACTTTCATTCCATCTCGATACTGCTTCGGCTAGCAGATCGCTTTTTAAGGTTAAATTTTCTTTTGCTTCGATGCGAATTCTTTCTGAAGCTCGCTCTCTAGCATAAAGCATACTTCCTAATATTAAGGGCAGCGTTCCCAATAAAACAAAAGCAGGAATTTTAAATCTTAAACTGTTAAATAATGATATTCTCATTGCTTATTTTTGTTCTGATATATTGTTTATATTTCTAGCCAAATCAAACTTGTATTAAAAATAGTTACAATTAGATAGCTTGGAAGAGATCGGATCGAGAAAAGAAGTAAGGATATCTCGAGCTAAAACACTAAAAATATATGTTAATAATTCCCCAGCAATCCAATTGTTTCAAAGCTTTGTAAGTTTGATTTTGACCGTATTTTTAAGTAAACAAATATATCGCTCGCGATATATCTTAAGTATTAATTATGACAGCCGATTCAAATTATTACTTGAAGATAATGTGAGTTTTGTTCTTCTAGAAATGAAGAGAGTATAAAATAAGTGGTGAAATACTTAGATTGTAAAAATCAGTATTTATTTTTCTAAATTTTCTTCAAGTCGAAAACTATCAACATTAAAGCGATCTTCGTTGTGGACGGGAATAGTCGAAGAAACGAGGGCACAGATGAGGGTTAAAAATAAATTGGTTAAGATTAAATTGATTTGCGAATTTTCCATTATTAAAAATACTTAATTAGGTCGTCCCATTCTAATTTTGATTATTTGCTATGTTTACAAGTAATTTTCAAGCCAATTAAAAATTTCTCGATCGCAAACTCTTCACGTTCAATGTAGCTCTAAAGTAGATCTACTTTCAAGAGAAAATAGCTCGAAATTGTAGAGGAAATCTTATCTTAAAAATAATTAAATATTAACCTTGCATAAATACTTAAGCAAAGGAAACCATTAGATTTTTAAAATGCTCGATTTCTTGCCATAATTAGGCCGAGAAGACGATAAATTTCAGTAAAATTCCTCAGTTATTAAAATCGATCGATTCATAAAAAAATTAAAATTTAGATCGACTCAAAAAAAAACGAGCGGCAGATAAATCTTAAAGCATCTAAATTTATTATCATAAAAATACTATCCTAAAATATTGAGCGTCAATATTTAAGCCGCAATGACCGTTAATTCCCCAGTAGATTTCCAAGACGAATTTGACATTATCGTAATCGGTGCAGGACATTCCGGTTGCGAAGCTGCTCTAGCAGCCGCTCGCCTTGGTTGTCGCACCTTAATGTTAACTTTAAATTTAGATCGCATCGCCTGGCAGCCTTGTAACCCAGCAGTAGGAGGCCCGGCAAAATCTCAATTAACCCACGAAGTAGACGCTTTAGGTGGAGAAATTGGCAAAATGAGCGATCGCACCTATTTACAAAAAAGAATCCTCAATTCTTCAAGGGGGCCGGCAGTTTGGGCTTTGCGCGCTCAAACCGATAAAAGGGAATATGCGGCAATAATGAAAAATATTGTCGAAAATCAAGCAAATCTAACCATCCGCGAAGGTATGGCAGTAGATTTAGTCTTGGGTAAAAATGAGGAAGTCAAAGGGGTTAAAACTTATTTTGGAACTTGTTTCGCTGCTAAAGCAGTAATTTTAACGACGGGAACTTTCTTAGGGGGTACGATTTGGATCGGCAACAAATCAATGTCAGCAGGCCGCGCTGGGGAGTTTGCCGCGGTCGGTTTAACAGAAACTCTCAATAGTCTCGGGTTTGAAACTGGCAGGCTGAAAACAGGCACTCCAGCACGAGTAGACAAGCGATCGGTGGACTATAGCAAAATGGAAATTCAACCACCCGATCGAGAGGTGCGCTGGTTTAGTTTCGATCCTGAAGTTTGGATCGAAAGAGAACAGATGAATTGCTATCTGACCCGCACTACTGCGAAAACGCACCAACTAATTCGCGATAATCTCAATTTATCCCCAATTTACGGCGGTTGGGTCGATGCTAAAGGGCCTCGTTATTGTCCCAGTATTGAAGACAAAATTGTCCGTTTTGCCGATAAAGATAGCCATCAAATATTTATCGAACCGGAAGGACGGAAAATACCGGAATTATACATACAAGGCTTTTCGACTGGTTTGCCAGAAACTTTGCAACTGGAAATGTTACGGACTCTTCCCGGCTTAGAAAATTGTGCCATGTTGCGTCCTGCTTATGCCGTTGAATACGATTATTTACCCGCAACTCAATTGTTTCCGACGATGATGACGAAAAAAATTGAGGGTTTATTCTGTGCGGGACAAATTAACGGAACTACTGGCTACGAAGAAGCGGCCGCACAGGGGATAGTAGCGGGAATTAATGCGGTCAGATTTGTCAAAAACCAAGATGCGATCGTTTTTTCTAGAGAAGAAAGTTATATCGGCACTCTGCTTGACGATCTCTGTACTAAAGACTTGCGCGAACCTTATCGGATGCTGACTAGCAGGTCTGAGTATAGATTGATCTTGCGATCGGATAATGCTGATACTCGTCTGACTCCCATCGGTAGAGAAATAGGTTTGATTGACGATCGCCGCTGGGAACTATTTCAAACCAAACAAGCAAATATTGCCGCAGAAAAAGAAAGATTGCACGGGACAAGAATTAAAGAAAGAGATGAAGTCGGTATTGCGATCGCAACCGATACCCAACAAAAAATTAAAGGAGCAATCACTTTAGCTGACTTGTTGCGTCGTCCTAAGTTTCACTATATCGACTTAGATCGCTATGGCTTGGGCAATACAAACCTCGATCGCGCTGAAAAAGAAGGCGCGGAAATCGATATTAAATACTCCGGTTACATCAAACGCCAGCAAAATCAAATCGAACAAATTGCCCGTCACGGACATCTCAAATTGCCGGAAATTGATTACATGAAAATCGAGACTTTATCAATGGAAGCACGGGAAAAATTAACAAAGGTGAAGCCTTTAACCCTCGGTCAAGCTTCTCGGATTGGTGGTGTCAACCCAGCAGATATTAATGCTTTACTAGTTTATTTAGAAATGCGAAGAAGGGTTAAAGTTTAGCGCGAATTGGGATTTGCTGCGATCCCAAGATTTTTTTAATTTTCGACTAATTTCAATCGTTAAGTTATGTAAAATTACAGCGTAAGCTTAAATATTACCACCGCACTCAACAATTCAAAATACTACAAAAACAGGATAAATAAAAAAGATGACACAGCCTTTTCAATTTCCCAACGGTCAAGCAGCGAATAACGCTGAAGATTTAGTTAAAATATGCGAACAATCTCCAAATGATTGCATTTATCATTTAAATCGAGAAGACTTTGAAAAATGGCTCGAATATATCGGCGAAACTAAATTAGCTGAAGCAGCCAAACTAGCCCGTCTTGCTCCTGTTAGTGACGAACAGCGTTTGGAGCAATTTTTAGCTAGTTTCAACACTGAGACTGCACCATCAGTTAACGGAAATGGTAAAAGTAGCGATAACTCAGATAATAATAGTGCTTCGAGCAATCCGATCGCTAACTTTTTCAAGAAATTATTTGCTGGAACTTAGAAAATCTAATTGCGATCGCTTCGATCTAAGATTAATATACTAATTTGCAATAAAAAATTACCGCCAGCTTTCTAAAAACAGGCGGTTTACTTTTTAGTAGGTTGAAGATAGTTTATTATCATTGCGAGCGATCGCAATGAAGACAATATTTGTCTACATTGAAGAACCTACACCAACATAGGATCCGTAAAAGAAAATACCGACAACAACTATAACTCCCATACCAGCTACAAGGCCGACAATCCATAAAGGAATACGAGCTTCTCCAGACATTTTTTTAACCTCCTATTTTAGTTAAATTATTAATTGAAGAAATAACTTGAAAAAAGAATACCGAGAACAGCAACGAGAAGTAAGCCTAAATAAAGAGACGTTCTATTTAATTCTACTGGCTGTCTGTTGGGATTTTGATTTCTATCCATTATTTTTTTCCTCTATCTTTGGATAAATTGCATTGCGGCGATCGCGCCTAAAAAGAATACTGTAGGTACGGCTAAAGTATGAACTGCTAACCATCTAACAGTAAAAATTGGATAAACTACGGGTTGATTTGGATTTTGACTGGTCATATTTTTTCTACTTTTTTTACTAACTACTGATTAAATTCTTTAATTTGGTCTCCTGCTTCAAAGCGATCGGATACTACCGGAATATCGGTACGATCTTGAGTGTAATATTCGTTGGGGCGAGGAGTTCCGAAAGCATCGTATGCTAAACCAGTGCTAACAAATAGCCATCCAGCTACAAACAACATTGGAATTGTAACTGCATGAATTAACCAATAACGAATACTGGTAATAATATCTGAAAACGGGCGTTCACCTGTTGAACCTGACATTTATTATCTTCCTCCTGTTTTATATTATAAGAGTTTAAAACTCTCTTAGTATAATACGAAATTATCTGTTTTGTTAACAAGTAAATTTCGATTTATCTTCTCCAGCAAAAATTTAAAAATGAGGGCAATAACGTTTAACGAACTTCAAAAGAACTTGTTACTCGTTACGCTCTACTTTCTTTAACTTCTGCTTTGTGCCTACCGATTTATTCAAGTTGCACTTTCTTGTTCCTGATATTTCAATAAAATGCCTCTTTGACCGAGAACAAATCCTTTTTCAGGTGTTAGAAAAATGACTTTGTATAAATTGGAAGGAATGCTTTCTATTTCTCGATCTTTTTCCCAAGTTTCGCCACC
>JAAUYD010310571.1_pt1 | contig 11464 bp, 8 predicted proteins | sample 7278101 | NCBI WGS metagenome assembly JAAUYD01 (sample SAMN14350128, study PRJNA611818) | marine sediment metagenome | isolation source: surface marine sediment (0.6m) | place: French Polynesia: Moorea | collected 2018-08 | reverse complement strand
TCGGCGGGGTGCGGCTGAATATTCGGGAGCCGCGCACGGTGCGCACCGCGTTTCGCGAAATGGTCGATGAAATTGGCGAACGCAATCCGGATGCCGACATCCGCGGCGTGACCATCGAACCGATGCTCAACCGGCCGCATGCCCGTGAGATCATGATCGGCATCGTCCAGGACCCGGTGTTCGGTCCGGTCATCAGTTTCGGCACCGGCGGCACCGCGGTGGAGATTTTCGCCGACAACCAGGTCGCGCTGCCGCCGCTGAACGAATACCTGAGCACGCAATTGATCGAAGCGACCCGTGCCGCCGCCTACTTGCGCCAGTTTCGCAACCTGCCCGAGGTCAACCAGAACGCATTGACTATGGTGTTGCAGCGTATCTCCGAGATTACCTGCGAGTTACCCGAGGTGCAGGAACTCGACGTCAATCCGTTACTGGTGGATGAAGATGGCATCATCGCCGTAGATGCACGCATCGTGGTACGCCCGGCAGTGACCAGCACCAAGCGTTATGACCACATGGCGATCCACCCCTATCCAACGGAACTCGAGAGCGCCTGGCAGCTGCCGGATGGCACCAACGTGACCATCCGTCCGATCCGGCCCGAGGATGCCGCCATCGAACAGGTGTTCGTCAAGAAGCTGTCACCGGAAAGCAAGTATTTCCGCTTTATGCACGGACTCGATCAACTCAGTCCGATGATGCTGGCGCGCCTGACCCAGATCGATTACGACCGCGAGATGGCGCTGATTGCGGTGATCAACGAGGGAAAATCCGACGCCCGAATCATCAGCGTCGCGCGCTATGCGATCAATCCCGACCGTCACTCCTGCGAGTTCGCTCTGACCGTCGGCGACGATTACCAGGGCAAAGGCATCGGCCGCTACCTGATGAAACGCCTGATGACCGTGGCCAAGGATCGTGGCATCGAGGTCATCGAGGGCGAGGTGCTGGGCAACAACTTCAAGATGCTGAAACTGATGGAACGGCTGAACTTCCGAATCGTCCACGATGAACCGGCCGCCGAGGTGGTGCACGTTCGCCGTCATCTGTGATCCTGACCTCACGGTAGTCGCCCGGGACAGCGGGCACAAAAAAGGGGAGCCAGTGGCTCCCCTGCATATGACCTTTCGGTTATAACCTCCTCGGTCAGGCGTTCTCGGCCTCTTCAGCCACGGCCTTCATGCTCAGGCGGATGCGGCCCTGGCGATCAACCTCGAGAACCTTGACTTGAACCTTGTCGCCTTCCGACAGCTTGTCACTGACATTCTCGACACGCTCATCCGAGATCTGCGAAATGTGCACCAGACCGTCCTTGCCGGGTAGAATGTTGACGAAGGCGCCGAAATCCATGATCTTGGCCACCCGCCCTTCATAGATGGTGCCAACCTCGACCTCGGCGGTGACCAGTTCGATGCGACGGCGCGCTTCGTCACCGGCGGCCTTGTCGACCGAAGCGATCTTGACCATACCGTCATCGTCCACTTCGATGGTCGCACCGGTTTCCTCGGTGATACCGCGGATGGTGGCGCCGCCCTTGCCGATCACGTCACGAATTTTTTCCGGATTGATCTTGAAGGAGATCAGGCGGGGTGCATACTCGGACATGGTCTCGCGCGGCTTGTCGATGACCTTGGCCATCTCGCCGAGAATGAACAGGCGTCCTTCCTTCGCCTGGTCCAGCGCCTGGCTCATGATCTCGGTAGTGATCCCGTCAATCTTGATGTCCATCTGCAGCGCGGTGACACCATCGGTGGAGCCGGCGACCTTGAAATCCATGTCGCCGAGATGATCCTCGTCGCCGAGGATATCGGTCAACACCGCGAACTCGTCGCCCTCCTTGATCAGGCCCATCGCGATACCGGCGACCGGCGCCTTGGTCGGCACACCGGCATCCATCAGCGACAGACTGGTGCCGCAGACCGATGCCATCGACGAGGAGCCGTTGGACTCGGTGATTTCCGAGACCACGCGGATGACATAAGGGAACTCGTCCTGGTTGGGCATAATCGCGGCCACACCGCGCTTGGCCAGACGGCCATGTCCGATCTCACGGCGCTTGGGCGAACCTACGCGCCCGACTTCACCGACACATGACGGCGGAAAGTTGTAGTGCAGCATGAACGGCTCCTTGCGCTCACCCTCAATGGCGTCGATGATCTGTGCATCGCGACCGGTGCCCAGCGTGGTCACCACCAGCGCCTGGGTTTCACCACGGGTGAACACCACCGAACCATGGGTGCGCGGCAATACGCCGGTGCGCACGCTGATCGGGCGCACGGTGCGCGTGTCACGGCCGTCGATACGCTTTTCGCCGGCCAGGATACGACCGCGTACGATCTTTTTCTCCAGCTTGGAGATCACACCGCGTACATCGCCCTCGGAGGGAGAATCCTCGTCATCAGTGACCAGCGCCTCGACACAGGCGGTGCGCACCTCGGACAGCTTGTCCTGGCGCGCCAGCTTGTCGGCGATGGTATAGCCCTCACCGAGTGCAGTTTCACATTGCGCGGCAACCTTCGCCACCAGGGCTTCATCCGATTCCGGCGCCTGCCATTCCCACCTGGCGTTGTTGACCTCGGCGGCGAATTCGTTGATCGCCTTGATCGCGGCCTGCATCTGCTCGTGGCCGAATACCACCGAGCCGAGCATGACTTCTTCTGACAGCATCTTGGCCTCAGATTCCACCATCAGCACCGCGTTCTCGGTACCGGCCACGACCAGGTCGAGATCGGATTCCTTGAGCTGGGTGTTGGTCGGATTGAGGACGTAGTTACCATTCAGGTAACCAACGCGGGCGGCGCCGATGGGTCCGTTGAACGGCATGCCGGAGATGGTCACTGCGGCGGACGCACCGAGCAGTGCGGGGATATCGGGATCGATGTCGGGATTCACCGACACAACGGTGGCGACGATCTGGACCTCGTTCTGGAATCCTTTGGGAAATAGCGGGCGCAGCGGGCGGTCGATGAGTCGGCAGGTCAGGGTCTCTTTTTCACTCGGGCGGCCTTCGCGCTTGAAGAAACCGCCGGGAATCTTGCCGGCGGCGTAGGTTTTTTCCTGGTAATCGACCGTTAGCGGAAAAAAGTCTCGACCTGGAATCGCCTCCTTCATACCCACCGCGGTAACGAACACCACGGTATCGTCCATCGTGACGAAAACGGCGCCACTCGCCTGACGGGCAATTTCACCGGTTTCCAGCGTAACGGTATGCTCGCCGTATTGAAATGTCTTCTTTATTGGATTCACTGTGATCCCTCGATAATTGGCGCTGGATTAGCGGCGCAGGCCCAGTTTCGCAATTAAATCTTTATAGCGATCCTGATTCTTGGATTTAAGATAATCCAGCAGCTTGCGGCGCTGGTTTACCATGCGTAACAGACCACGACGTGAGTGATGATCATGGATATGCGTCTTGAAATGCTCAGTCAGGTGACTGATCTGGTGCGACAGCAGGGCTACCTGCACTTCCGGCGAGCCGGTGTCGCCTTCGCCGCGCGCGTGTTCGGAGATGATTGAACTCTTCTGTTCAGCCGTCATTGACATAGTCAAAAACCTCGATGGACCCTAAAAAAGGTGGGTATTCTACCTATCGCGCGCTTGAGTAACAAGCGCGATCATTTAAATATACCGCGTCTCAAACCCGCAGCATCCGCTTGGGCGCGATGCGCCCGTCGGACTGGATAAAACCCAGCCCGATAAAGCCTTTTTCCGCATCCTGCAGCCGCACCAGACCCTGGGTAGGCGCCTTCGGCACCTGCACCGGCTGGCCTTGCAGCAGGTAGTAGGTCATGTCGCCGGTTACCTCGACCGGTGGCCAGTCGGTGAGCGCCGATTCGATCGGCAGCAGGCAGTCATCCAGTTCACTCTCACCATGTTCGCGAATGCGTCTTAGTTCGTCGAGCGTCCAGGTCTTCGGCTCCCAGAAGGGTTGCACACCGGTACGCACCAGCGCCGCCAGGTACGCGCCGCAACCCAGCGCATTGCCGATATCCTCGGCCAGGGTACGGATGTAGGTACCCTTGGAGCAATGGATATCCAGTTCCAGCAGGTCCTCCTCGAATCCCAGCACTTCGAGACGCAGAATGTCGACCTTGCGGCTGGCGCGCTCCACCTCAATACCCTGGCGCGCCAGATCGTACAGACGCTTGCCCTCGTGTTTCAGCGCTGAGTGCATCGGCGGTATCTGTTCGATGCTGCCGCGGAAGTCGGCGACCACTCGATCCAGTTTTTCGTGGTTCACTTCGACTGGTTTTTCCGCGACCACGTCACCCTCGCCGTCGGCGGTGGTGGTGGTAATCCCCAGCTTGAGAATGGCGCGGTACGACTTGGATGATTCCAGCAGGTAACCGGAGTACTTGGTCGCCTCGCCGAAACATATCGGCAGCAAGCCGGTCGCCAGCGGGTCGAGGCTGCCGGTATGCCCGGCCTTATTGGCGCGAAAGATATTGCGCGCCGCCTGCAGCGCCTTGTTGGAGCTAATGCCCAGTGGCTTGTCGAGCAACAGGATGCCATTGACGTCCCGAAACCCGCGGGGCCTGCGACTGCGATGCGCCATGCTCAATCGGTGGAATGGGTCTTGTCCCGGGCGACTACCGATTCGATCAACGTATCCATGTGGTGACCGCGAATATCGGTATCGTCGAAGATAAAACTCAAGCGGGGCGTATTGCGTGCCTTGATGACCTTGCCCAGTTCACGCTGCAGGAAACCTGCCGCGTGGTTCAGTGCACTGCCGGTTTCAGCTGCATCGGCGGGGTCGAGCACGCTGAAATAGACCCTGGCCAGCGACAGATCGCGGGTCACCTCGACATCGAGAATACTCGGCTGATGCAGGCGCGGATCCTTCAGCTCGGAACGGATCAGCACCGCCAGCTCGCGCTGAATCTGCGAAGCAAGCCGGTCGCTGCGGGGAAAATCTTTCGGCATATATACGGGGCGAAATTACTCGACGGTGCGCGCCACTTCGATGCGATCGAAAACCTCGATCTGGTCACCGACCTTGACGTCGTTGTAGTTCTTGACCGCGATACCGCATTCGGTGCCGTTGCGCACCTCATCGACATCGTCCTTGAAGCGCCGTAACGATTCCAACTCGCCCTCGTAGATGACCACATTATCGCGCAGCACGCGGATCGGCTGGCCGCGTTTGACCGTGCCTTCGATGACCATGCAGCCCGCCACCGCGCCGAACTTGGGCGACTTGAACACGTCCTTGACCTCGGCCAGGCCAATGATCTTTTCCTGCGTCTCGGGCGACAGCAGCCCACTCATGGCCGCCTTGACATCGTCGATCACGTCGTAGATAACGCTGTAGTAGCGAATCTCGATGCCGTAATCTCCAGCATTGCGCTTGGCCGACGCATCGGCGCGCACGTTGAAACCGATAACCAGGGCATCCGACGCCGCTGCCAGGTTGATATCCGATTCATTGATACCGCCCACGCCGCTGGCCACCAGCTTGACCCGTACCTCGTCGGTGGACAGTTTGACCAGCGCCTCGTTCAGGGCCTCGACCGAACCTTGCACGTCACACTTGATCAGCAGGTTCAACTCGGCAACATCGCCCTCGGTCATGGCATCGAACATGCCCTGCAGCTTGGCCTTCTTCTGCGCGGCCAGGCGCGACTCGCGCAGCTTGGTTTCACGCATTTGCGCGATTTCCCGCGCACGGCGTTCGTTCTCGACGACGAAGACCTCGTCACCAGCATTCGGCGTACCGGACAGGCCCAGTACGACCACCGGCATTGATGGTCCGGCGGACTTGATCATCTTTGCCGCTTCGTCGTACATGGCACGCACCCGGCCGAATTCGGTGCCGGCCAACATGATCTGGCCCTGTTCCAGCAGGCCCGACTGAACCAGCACCGTCGCCACGGGACCGCGTCCCTTGTCCAGCGAAGCCTCGACCACGATGCCCTTGGCGAAACCCTGGTCGACCGCGGTCAATTCCATCACCTCGGCCTGTAGCAACACGGCTTCGAGCAATTGATCGATGCCCTCGCCGGTGTGCGCGGAGACGTTGACGAACATATGCTGGCCACCCCACTCCTCGGGAATGACCTCGAGCGCGGACAGCTCGTTACGTACCCGGTCGGGGTCGGCATTCTCCTTGTCGATCTTGTTGACCGCAATGATCACCGGCACCTCGGCTGCATTGGCATGCTGGATCGCTTCCTTGGTCTGCGGCATCACGCCGTCATCGGCGGCCACTACCAGGATCACGATATCGGTGGCCTGGGCGCCGCGCGCGCGCATCGCCGAGAAGGCGGCATGGCCCGGGGTATCCAGAAAGGTGATGGTGCCGTGATCGGTGTCGACATGATAGGCGCCGATGTGCTGGGTGATGCCGCCGGCTTCGCCGGAAGCGACGCGGGTCTTGCGAATATGGTCCAGCAGCGAGGTCTTGCCGTGATCGACATGACCCATGATGGTGACCACCGGCGGACGCGGCGCGATATGTTCCTCGCTGCCCTCGGTGGCTTTCAGCAATTCTTCCTCGACATTGTCGGCCCTGGCGGCGCTGGCCTTGTGCCCCATCTCCTCGACCACCAGGATCGCGGTATCCTGATCCAGCACCTCGTTGATAGTCGCCATGGTACCCAGTTGCATCAACACCTTGATCACATCGCCGCCCTTGACCGCCATACGCTGGGCCAGTTCGGAGACCGAAATCGCGTCGGGTACCTCGACATTGCGCACCACCGGCGCCGTGGGCTTTTCGAAGCCATGGACATTCTCCAGTACCGGCGTGGCGCGGCGTGATTTCTTGCCTTTGCCCTTGACCCGGTGGCCAGGTTCGGCGCCCGGCTTGACATGCAATTCCTTGCGTCCGTAGCGGGTATGCTGCGGTTTATCCTTGTGCTTGCCATGGCGGCCCTTGTCTTCCTCTTTCTCCTTCAGCGCCGCTGCTTCCACCGCGGCAATATCGGGCTGCGCAGCGGTTTTCTGTGCCTCTGCCTGTGCGGCTTCCTGTTCGGCCTTGAGCCGGGCCTCTTCCGCCTCTTTTTCCTTCTGCGCCTGTTCCTCTTTCAAGCGGGCCTCTTCCGCCTCGCGATCGGCCTTTTCCTGTTCGGCCTTGCGTGCGGCCTCTTCCTCGGCCTTTTGCTTGGCGATCAGGGCTTCCTGGCGCGCGCGTTCCTCGGCCAGTGCCTGCTGTTTCTTGGCTTCCTCGGCCTCGACGTCACTGCGTCGTACATAGGTGCGCTTCTTGCGCACCTCGACATTGATCGAGCGCTGTGTCGGGTTGCGCCCGGTGCTGCCGCTGACCTTCAGTTCGGTCTTGCTCTTGCGACGCAGCGTGATCTTCTTCGGACCGCTGCTGGTCTTGCCATGACTGGCTCGCAACGAGTCCAACAGCTTCATTTTGTCATCATCGGAGATCGGGTCGCTGTCGTTGCTGACATCCACGCCGGCTTCGCGCAACTGTTCCAGTAATTTATCTACGGAAACCCCTATGACCTCGGAAAGTTGTTTCGCTGTTACATTTGACATCGTTCTGGAACCTGTCTCTTGTCTGTTTTATATATCGCCTGTCGATGGGTGCCCGGATTACTCGGCTTCCTCCGCGAACCAGGGCTCGCGCGCCTTCATGATCAGCTTGGCGGCAAACTCGCCATCGATTCCCTCGATCTCCTCGAGGTCATCCACCGCCTGTTCCGCCAGGTCCTCCATGGAAACTATGCCCTTGGCCGCCAGCAGGGTGGCCAGTTCCGGGGTCATGTATTCCATGGTCAACAGGTCTTCCTGCGGCTCGCCGGGTTCCTCACTCTCCTCGCTGGCAATCGCCATGGTCAACAATGCATCACGGGCGCGGCCACGCAGTTCATCGACGATCTCTTCGTCGAATTCCTCGATCTCGAGCAGTTCCGACGCCGGTACATAGGCTACCTCGTCCACCGAGGAAAGGCCTTCCTGCACCAGGATCACGGCGACCTCCTCGTCGACATCGAGCTGGTCCATGAATACCTGCGCCAGCTTGCGCGTTTCGGCATCGGATTTCTCCTCCGCCTCGGCCTCGTCCATGACATTCAGCATCCAGCCGGTGAGCTGGCTGGCAAGCTTGATGTTCTGTCCGCCGCGACCGATCGCCTGTGACAGCTTGTCGGTGGGCACCGCGATGTCCATGACGCCGGATTCCTCGTCGATGACGATCGAAGTGACCTCGGCCGGCGACATTGCGTTGACCACGAATTGCGCCGGGTTCTCGTCCCACAGGATGATATCCACGCGCTCGCCGGCGAGTTCGTTGGACACCGACTGGACGCGCGAACCGCGCATGCCGACGCAGGCGCCCACCGGATCCATGCGCGGGTCATTACTCTTCACCGCGATCTTGGCGCGCAGGCCGGGATCGCGCGCGGCGGAGATGATTTCGATCAGTTCCTGGCCGACCTCGGGCACTTCCAGCTTGAACAGCTCAACCAGGAACTCGGGCGCGGTACGGCTGATGAACAACTGCGGTCCGCGCAGCTCAGACGCCACCTTGTACAGGTAGCCGCGAATACGGTCCCCGGGACGCACCGCCTCGCGCGGAATCAATTCCTCGCGCGGAATGAAACCCTCGGCGTTCTCACCGAGATCGACATAGACATTGCCGCGTTCGACCCGCTTGACCTGTCCCATGACCAGCGTGCCGGTGCGGTCCTGGTAGGCATCGACGACCTTTTGCCGCTCGGCTTCTCGCACCTTCTGCACGATAACCTGCTTGGCGGTTTGCGCCGCGATCCGGCCGAATTCGACCGACTCAATCTGCTCCTCGATGAACTCACCCAGCTGGATATCGGGGTTGTCGATCTGCGCCGCTTCCAGCGTGATCTGCTTCAATGGGAACTCAAGACCGTTCTCGTCCGGCTCGACCACCTCCCAGGTGCGGAAGGTATCGTAGTGACCGGTCTTGCGGTCGATATCGACGCGCACGCCGATTTCCTTTTGATGCTTTTTGCGGGTCGCCGACGCCAGCGCCGCCTCGATCGCCTCGAAAATAATCTCGCGGTCCACCCCCTTCTCGTTGGAGACCGTATCCGCAACTAACAGAATTTCTTTGTTTTCCATTGTCGTTCTCTCAAGTGGAGTTCTCTCGTCTATATCTGGTTGACCAGATTGGCCCTGGCGATATCATGCAAAGGCAGTTCAAATACTTCGTTGTCGACCTCGATGGAAACGACGTCATTGCCATCGATACCCTGGAGCACGCCGCTGAAATTGCGGCGGCCGTTCAACGGCACCGCCAGGCGGATCTTCGCCGGTTGGCCGGCGAAACGCTCAAAGTCGGCGCCCTTGAACAACGGGCGATTCAGGCCCGGCGAGGACACCTCCAGATCATAGGCGTGCGCAATCGGGTCCTCGACATCCAGCAACGCGCTGACCTGGCGGCTGACATCAGCGCAATCATCGACGGTGATGCCATCCTCCTTGTCGATATACACGCGCAATACGCCGTGGTGCTCGCCACCGCTGTACTCGACGCCAACGAGTTCGTAACCCATTGATTCGACCACTGGTGTCAATATTTCACTCAGCTCACGCATCGCTCGATAAACGCTTTACCACGCTTGAAAAACAGGAACAAAAAAGGCCCTAAAAGGGCCTTCTTAACCTGCTCACCGAATGTTCAATTCGATGAACGAATTATTATTTGGATAGCGGGGCAGAATATTAATCTACGACCTACGCCTGGATAAACAATCCTAAGCCCAACCATCGAGGACTCATAATCCGAGGCCCGTAAGCGCCTCTAATCATGGTCCCTAAACCATTTGGTAGCGGGGGCAGGATTTGAACCTACGACCTTCGGGTTATGAGCCCGACGAGCTACCAAGCTGCTCCACCCCGCATCAGAGGAGCAGGATTCTAGCCATGTTATATGGATAATTCAAGCGCTTTTCCCGACATTCGATTGCCTCACGTGTTTACCCGGGCGGTTTGCTTATCGGTTTGAAAATTAACAGCTTATAGCAACCTTCTCGACGCGAATTCGGGTGGTAACAGGCCCTGGCAAGTAACTTGCTCTTTGCAAGTCATAATGCTAGATTGGAGACCATGGACAAGATATCCGTTTCCCGGCGCTCGCACTGCCCTATTGCGTCCACTCTCGACCTGCTCGGCGACAAATGGACCCTGCTGATCATCCGCGACATGCTGCTATTCGACAAGCACCGCAACAAGGATTTCCAGGACGCCGGGGAAGGCATTCCGACCAATATCCTCGCCGCCCGCCTGAAGTGGCTGGTGCAGCACGGGCTGTTGGAAAAGCGCCCCTACCAGCACAACCCGCCACGCTATGAGTATCATCCCACCCAGGCGGCACGCGATCTGGAGCCGGTGCTGCGCGCCATGGGAGGCTGGGCGAGCAGGCACCTGGAGGGCGTCAGCATTCCGGAGTTCAAACAGACTTAGCGAACAGGCGGGCTGCCGCTAATGTTACTGTATTCGTTGCGCCGCCCGGTCCTGCGGGCGCACTGCCGGCAACACGAAAGGCTCCAGGCGGGTCAGCAGATCGATATTGCTCTGCTGCTGGTAAACGGTGACGAGGTCATGCGCATGGCGGACATGCGCTATGTCCACCCGTCGGACCGCGGTTAACTTATCCGCGTCGTCCTGACGGAAGAAAAGGCGCCGATATTCACGGCGGGCATCGATGTTCTGATCGAACGGCACATGTTCATTGATCATTTCCATCACCAACAGCGCCAGCATGTGCGGCCGCCAGGCCTCCGCCTGCCCCTGCCAATCGACGTCATAGATCGACCACAGCAGGTTGTAGCTGTTGTACAGGCGCTTGATCTGCCGGGGGTTGCGCAGGTTCAGGTGGATCAGCCACTGGTAGAACAATTGCTTCTGCTCCTCTCCGAATCCCTGCACCATTTCCACCTCCGCTGGATCCGGCGTCTCGGTTTCGGGCTGCAGACAGGCACGTACATCGATCGCCTCGATATCGCGAATGATGTCTTCCAGCGATTCCTCTGGCGCTGAACCGCCCTGGCTCTGCTTTTCGACAGACGCCGCGGGGTCAGTGGCCGAATGACTTTTTTGCTCACCGGTCGATGCAACCGGGTCAGCCTGTTGCGGCGCAATCCGGTCGATGAAACCCTCATCGTGCCACAGGTGCGCCAGGTAGCGCGCCATCGAACGGTCATCCGGCAGGCTCAGTCGTACCGGCAGATGGATGACCTTGGCCAAGTAATCGCGGGCGATGCTCATCGGGTCTCGCTGGTGGTAGCGGGACAACTTTTCGTAATGGCAGGCCAGCGCCGGCAGCGCAATGCGCTGGTCCATCGCGATGACCACCGTTACCCAGTGAATGTCCAGCACCAGGCGCACCGCCTCGAAGGTCTTGACGATGCCCTCCTCGCCGCAACGGTCGAGATCGTCGATGAACAGTACCAGGCGGCGATTCTTATTTGACATGTCCTTACCCAGGCAGATGTCGCACAGGGCGCGGATGTTTTCCTCCATGACCGGAATG
>JAAUYD010219143.1_pt1 | contig 11464 bp, 10 predicted proteins | sample 7278101 | NCBI WGS metagenome assembly JAAUYD01 (sample SAMN14350128, study PRJNA611818) | marine sediment metagenome | isolation source: surface marine sediment (0.6m) | place: French Polynesia: Moorea | collected 2018-08 | reverse complement strand
CTGTAATTTTTCTTTTTGCTCCGGCTTCAGATATCCTTTCGCTGGCATATTTCAGTATTTTCGTTTTTTCCTGTTTCTATTATACGTCATTTGAATGCTTAACAGCTTAACACCATCAAAGAATACATTGAACAAACATCTTTAATTATCGATTTACCCATTGACCCTGAATTTATGCCAGGAGTAATTGATAACTTGACGAGAATTGCTGAAATTGCAACTTTAGTAACTGAATTTGAATTGCCTGAAAATATTGAAGCTGCCCCAATTTTTAAACCATGAATATTGATTCTTTAGATGCGATCGCCCTCAGTGAAAAAATTAAAAATAAAGAGATTACAGCTACCGAAGTTATTCACCAATTTATTAATAAGATTGAACAACAAAACTCGACATTAAATTGTTTTACAACTATCCTCAAAAAGCAATCTCTTGAACAAGCACATAAAATTGATCATGAAATAGAAAAAGGTAATAATACAGGCATTTTAACAGGGGTTCCCTTTGCTGTTAAAAATCTGTTTGATATTGAAGGTATTACTACATTAGCAGGATCAAAAATTAATCAAGAAAATGCAGCAGCTAAGGAAGATGCGACAGCTATTAAAAAGTTGAAAGCAGCAGGGACGATTTTAGTGGGTGCTTTAAATATGGATGAATATGCCTATGGTTTTGTAACTGAAAATAGTCACTATGGTGCAACCCCAAACCCCCATGATTTAAGCAAGATTTCGGGAGGTTCTTCTGGGGGATCTGCTGCTGCTGTTGCTGCTAATTTAGTCCCCTTTTCTTTGGGATCAGATACCAACGGATCGATTAGAGTTCCTGCTGCTTTGTGTGGTGTTTTAGGCTTAAAACCCACTTATGGGAGGTTATCAAGGGCTGGTACAGTTTTATTTTCTAATAGCTTAGATCACATCGGTGGCTTTACTCGTTCCGTAAGAGATATGGCAGCTATTTTTGATATTTTACAAGGGGAAGATAAAAAAGATCCTGTATGTACTTCTTTGCCTCCTCAGTTGTGTTTTGATCAGTTAAATAATGGTATTGATAATTTAACCATTGCTATAGCAGGTGACTATTTTCAAGAAGGGGCAGAACCAGAAGCTTTAAAAGCAGTTGAAACCGTTACAAAAGTATTAAATATAAACAAAATTATTACCATTCCAGAGGCACATCGGGCAAGGGCTGCTGCTTATATTATTACTGCTTGTGAAGGGTCTAACTTTCATTTAAAAAATTTGCGATCGCGTCCTCAAGATTTTGATCCAGCAACGAGAGATCGCTTTTTAGCAGGGGCTTTTATTCCTAATACTTGGTATATACAAGCGCAAAGATTTCGTCGTTGGTATCGAGATCAAGTTAAAGAAATTTTCCAAAAAGTTGATGTGATAATTGCCCCCACAACTCCCTGTGTCGCCACTCCATTAGGACAAGACAAAATGATTATTAATGGAGAAGAAATATTAATCCGTCCCAACTTAGGCAGGTTTACTCAACCTTTATCTTTTATTGGGTTACCTGTGTTATCTTTTCCTATTTTAAAATCGAATCAATTACCGTTAGGGGTACAGTTAATTGCTGCACCTTACCAAGAGTTAAAAATATTGCAAGTTGCAGCCTTTTTAGAAGAAACATTAAACAAAACTAAGGCTACTTAAGTTAGTAAGCATTCAGCTATCAGCCCTCAGCCATCAGCTTACTTTATGTGTTGATAGGGCAACCCAAATGTTTCTTAAAGAAGGACTGTCATGACTGATATTAAACGAATGGTTTCCACTTTTATTCAAAAGCTGAATGCCGAACGCTGACGACTGAATGCTGACTTAAGTTATAACTTTTGTAAAGGAAAATTTAACCTTTCTCTTTGCTGTAGATATAAATTACCCACTTCTCGCGCTAAATTACGAATACGACCAATATAGCGGGTTCTTTCTGCTACAGCAATGACTCCCCTAGCATCTAATAAGTTAAATGAATGAGAACATTTCAATACATAATCTAGTGCGGGAAATACTAACCCTCGTTCAACCAATTGTTTTGCTTCTTGTTCGTATAAAGTAAATAGTTTAAACAATAAATCTGCATCAGATGCTTCAAAATTATAGGTGCATTGTTCGACTTCACTTTGTAAGAAAATATCCCCATAATTGATCTGATCATTCCACTGAATTTTAGTAATGGCTTCCACTTCTTGAAGATACATTGCTAAGCGTTCTAAACCATAGGTAATTTCAATAGAAACAGGACGACAATCAATACCGCCGCATTGCTGAAAATAAGTAAATTGCGTAATTTCCATGCCATCTAACCAAACTTCCCAACCTACACCCCAAGCTCCTAAAGTGGGGGATTCCCAGTTATCTTCGACAAAACGAATATCATGATCTTCAGGTTTAATTCCTAATGCTCTTAATGAGTCTAAATAAATTTCTTGAATGTTATCGGGAGAGGGTTTAATTAATACTTGATATTGGAAATAATGCTGAAACCGATTAGGATTTTCTCCATAACGGCCATCGGTGGGACGGCGACAGGGTTCTACGTAAGCAACGGACCAAGGTTCAGGTCCAATTGCCCTCAGAAACGTATGGGGACTCATGGTACCTGCCCCTTTTTCAGTATCATAGGGTTGAACGATTAAACATCCGCGATCTCGAAGCGATCCGCTTTGCGGTGCGCCCCAAAATTCGTTGAGTTTAGCAATGATTTCTTGAAAATTAATTGACACTTTTTTTTTAATTTCCTGAGTTAGTTTAATTATAAACTTTAGTCTCACCCATTATAGCAAATAAGGTGATAATTTTCTTTTTTAGTATATATTTTTTTAAGAACAGTTAATCATTATTACGATGGAGAAATAATAAATAAAAATAAAGTTTCACAAAAGTTTCCAGACTGAAGAGAGATATCTAAGTTAACCTAAAAAGTAGATGGAGTAAGTAAGAATGAAACTGAATGAAATTTTTTAGTGGATTAAGTATTCAATCAAAACTCATGTTAATGTTGTTAGCTGTCAGCATTGCGTCTATTTTAGTCATTAGCTATGTTGGTTATACCAGTGGAAAAGAAGCCATTTTAGAAAACATATATTATCAAATCACAGAATTAAGAAATTCTCGAGCCAGACAAGTTCAATCTTACTTTACCTATGTTCAAAATCAAGCCATTACGTTAGCAGAAGATCCCACAGTAATTGAAGCAATGGAATCTTTTACCGATAGTTTTAATCAGTTGGAAAGTGAAGAAATTTCTGCGGATCTAGTTTCTGATCTTTGGCGATTCTATGAAAAAGAATTTATTCCCCGCTTACAAATGAATGTAGACGGAAATCCAACAGTTTTAACTTACTTTCCAAAAGATAATATTTCTCGTTATTTGCAATATTATTATTTAGTCAGAAATCCTTATAATTTAGAAAATAAAAGTCGCTTAGATATGGCAAAAGATGGCAGTCAATATAGTAAAATACATCAAAATTTTCATGGTTTTTTTCGTTCAATTACTACGAGATTTGATTATAATAATCTATTTTTAGTGGATAGTGAAACAGGGAATATTGTTTACAGTGTTCATAAAGATACAGGATTTGCCACCAGTTTCAAAGATGGTCCTTATGCTTATAGTGGTGCAGCTAATCTATTTGAAACTTTGCAAAATAATCGAGAGCGAGGAGCATTTGAGGTCATCGATTTTACCCCTTTTCGTCCGAGTTATGGTCAACCTGTTGCTTTTATTGGTAGTCCTATTTTTAAACAATCAAATTTAATCGGAATTCTTATCCTTCAGTTACCTGTTGATGAAATTAATCGCATTATGACAGGCAATTTTCAATGGCAAAAAGATGGACTTGGAAAAACAGGAGAAACCATTTTAGTAGGTTCAGATTATTTGATTCGTTCTCAATCTCGTTTCTTAGTAGAAAATCCTGATGACTATTTTAAAGAACTAGAAAAGCAGAACGTATCTGATAGAATTATTCAGAAGATCAAAGCTAATAATAGTCCAATTTTATTGCAAGAAATTAAAACAAATTCTATTGAAAAAGCCCTGCAAGGAGAGGAAGGATTAGGAATTTTAGATGATTATCGCGGTGTTTCTTCGTTAGTTGCCTATGCACCTTTAACGTTAGCCGATAGTTTAGAATGGATAATTTTATCAAAAATTTACGTCAGTGAAGCCTTTGAACCCATACAAGTTTTTGGGAAAAGAGTATTAGTAACTAGTGCAATTTTAGTACCTATTGTCACTATTTTATCCTTAATTCTTTCCCGTCGTTTGGTAATGCCAATTTATCGGTTAATTTCGGGAGCAAAAAAAATTACATCAGGAGAAACTAATGTTATGGTTACAGTGCCATCTGATGATGAATTCTGTCAATTGGCTGGTGCATTTAATAAGATGGCTAGAACTATTGATGAAGAAAAAAAAGCCCTAGAAGAACAAATTAGACAAAATGATTCACTGCTGTTAAAAACCTTACCTGCACCCATTGTCAAACGATTAAAACAAGGAGAAGAACAAATTGCTGATAAATTTCCTCATGTAACAGTATTATCAGCAAATATTGTCGGGTTTGATGAAGAATGTGATCTCATGAGTGCAGAAGAAGCAGTGGGACTTTTAAACGATATTATTAGTGCATTTGATGATGCTGCCCAACGCAATGATGTAGAAAAAATTAGCACCGTTGGAACTTCTTATTTAGCTGCTAGTGGTTTATTTGTGCCACGATTAGATCGAGACAAAGCAGTGATAGAATTAGGACTCGAAATGCTAAGAATTGTGCGGGCTTTTAGTCAAGAAAAACATCTAAACTTTGAGATCAGGATTGGAATTTACTCAGGGGAAGTGATTGGAGGGTTATTAGGTAAACAAAAATTTATTTATAATTTGATTGGAAATACCGCTAAAGTCGCTCGTTTTCTCATGATTGTTAATTCCGTAGAAGGTAAACCGAACTCTATTTTAGTCAGTCAAAATTTATACGAACCCTTGCAGGAATTTTATCAATTTTCTAAGATGGGAGAAATTGATATTCCTGGGCAGGGAAAAATGGCCGTCTGGTTATTAAATGATGGCAGTCACAAAAAATAAATGATTACGATTCAGTTCCTAATCTATTGTGCCTTTAAAACGCTCATTTAGAATTTTAGTATAAATGCTCAAACCTTTTCTCCCCCGCCGTCTCAACTAGCAGTTTAGATGCTTAACAGCTTAGTGACTGGGTAGACCATTCCCAATGAGCCTGTCAATTTGCTACAATTTCGGCACAATAGAAATAGACTAATCAATTGCTTAAGGCAATCAACACCATTCACATTTTAGTTTGTCTCATGAGAAAACGTGCATTCTGGGTAACTCTTCTCGCTATTTTTTCCTTGTTGTTTAATTGTTTTGCTTGGACTCCCAATGCGAATGCTTTTACAGAAAATCAAAAGTTATTGCTACAGTCGTGGCGACTGGTCAATCAATCCTATTTAGATGATACCTTCAACCATCAAAATTGGTGGTTATTAAGACAAGATTTATTAAAACGTTCTTTAGGCGATCGCGAGGAAACCTACGATACCATTGAGGAAATGTTAGCCACCCTTGATGAACCATTCACCCGTTTATTAAGACCGGAACAGTATCATAATTTACAAGTGAGTACCGCAGGGGAATTGTCGGGTGTAGGCTTACAAATCAATATTAATCCTGAAACGGGCAATTTAGAAATTGTTGCCCCCATCGAAGGATCTCCCGCCGAAGCGGCCGGTTTAAAAGCCCGCGATCGCATCTTAAAAATTGATGATGTGGATACCACCACTTTAACATTAGATGAAGCAGCCACAAAAATGCGCGGGACCAGTGGCACAACGGTTTCTTTGACTATTTTACCCTATCAAAAAGAATCGGACATTCGTGAGGTCAAAATCGTTCGCGATCGCATTTCTTTGAGTCCCGTTACTGCTAGTTTAAATCAACCCACTCCGAATCTTCCCATTGGTTATATCCGTTTAAATCAATTCAGTGCCAATGCTGCCCAAGAAATGGCAGAAGCTATCAATAATTTAGAAAAAGAAGGGGCGCAAGCTTATATTTTGGACTTGAGAAATAATCCAGGGGGACTCCTACAAGCAGGCATAGAAGTTGCCCGTTTATGGATGAATCAAGGGACAATTGTTTACACAGTTAATCGTCAAGGAGTGCAGGATAGTTTTACCGCCTCAGGAAACGCTTTAACTGATGATCCCTTAGTCTTATTAGTCAATCAAGGAACCGCTAGTGCCAGTGAGATTTTAGCCGGTGCTTTAAAGGATAATGAAAGGGCAACATTAGTGGGAGAAAAAACCTTTGGTAAAGGGTTAATTCAATCCCTATTTGAGTTACCTGATGGTGCCGGTTTAGCTATTACTGTCGCTAAGTATGAAACCCCCAATCATAATGATATTCATAAGTTAGGAATTCAACCTGATAAAGTGGTTGCTCAAGATCCCATTTCCTATCAACAAATTGGGACAAAAGATGACTTACAATACGAGGCTGCTATTGAACTGTTAACCGGTAATTCTGTGTTAGCCAATGCAGGGTAAATGAAGTCAGAAGTCACAAGTTCTTCGCTTCGCTGCGGCGCAATACCAGTTCTCATACTTGTGAGGTACAAATTCTTCTAGTTTTAGGAGTTTAGGAGTTCAGGAGTTTAGGAGTTTAGAAGTTGAATATTAACTGTACCTCATGAGTCCAAGAAATGCTATATCGCACAGAAGTTAAATTTATGAATGAGGACTTCTCTTGAAATTCTGTTAATTTTATTGGTTAGTGAACAGCTACTACTTGAAATATCCATTAGTAACTGTTCCTACACCCATTTTTTTGATTCATACTAATTGTTTAAATTTATTCATAAAAAATGAAAATTGCTACTTGGAATGTCAATTCAATTCGCACTAGACAACCTCATGTTATTGACTGGTTAACCAATAATTCTATTGACGTTCTTTGTTTACAGGAAACAAAAGTAATTGATAAAGATTTTCCGAGAGAACCTTTTGAAGAATTAGGTTATTATGTTTATATTTATGGTCAAAAAGCTTATAATGGGGTTGCAATTTTTAGCCGTCAACCAATGACAGAGATAATAACAGGATTTACTTCTATCGTTGGAGAAGAAATTGCCCAAGATTTTGATGAACAAAAACGGGTTATTTCAGGGGTTATTGATGACATTCGTATTATTAATTTATACGTTCCCAATGGATCAGCAGTAGGAAGTGAAAAATATGAATATAAGTTACAATGGTTTAGTGTTTTAAAAGTTTATTTGGATAATTTAATAAAACAAGAATCCCGTGAAGTATGTATTTGTGGAGACTTTAATATTGCTTTAGAAGATATAGATATTTATAACGCAAAAGGTAAAGTAAATCATATTATGTCCTCTCCTTTAGAAAGAGAAGTTTTACAAAACATATTAGAAATTGGCTTAAAAGATGCTTTTAGAAAGTTTACCACAGAAGGGGGACATTTTAGTTGGTGGGATTATCGATCAGGGGGATTTCAACGCAATCGAGGTTGGCGGATTGATCACCTTTATCTTACTAATAAATTGTACCAAAAAGCAACTAATTGTATAATTGATATAGAGCCAAGAAAACAGGAAAGACCCAGCGATCACACGCCCGTTATTCTTGAAATATAAGCTAAATAAACTAACAAAAGTATGAGTCAAAAACGTCCCATTGCTGTTGATTTATTTGCCGGTGTTGGGGGAATGACATTGGGTTTTGAACAAGCAGGATTTGATGTTTTAGCTTCTGTGGAAATCGATCCGATTCACTGTAGTATTCATCATTATAACTTTCCTTTTTGGACAACAATTTGTGCTTCAGTTACTCAAATAACTGCTAATACAATTCGAGAATTATCAACCATTCAAAATCAACCCATTGACGTTGTATTTGGTGGTCCCCCTTGTCAGGGTTTTTCCTTGATGGGAAAACGCAGTTTAGAAGATGATCGTAATTCTTTGGTTAAGCATTTTATTGGCTTAGTTTTGGAGTTGCAACCAAAATACTTTGTTATAGAAAATGTGCCAGGAATGGCTATTGGTAAACAGCAAATATTTTTACAAGAAATCTTTGATGAATTTGCTAAAAATAAGTATCAAGTTAAAACAGACTATAAAATTTTAAATGCTGCTAATTATGGGGTTCCACAACTGAGAAAAAGACTGTTTTTACTAGGAGCAAAAAAAGGACTGATATTACCCAATTATCCTAATTTTATTACTGATTATAAGCAAAAAAATGATTCACATTTATCCTCAACTCCGACGGTAAGGGATGCCATACAAGACTTACCAGAAGTTAACAGTTATTCAGAATTAAATCATCGAGATTGGGTAATTGCTGACTATGGCAAAACAAGTAATTATGTAAAAAATCTGAGAAACTCATCTAATGTAATTGATGATTATTCTTACCAAAGAAACTATAATAAGCAATTACTAACTTCTAGTTTAAGAACCCAACATACACAAAAATCTATAGACAGATTTAACCATACCCCTCAAGGAAAAATTGAACCCATTAGCCGATTTTTGAGATTGCATCCTGATGGTTTATGTAATACCTTAAGAGCAGGGACACCGAGTAATCGTGGTGCCTATACGTCTCCCCGTCCTATTCATCCGTTTACCCCTAGATGTATTACTGTAAGAGAAGCTGCAAGACTCCATTCATACCCTGATTGGTTTCGATTTCATGTCACAAAATGGCATGGGTTTCGACAAATTGGTAACTCAGTTCCTCCCTTATTAGCTAAAGCAGTTGCTCAAGAAATCATTAAAGTTCTTGACATTGAACCCATTAAACCAACGACTCAATATAAGTTAGAAAAAGAAGAATTATTAAGCTTCAATCCGTCTCAAGCAGCGAAATATTATAATGTAAGCTCTGATATTATTGGCAAAAGAATTAGAGTAAAAGATAACAATAAAAAATCCTTACAATCAAATATTTAGTAAATGATCAACTCAAAAAGCCATCGCTTCTGTAGTCATGTTCCAGGGGAGCATCCCAAAGTTGCAAATTGTCTTTTATTGATGATAGTTTATCGTCGCTTCGCTCCTGGGTGTGGGCTGTGGGGTGTAGGGTGTGGAAGTGACGGGGTGATAGGAAGTGTGGGAAGGGTGGGAAGTGTGGGGAGTGATAGGGTGATAGGGTGACGGGGTGAAGATAGATCAATCACTTCTCCCAGTCTCCCCGTCAAACTCCAAAGATACTTTATTCCTCCCAGATACCTAATTCTTTTAAGCCATTGCGTAAATTTTCTGCTGCTATAGGATTATTTTGCGCTTCATAAAGACTAACAGCTTTCTTAAAGGCTTCGGAACTTTCAGGAAGTTTATTTAACTTAAATAAAACAACCCCTAAGTTTTGATAAGCTACTGCATAATTAGGACTTAAAGAAATTAATTTCTCGTAAATAGCCACTGCATCGGCTAAGCGTCCCATAGCCGTTAAGGTCATAGCAAAATTATAGTAACCTGTGATAAAACTAGGGTCAATTTTTAGAGTGGTTTCGTAAGCTTGTGCTGCATTTTTATAGTCTCCCATGCTTTGTAAAACCACGCCAATATTATTATAAGCACCTAACTTTAAAGGTGCCATAATGGATTGATCAATGGCTTTTTGATAATGTTTGATGGCTTTTTCTTTGTCTTGTTGTTTACTGTAGAGATTGCCTAAATGATAATGAAGTTCATATATAACATGAATATCCGCTTTATTGGATTTTAAGCCCTGTTTTAACAATTTGATGGCTTGTTTTTCTTGTCCAATTTGAGCGTATAAAGCCCCGAGTTTACTACAAGTGTAAGGATCATTAGGATGCTGTTTAATAAAGTTTTCCATCGCTTTTTGAGCGCGATTAAACTTATCTAATGAAGCGATCGCCCCTGGAGTGTAACCGTAATGGAAGACGGTAATAGCTGGAAGATCGACAATTTTCCAATGACTTTCTTTTTTTAATAATTCACTAACACTATCATCAATAATGGCATGATAAGGACGGGAAAAACTGACTTCTGGGTGTTTGCGAAATAAGCGGGAAACCAAAGAATAAGGAGACTGAGAGGAACCAATTTCTTGACGAACTAAATTAATGACTAAATTTTCATCTTTTTCGATGGCTTCTTTCAGTTGTGGACTAACTTTTCTATTTAAAACTTCATCAGCATCTAAAACTAAAACCCAATCTCCTGTTACATATTTTAAGGCTTCATTTCTGGCCTCTGCAAAATTGTCACCCCATTCATAAGTTGCCACAGCAGCCCCAAATTGTTGAGCAATTTCAACCGTTTTATCCGTTGATCCTGTGTCCAAAATCACCATTTCATCAACAATATCTTGGACACTCTCTAAACATTTAGATAGGGTTGCTTCTTCGTTTTTGACAATCATGCAGAGGCTTAGTTTTGTCATGATGACTCCCAATATTTCTACTTCTTACGTTGAGGAAACTGGTTGATTTTCGCAATACCATAAAAGATTAACTCTTTATTACGGATACGAACTCGATCCACTCTTAATTGTGTTCCATCTAAAGCAAATTTATCTAAGTCTAGCAAGTTATTTACGTGAGCAATCAAAGCTTTTCCTAAATTTTTAGCTTTTTCATCTCCGTTATAGGTGACATTGACAAATTGAATTTTACGGCGATCTACAACTTCAACTTCCGAAGTCATATCTAGGTTCACGGTTTCCCCTGTTTTCCCTAACTGAATTTGACTTCTGAGGGTCAATGATTTATCTTCATTGACTAGCATTTCTGTTTTCTGGAAGTTTAGAGCTTGTCCCTCATATTGTAGCCGTTGCAGCTTTTCTACCACAAAGGAAGTATTAAATGAGGTGGTTAAGTCATCTTCAGTCAGGACAACTCGCATGGTTGCTTGCGTGGGTTGCCTTAGTTTGACCTGCCCTTTAAATATGGCACTAAAATCGATCGATACTGCCTGTACATAGAGTTCCATCCCTTCTATGCGTAGGCCGTTGTACATCAACATTCCGTTACCAATAAAGTCAAAACCGTCCACACTGCCTTGTAATAACTTGGCAACAGGTTCGGCTCTAACCATCGCTTCTATTTTACCTGTTCGCTTGAATAAAGCCGCGATCGCGGTACTAACGGCTTTACTGACGATTTGATCGCCACCTTGATTGGGAAAAGGAAGGGTTCCAAACACAACTGCTGTCATTATCCATTAGTGGGTTGTACGTTTTTCGATCTTAACATTAAGAAATATTAAGTGCTGTAACATTTCTTTATATTTTATATTAAAGATGAAAAATCATAGATATAAGTAAATTGTATGAATTGACTGATATCTGGGGTATGCTTAATGATATAGCAGTTCCCATACTTGTGAGGTACAAACTCTTCTAGTTTTAGGAGTTAGGAGTTCGGGAGTTCAGGAGTT
>JAAUYD010004638.1_pt1 | contig 11466 bp, 10 predicted proteins | sample 7278101 | NCBI WGS metagenome assembly JAAUYD01 (sample SAMN14350128, study PRJNA611818) | marine sediment metagenome | isolation source: surface marine sediment (0.6m) | place: French Polynesia: Moorea | collected 2018-08 | reverse complement strand
TCTCCCTGCGATTCAGCGATGCCGATGACCTGGCCTGTCCCTTTGTCACCGATGCCGGCTGCCGCGTATACCCGGCCCGACCCGCTTCTTGCCGCACCTACCCATTGGCCCGGGGCGTCTCTCGCGACCATGCCACCGGACGTCTGACCGAACACTGGGCACTGATTCGAGAACCGCATTGCCTGGGTTTTCAAAACGGACAGCGGCAGGCCGTCGACCAATGGGTTGACGATCAGCAGCTTGTCACGCACAACCGCATGAACGACAAGATGCTGGCGCTGATCAGCCGCAAGAACCGGTTCCGGCCGGGCCCGTTGATGCCCGCCGAAAAAAAACGGGTATATACGGCTTTGTATGATCTGGATGCCTTGCGCAGTGATCCTTATTATGCGGACAACGGCGTGACGGCCATCGCTGGGACCCAATCGAGAAAAGCTGACTTGGATCTGCTGCGCGTCGCCATGGATTGGGTGGGTGAAAATATCCTAACGGTTTCACCGGAAGAAGAATAATAATGCAACCCAACCGGAAAGTGGCCCTGGTGCTTGGCGGCATCAAGGGTATCGGCAAAGCCATCGGTCTGGACCTGCTGCGCCGTGGTACGCGGGTGGCGGCCACCTGGTTCGACTGGCCGGAAAGCCTGGCGGCCATGCAAGCCGATTTCGCCGATACGGGAACGGACCACATGATCGAACGAACCGATCTGCTGGACACCGATGCCATCGCTGGTCTGGTTGAACGGGTCATGGACCGGTTCGGCCGGCTCGACATCCTGATCAACAATATCGAAAGGGGCGGATGGCCGGTGGTTCACGGCCGGTATACCCGGCAGCAGTGGGATTTGGAGATGGCCACCACCCTGCGGGCCAAACAATGGGTCTTCGATGCGGCGTTGCCTCACCTCAAGGCCTCCGGGAACGGCGCAGTGATCAACCTCTCGTCGATTGCCGGCATCGTCGGTCGCAGCGGCCCGGCCAGCTATCTCTTCAACGAGGGATACGCATCAGCCAACCGCGGCATCTCCCTGCTGACGGAAACCTGGGCCCGTTTGGGCGCCCCCCATGTGCGCGTCAACGAGCTGATGCTGGGCGTCTTCGAAACCCGCCATGGACCGCAGACCCGCGGATGGGGGTTGCTGACCCGGTCGCAGCGACAGGCCATCGTGGATCACACGCCGCTGGCCCGAATTGGCCGGGTAGCGGATGTGGTTTTGGCCATCCGGTTCCTATTGGATGACGCGCCCTTCATGACTGGCAGCGTGATGCGGCTGGATGGCGGGTACCCGCTGGGCGGCGAGCCGATCGCACCCATGCCCAAGGGCGTCGTGTAAGCCGTACCCATTCAGTCTGATTTGAAAGCGATGGGGTGATAACCGGTATGCGGAATCGTCAGGCGTACTTGTTTTTTACGGCCTCCACGATTCTGCTGCGGCGCAATCGGTCGCGCGGATCATCGCCAGCCGCGGTCAGGATGTTCGTCAGATAGGCCCGCTGGTTGTCGATCGCCTTTTGATAGAGGTCTTCATCGATGTCCCATCGCGCCCTGAAGTGGTGGATCATCAATCGGTTCGCGGATGACAGCTGGGTTTCAAAACGATCCGCCATACGGATGTAAAAATCCTTGGATTGATGGATCAGGTCCAGCTCGTCTGCGAAGTCGTCGATACGGGCCTCGTCCAACTCGTAGAACAGAAAAAGCAGTTTTTCCAAATAGGTGCGATCGGCCATTTGGGCCAAAATGTCTGCGGTGGCCAGCATTTTCCCAATCTGTTCGGTAGCTTTGTCCGGAAACGGCACCGATGCCAGATCACAGTTGAGATCGGTGCAGTGAATCATCGCCATACTGGGATGGATTTCACTTTCCAGAAGACCGAAGTCCGCGAAGTGCTGCTGAAGAAAATCCATACTGCGCCGCACATGGCAGGCAGTATACTTGGCGCCCGTGCCTTCCTCATCGTCGCTGTTTTGCAGGTATCCCGAATCGTGCAGCAAGGCCGCCACCAGCCCCTGGTGAACTTGACGAGGGGAAAAATGAATCCCCGTCTCCCCCGCACCATGAAAGAGCCGGACCATGGCCAGAAAACAATCGGTGACGTGCTTCAGGTTGTGATAATCGGTGTTGCAGCCTTTGGTGTTTTCCCAGTCTCCCTGGTACAGCGCCACGGTTTGGTCGAATGCAGACCGGATGGCCAACGGATTCGTATCCGCGGAAAAGTGTGCAACCAAACTTATCGCCTCGTCCAATACCGCCTGCGGGGAGTCCATTTTAACCAGATTGGCCAACTGGATATCAGCCATGCCGGGATTGTCCCTCCTTATTCATTGATGGCGCACCGACGCCGGACCGCAAAGTGCCGACCGTTTCGCCAAAGCGTGAGGCCATAGCGTTTTTGTTTTTCATGGATCGACGGAAACTTCAAGCCCAATTTGCCGTCCGACCAAGATGGGATTGGCTGGCGCGATGCATCAACCCCAGGCTATTGCGGTTCAAAAGGATTGTTGATACATGTGTGGCCGTGGCCAATTTGACCACAACCTGGCTTGCGTCGCGTCATTCATCAATCGTTTGTGAAATGGGAGGGTCCGTCTGTTTTTTACCGGGAAATGACAGCAATGGGCTCCCTCAACAGGTAAAGGATCAGACCCGATGAGAGTGGTTACCAGACCCGATTTCGATGGGGTGGTATGTGCGGTCTTGCTCATGGATGCGCTGCAGATCGGCCCACCGGTGATATGGGTCCAGCCCAGCGACATGCAGCACCGGCGGGTGGAGATTCAAAACGGCGATGTCATCGCCAACCTGCCCTTTCACGAAAACTGCAGCCTGTGGTTCGATCACCACTATTCCAATCAACCCAAGACCCCCGTGAAGGGGAAATTTGCCATTGCACCGTCGGCGGCCGGAATTGTTTATGAATACTACCGGGAAAGACTGGAACGGGACTACGGCGAACTGGTTCACCAAACCGACCGCATCGATTCGGCCGATTTGACGTTGGACGAGATTCTTCACCCGGAGAAATATCCTTATGTGCTGCTGTCGATGACCATCACCAACCACGACCCGTTAGAAAGACGCTACTGGGATCACCTGGTGAATCTGCTTCGAAGCCGTTCCATGGCACGGGTAATCGATGATCCGGAGGTAAAGCAACGATGCCAGCGGGTGGTGAAGACCAACATCGCCTACGAAAAAGCCCTCAAGGAAAAGACCACGCTGGCGGGCCACGTCTCCATCACCGATTTCCGGGAACTTGAGCAGGCGCCCGACGGCAACCGATTTCTGGTCTATTGCCTGTTTCCCGACTGTACGGTGAATGTCAAAATCGCCTACGATGAAGATCACCTGGCCAGCATCAAAGTGGGCCACAGCATTTTGAACCGGGGCTGTAAGGTCAATGTGGGCAAAATGCTCTCCGCCTTCGAGGGGGGTGGCCATCGTGGTGCCGGGGCTTGCCGCTTCGCCCGGGAGAAGGCGCCGGACTACCTAAAACGGATTGTCCACATCCTGCAAAAAAACCGCCCCGTCTGAAGCACGCCGGCCACCCCGTTTTGCCGCCGCTGGCAGGCGCGTCGGATAAGGTTTGCCAATCCGCTAACCCGAACATTGCATGAAATATTTCCAACAACTGGCCAAAATGAAACAAAGTTCCATTGTTAAACGTGGATATCGCTTAGTCAACCAGGGTACGCGTGATTGCGCCCAACAGCTGTAAAACCGGATAAACCATTTCACCCTGCAGGCCAAACGGAGACCTTCATGGCCTGTGTTATTCTAATCTCGCGGTAGATGCACTACCGCTTCACCTCGAAGTGCCTTGGCCATGAAGGTCTCCGTTTGGTGCAATATTCGGGCTAAATACGATCATCGGCAAACATGACTTTGATCCGCTCCCGGCTCTCCACCAGCATCTGGCGGTTTCTATCGAAAACTTCGAGTGTGACGGTGTCATCATACCCGGCGCCCTTCAGCCGCCGCACCACATCCGCAAATCTGACGGTCCCTTGTCCCACGGCCAAATGGTCATCCAGTTTGCCCTGATTGTCACTGAAATGCAGGTGACCGATACGTTGGCCAAATCGGTTGACCAGTTCTTTCAGGCGCCTTCCCCGTCGATCGCCAATGTTGGCGTGGCCGGTATCCAAGGTCAGCTTCATGGATGGGAAAATCGAAAAAATCTCATCGAAATCATCCGGCTCCACGCCCAATCGATTGCGCGGGAACATGTTTTCCAGGCAGATGGTCACGTCCAGCCGGCGGGCGGCATCCACGATTTCCGATAGAAAGTGAAACGCGTATCCTTTGACCGTATCCAGGACAAAAGCGCCCATACCGCCGGCCATGCTGGGGTGCAGGACGACCTTCTTGGCCCCCAGGTCGGCCGCCACGCAAAGCGATCGGCGCATCTCCGTTAGCGATGCCTGTCGCAGACTTGGCGTGAGATCGGCCGTAGACAGAAACGTGGGCAGGTGGCAGATAAGGCCCAGGCCGTTGGCCCGCAACGCCCGGGTGATGGCCGTCCGGCAGGATGAGAGCGTGCTGTGGTGGGCCATGGGCGGATCCATGGCCAGTTCCAGAAAGTCGAAGCCCAGCCGGGCAAAGGTTTCGATTTCGTCCAATACCGGTGCAACCGGAAAATTCATCGCACCAAAATGCATGTCAGAGCCCCCGGCTTAAGGGAAACGTATAGGTCGGTTTTTTCGGGCTGATGTGAATCAATAAAATCCCGGCGGCAATGAAGACCATGGCCACGATGAGATTGGGGGTGATGGGTTCGTTCAACACCAGCCCGCTGCACACCACCCCGGCAATGGGCATGATAAAAACAAAAGAATGCAGGGTGGACGCTCCGTAGCGTTGAAGCATGGTGCTCCAGGCCACGAAACCGAAAGCGGCGCTGACCAGGCTCTGATAGACGTAGGCACCGAATACGGTTAAATTCATATCATAGATCATCCGGCCATCCCACAAAAACCCGGTTGACAGGAAAACCGGAACCGAGAAGATCATCGGGTAGAGCACCAGGTGAAACGGTGAATAGTCATTGATGATGCGCTTGGTGTAGACCACATTGCAGGACCAGATCACCACCGCCACCAGGATGATCGGATCTCCTGGGTGAAGCGATCCGGAAAATCCCTGCCTGCCGGAGAACATGACGGCCACACCGGCAAACCCCAGAACCATTCCCGCCAACTTCTTCCAGGTGATCCGTTCTCCGGCGATGAAACGGTGCGAAAGAAACAACACGAAAAAAGGCAGCAGATTGGAGATCAACACCCCTCTGGAGGCAAACGTTCGCTCGAGCCCCAGGTAAAACAGGCAAAGCTGAATCGTGAACGCCGTCGACACGATCATCAGCTGAAACGCCTGGCCCGGCTTGATGCGAAAACTGCGGCCGGTGAGGTGGGCCCAGCAGGCGATGGCAATCGCCGCCAAACCGAAACGAAGACCCGCGCTGGTCATTGGTCCCATTCCGGTCAGGGTCAGTTTGATGGCCACGGCGTTGCCGCCAAAAATCACGGTGAGGAGTACAATGAAGACGCCGGAAAGCAGCGTCATGTTCGCATTGTCTGAAGCCATTTTGACTCACGCTTGGCCCGCAGGGTAAAAGGGTTTGACCTGGTTTTACAGCTGAATGGCGCAACCACGCGTACCCTGGTTGACCAAACCAGATCCACATTTAACCATGGAACTTGCTTTCATTTTGGCCAATGGTTGAAAATATTTCATGCAATGTCCGGGATAGGGTATTGGGACGTTTCCAGCATGAACCGCAGAAAATCGGCCACGTTCTTGGCCGCATAATGGGTGCCGGTCCGGTCGGCAAAATCCGGATCACCGCCAAACACCGGCCCCCCGGCGACGATTCGGGTCTTGCGGGGCAGATGGTTAGCAATGCGTCTCAGATCGTCTTCCGTATCGAATTGAAGAATGGTCAGCCCTAAAAAATCGGGTTGGTGACGACGGCAGGCCTCGATAACCGCCTCGGTCCTTTGCATCAGGCCCAGAGAGACCAAACGGATGCCGATGGCCACGGCATATTGCTCAATAACGGCCAAACCCTGTCCCAAACCGTCGTCCAGGGTAGCGGTCACCATGGACGGTGGCTGAACCCAAATGCCGCTGACCTTGAGACGCTTTCGCAGGTGCGCCAACTTGCCAGCCGCTTCGTCGAGAACCTGCCGCGAAGGCAGCCCGCTTGCCATCCATTGCCTGGCAAGGCGACCCACCGCCACCCGGAAAACTAAGTTTGCATCTTCCATCGCCATGTCCCCCCCGCAATCAGCACCGACAACCACAAAAAGCCGCGTGTCCGCGATGCCGTCGGGCACGGGTCGGACAGTTGCTTTCCCATCCGCGGATCAGGGAACATCGCCATATCATCACCAAAGCGCGTGAGTCAAACCCAGTGTCATGGCGATGAATCTCAACCCTTACCTTTTTTTCCCACGATCAATCCAGCCGGTCCTCTTTTTTCACAATGTCGGCGGTTGGATATCTGCACCAACCCGACACAAAAATGAAAAATGGTTATGATGCCTGATGGTTATAAAAAATATGGCGATTGTGGCAAAAAATTTGCTGGGAAGCTGTTCGATTGATCGCTGATCACGACCCATTGGCCCGAAGCGCCATCGATTTGGAGACACGACATGACCGATATCATTCTTGCCGGACTGAGTGCGGGACTCATCGCCTTTCTAACCCTTTTTATCATCTCTTTTTTTACCCTGGGTCTGATCACCGGTGTTGTTCATTTGGTTACCGCCGTGTACCGAAGCTTGGTTTATGGCAAAGATTCGGCATACGAGGAACAGACCGTTTAGCCAGTGTGTCCCATGACAAAGATCATGCGGCCGGGCCAGCGGCCCATTTTTAGGCAGGTTTCCCTTCCGTCTGTGGTATGCGCAGGTCCCGATTTCAACTCTACTCATGTAGGTCCAAAGCAAACGTTTAATCTGAATTGGATTGCCTGTTGGCTGCCGCAAGGTGGCCTCACCGTTGTCGTATTTCAACACCTCAATCAGTGACATTCTCCAACTTCCGGATCGACAGGCAAACCGATCCTTCCCAGAGGGTCTCAATTCGATGTCGAGGCGGGCGGCGATTCCGTCCGCAGGCGCCCTGAAAGAAGTGCCCTTGGGGTGCATGCTGAAATATGTCGAGGGCTTCAAACGCGGAACCAACGCTATGACGGGCCCAAAAAATAATGGGTGAGATGGCTGCTAAAAGGAAATGTCCTCCGCCCCAGCATAATCATCGATCGTCTCGTAAAGCTGCCGGACCACCGCACCCTTGTTGCCCGATCGAAAAAGGGCGATCAAATCGTGCAGGGCATCGTATCCCTGGTCATAGGTGTTCATGTGAAAATCCTGGGCCAACTGAGAAAACCGTTCAATGTCCATCTCTTTGAGGCAAGCATTGGTGTAAAGATGGATCAGTTCGCCCAGTATGCTGTCGAATTCGCTGAAATAGGACAGATCGTCAAGCAGATCGACGTCGGTGGGGTTGGTGGCCAGCCCGTTTAAAAGGATCGCTTTCAGATTGGGATTGGCCTGTTTAAAGTATCTGCGGATCAGTGGAAGATTCGCGTTTTCGGAATAGCGTTCCCTAAGATAGGCATTCAGGATCTTTCGGGTAACGGGCCCGCCGTTGTCGAGAAATTGAACCAAGCGCAGCTGGGTTTCTGTTTCCGGTACCGCAGCGCGTTCTTCCTTGGCCTCTTCCTCGTAGAGCAAATCGGTGTCCGCATCCTGCCAGACAAAACCGACCTCCTCCAGCCGCTCCCGGAAGTCCCGGGGGTGGTTCTTGATAATTTGGCTCACCCGGTCGATCAGCGCCTCGGCGTCGTCCGCTTCAAAGCAAAAACCGTCACAGGCCGCATCGATCTCCGGGTCGCCATCCGGTTCGGCCGATCCGGTGATACAGCTAAAGCAGCCATACCCGGCGACGGCGGACCCCGCGACCCAAAGCGGATTGCCACAGGCACATCGAACACCCTGGCGCCAGGCGGCCAGGGCGTCTTCGACGGATGCACGAACCTCATCGGCGTCAGCGTCTTTGTGGTGGCGCAGGTATTGTTTAACGAATTGATTCAGGCGAACAGCCACAAAACGGGGCATCGACACGCCTTTCAATGGTTTTTTGATGCGTCGCATGGGCCAGATCCCATTTCAGGGGGTCGGATCCAGCCGTTTGGCGGGTCAGCATGCTTTTGGCACAATCTATTTTTATCGTCAAGTGTTGGACGCGGTTGGCTGGACAACCAGGGTTCTATGGGGCTGCAGAAAAGCCGAAAATACCATTTTATATCGAAGGGTTCCATGGGTTTGACATCATCGGGGGGGTGTTTATATTGGTTTCGCAAAATGCAAATTGAAGATAACCATCGCCCGGTATTCATGTAAGGAGGAGATGATGCGGTTCGACCGATTTACCATCAAATCGCAGGAGCTGATTCAGAACGCCCAGAACCTGGCATCCACCCACGGCAATCAGCAGATCGAGCCGTTACACCTGTTGGCAGCGATGCTCGACGAGCAAGAGGGCGTCGCCCGATCCGTGTTCAAACGGCTGGGGGCCGCCGGGGACGGCATTGCCAGTGCGGCTGCCAACGCCATCGACCAACTGCCCAAGGTCAGCGGTGGGGGGGATGTCTATTTGTCATCCACGGCCAAGGCCGTTCTCGAAGCGGCATTCGGCGATGCCGAAAAGATGAAGGACGAATACACCAGCATCGAGCACATCCTGCTGGCCATGTGCGACAAAAAGGCGGGAGAGGCGTCACGCATCCTGTCCGCGTCCGGAGTAACCCGGGATGCCATCTTGAAAGTGCTCATGGAAATTCGGGGTAACCAGCGGATCACCGATCCCAATCCCGAAGAAAAATACGAGGCGCTCAAAAAGTTCAGCCGGGATTTGACGGATATGGCCCGCAGCGGCAAGCTGGACCCGGTCATCGGCCGGGATGAAGAAATCCGCCGCATCGTTCAGGTGCTCTCACGCCGGACCAAGAACAACCCGGTGCTTATCGGCGAGCCCGGTGTGGGCAAAACCGCTATCGTCGAAGGCCTGGCCCAGCGCATTTCGGCCGGCGATGTCTCCGAAAGCCTGCAAAACCGGCAGTTGGTGTCCCTGGACATGGGCGCCCTGATCGCCGGTGCCAAATACCGAGGCGAATTTGAAGACCGTCTCAAGGCGGTGCTCAAGGAGGTGGAAAAAGCCGATGGCCAGGTGATCCTGTTCATCGATGAGCTGCACACCTTGGTCGGTGCCGGGGCCAGCGAGGGGTCCATGGACGCTTCCAACATGCTCAAGCCCGCTCTGGCCAGGGGAACGCTTCGCTGTGTAGGCGCCACCACCTTGAACGAGTACCGCAAGTATATCGAAAAGGATGCCGCCTTGGAGCGGCGGTTCCAACCGGTGCTGGTGCGCGAACCGAGCGTGGAAGACACCATTTCCATCCTGCGCGGGTTGAAGGAGAAATACGAGGTTCACCACGGTGTGCGCATCAAGGATTCGGCCATTGTGGCTGCCGCAGCCCTGTCCCATCGCTATATCGCCGATCGGTTTCTGCCTGACAAGGCCATCGACCTCATCGACGAGAGTGCCTCCAAGTTGCGCATTGAGATCGATTCCATGCCCGTGGAGATCGATGAAATCCAGCGCAAGATCCTCCAGGCGGAAATCGAGCGGGAAGCCCTGAAAAAGGAGACGGACCCGGCCTCCCGGGAGCGACTGGCCAAGCTGGAAGATACTTTGGAATCCATGCATTCTCAGATCGCCAACATGAAAAACCACTGGCAGGATGAAAAGCGCCTGATCCAGAACATCCGCGAGATCAAGGAGGCCCAGGAGCAGCTGGGCATCGATGAGCAACGAGCGGAACGGGAGGGCAACCTGGCCCGTGTCGCCGAACTGCGCTATGGCAGGAGCAGTGAATTGAAGCGCCAGCTGGAGCAGGCCAACCAAGACTTGGCATCGCTCCAGTCAGACAAAAAAATGCTCAAAGAAGAGGTGGATGACGAGGATATTGCCGAGGTCATTTCCCGCTGGACCGGCATACCGGTGAGCCGCATGCTGGAAGGCGAAAGGCAGAAGCTGGTGCACATGGAACAACGCCTGGGCAAACGGGTCATCGGCCAGGAACAGGCGATCGAAGCGGTCTCCAATGCGGTTCGCCGCGCGCGCTCGGGCCTTCAGGACCCCAACCGGCCCATCGGTTCCTTCATCTTCATGGGGCCCACCGGTGTCGGCAAAACCGAACTGGCCAAAGCCCTGGCCGAATTCATCTTCGATTCCGAGCAGGCCATGGTGCGCATCGACATGTCTGAGTTCATGGAGAAGCATTCGGTGTCCCGGCTCATCGGCGCTCCTCCAGGCTATGTGGGCTATGACGAAGGTGGCTATCTCACCGAGGCGGTGCGGCGGCGGCCCTATGCCGTGGTCCTGTTTGACGAGATCGAAAAGGCCCACCCGGAGGTGTTCAATGTGCTCCTGCAAATTCTGGACGACGGCCGCATGACCGACGGCCATGGAAAGACCGTGGATTTTAAAAACACCATCATTATCATGACCTCCAACGTGGGCAGCCAGGTGATCCAGGATTTGGGCGGACGCGATCGGGTCGAGATGGAACGCCGGGTGACTGAGGCCCTGCGGGCCGGTTTCAAACCCGAATTTCTTAACCGCATCGATGAAACCATTATATTTTTGAACCTGGCCCCGGATCAGATCGGCAAGATCGTCGAGATCCAGGTCGCCCGCCTGGCGGATCGACTGGCCGAACAGAACATCGAGCTGATCCTATCCACTTCGGCCCGCGATCTCATCGCCCGTCAAGGCTACGATCCCGTTTACGGCGCACGTCCCTTGAAGCGTGTGATCCAGCGACAGATCGAAAACCCGTTGGCCATGCAAATTTTAGAGGGAAAAATGCGCGAAGGTGCCCGGCTCAGTGCCGAAGCAGAAGGGGACCGCATCGTTTTCCGTCAGGTTTGATTGGATGGTTCGGCCCCATGCTTGCCGCGTGGGAATGAGGCGGGCTTCCGGTGCGTCGCCGTGACGAAGGATGACGCCTGACGCCGATACCGGACCTTTTACGAAGCCGCCATGATGCGGTGGGTGACATGCGCCTCAACCCACCCGGCGAGAAACAGTCCGGCGATCACCAAAAGAACAATCTTCATAACCGGCATGCTGTTTCGGTGCATCGCCATTAGCTCGAAGACCTTGCGGGTCATTTTGCAGCGGGTCTGTTCCTTTACCAGCAGATGTGCCGAATAGGTGACGGCCCCCGCCAGCGAAAGGGTGGGTATCTCAATCAGACCGTGCGGCACCAGAGCGATGAAGGATGACAAGAATGACCCGAAGACAAAGGCGGCCGTTGAAACGGAAAGGCCACTTTCGATTCCGAGCAAAATAATGCCCAGCATGGGAACCATCAGCCAGACATATAACCGG
>JAAUYD010082043.1_pt1 | contig 11467 bp, 10 predicted proteins | sample 7278101 | NCBI WGS metagenome assembly JAAUYD01 (sample SAMN14350128, study PRJNA611818) | marine sediment metagenome | isolation source: surface marine sediment (0.6m) | place: French Polynesia: Moorea | collected 2018-08 | reverse complement strand
AGAATTTAGAATTTAGAATTTAGAATTTAGAATTACGTGGGAGCAACGGGGATTTTACGCCGACGCAAAACGCGCTGCTTATAGAAGCAGGGGAATTTAACCCCCAAAGTTGGTTAAATTTTACTACTCATACATTATTTATGTGGAAAAACCAAAATATCAAAAATATACAGATGTTCACATTTTATACTTCCATCTAAAGTAAAGCTATCGTGTTTACTTTTTTCTTAAACCTGGGTGGTTTACCAATATGAAGAAAACATCTTTTCCAAGTATCAGCCAATGCTCTTAATGCCCATTGTGGAGCGCATTTATAAACCTGATAATACCAGTCATATTTTGATTTGACTAAAGCAACTAACCATTTGTGTAAGTAGAGTAAAGTTAGGGTGGACAGAGAGAGCAAAATTACCTAACCCTATCCCCTGCCTTTACACATATTTTAGCACTTCCCGTGTTTTAGAAAGAATATGAATGATTAGTTTTAGCCCCAGATTCATAGCCGATATTTCCCTTGTGGGAATCGCGGGCTAAACAACCATCTTCCATATCTACAATGCGATCAGCAATATCTAAAATTCTATTGTCGTGAGTCACCAATAGAATTGAGGTTCCTTGCTCTTTAGCCAGTCGCTGCATCAGTTCCACTACATCCCGTCCAGATTGTTTATCCAATGCTGCTGTGGGTTCGTCTGCTAGCACTAGTGATGGATGATTGACAAGAGCGCGAGCGATCGCTATTCTTTGTTTTTGTCCCCCAGAAAGATTATCGGGGTAATAATCAACATATTCTCCCAAGCCCACAGCTGCAAGCATGGCTTTTGATTTAGTAATAGCATCGATCTGAGAAATATTATCTTCTAATTCCACAGCCATTTGTACATTTTGTCTAGCACTTAAAAAACCCAGCAGATTGTGAGCTTGGAAGATAAAACCAATATTCCGCCGAACTTGTACTAGTTCTGTTTGGCTAGCTCCAAAAAATTCCCTTCCTGAGAATTTCAAACTTCCTTGCTGTACAGAGCGCAAGCCACCAATCAAGCTCAATAAAGTTGTTTTACCCGAACCTGATGGTCCTGTCATAATGACAATTTCTCCAGAATTAATTTCCAGATTAATGTCAAATAAAATTTGTCTTTTGAGAGAACCCTTACCATAGTAATGGTTGAGATTCTTAACTGAAACTACAGGTTCTTGTGTCATCAAAATATTATATTTCATAGATGATTGCCTACAATTAATGATATCTCTATTCTTCATTTTTATTTATAAAAATATATTCTATTGTCTAATATATGGAGGGTATTATAAATAACAAAATTCATAATTATAATTGTCATTGCTGACTTTAACCAACTTTGGGGGGTTGAATTCCCCTGTTTCTATAAGCAGTGCGTTTTGTGTCGGCGTAAAATCCCCATTGCAAAACGTAATTCACTCATTCTAAATTCGCTCATTCTAAATTATTTTAAAATATATCTGCTGGGTCAGCATAACGTAATTTACGGACGGCAATGGAGCCAGACACAAAACACATAATAATCGTCAATATTAATACCATCAAAGCACGGCTCAAACTCATAAATACAGGTAGAAGTGTTGCAGTTTTTGCACTTTCATACAAAAATAAGCTAAAGATAACTCCCGGTATATATCCTAATAAAGCTAAAATTAGAGCTTCTTGTAAAATAACGATCAATAAATATTTTTGTGTATAGCCTATGGCTTTGAGAGTAGCATACTCAACTAAATGATCTGCTACTTCTGTATACAGAATTTGGTATACAATCACCGTACCGACAATAAAGCCCATGATTGTACCCAGGGTAAAAATAAAACCAATAGCTGTACTACTTGCCCAAAAATTTCTCTCAAAATCAATATATTCTTGCTTAGTTAAAACTTTGACATCTTTGAATTTGGATAAATATTGTTTTAATTGTCGGGCAACTAATTTAGAATCTGCACCTGGTTTTAATTTAATCAAACCAATATCAATTAAACCTCGTTGGCGATTATTGAAAATTCGCAAAAAATTAACATCACTAGTAATTAAATTACCATCTGCACCAAAGGATGCACCAAGTTTAAATAATCCTCCGACTTTAATCAATCTTCTTCTCACCTCAGCCTTCACCAAATTACCTTGTTCAAATTTAGCTGCAATGGGACCATATTCTTGACGAGAAGAGCGGTCATATAAAACTACATTTGGTAAGTTAGTTTTCTTTAAATTTTCTTGAATGCCTGGTAAATTGAAAATTGGCTTTTGAGGATTAATGCCAATCACTAATAAATTACGAGGAATGCCATTAATAGGATTCTTCCAATTCGTATAATCTAAATATATAGGATATACAGCCTCAACTGTTTTTAAATCTCTCGCTTTATACAACCTGCGTTGAGAAAATCGTTGCATTGATAGTAAAGCACTAGATTTAGAATGAATTAAAACAATTTCACCATTTAAACTATTATGAAAACGGACATTACTATAATACAGGGAATCTCGAAAACCCAATTGCATAAACATTAAAATATCAGCAAAAGCAATACCTGCAAGAGCTACTGCGAGACGAGTTTTTTCACGTTTTATTTGTAGCCATGCCAAAGGTATTTTTTTGCCAAACATTTACCAAATTTCCTGATTATGAATGAGTAATTATCAAAGCCGAAAAATTAGATGAAAATTTGTACTAAAACTTTCGCATCAGTTAAGCCTGCAACGCGATCGCTATCTTGGGGAGGTAAAGAAATCTTCACTTCCACAACTCTGGCATCCACATCCGCCGCAGGATCATTATTGAAGACATTTTTTTTGCCAATTTTGCGGCCAATTTCAGTCACAGTTCCTTGTAATTCTCCGCTAAATGCATTATTCTCACTGGTAATTGTGGCTGGTTGACCCAAACGCACCTTACTAATACCGTCTTCAGGAACCTCCGCAACCACAATCATTTGATCTGTGCGTCCAATTTCGGCAATACCATTAGGTCCCATGGTTTCCCCGGCTTTGGTATGAATTTTGAGGATTTCCCCAGCAATGGGTGCGGTAACATAGCTTAAACGTAGTTCTGCTTCCGCTTTCTTAGTATTCGCCACCGCATTATTCAATTGAGCTTGTGCCATTTGGAAAGTACTGGGACGGGTATCTCTAATTCTGTTAAATCTGGCTTGTTGTTCCTGGATTTGTCTTTGTACAGTCTTTATGGTTTGATTGCGGCTTGCTTGAGCTTCCTTAATCTGTTGTCTTAAAGTGCCAATCACTTTAGTGCGGTTTGCTTGAGCTTCCTTAATTTGCTGCCTTAAAGTAGCAATAGTCTGGTTACGGGTAGCTTGACTTTCTCTTAATTGTTGAGTAGCTTGTTCCGCCTGTAATACTCTGCGATCGCGTTCTTGTTGAGAAACAGCTCCTTCTTGATACAATTTCTCATACCGGCGTAAGTCAATGCGAGCATTACGTTGTTCTGCTCGTATTTTTGCCATAGTGGCTCTAAAAGCATTTTTGTGTCCTTGCAATTCTGCTTCTAAACGTCTTACCAATGCTTGTTGGGCAACTTTTTCTGCACTTAACTGAGACATCAAACGAGCAATTCCCGCCTGTTGAGCCTGCATTTCCCCAGCTAATTGAGCGTTTAAACGAGCAATTACAGCCCTTTGAGCTTGTAAATCCCTTGGTGAGATAGCTCTCACATTTGCTAAATTGGCACGTGCTTCTTGGACTTTAGCTTTTGCCTCTTCCACTACAGCTTGGTTACTGCCATGATTATCGAGAATGGCAATGACTTCACCTTGCCGTACCCTTTGTCCCTCTTTGACTAAAATTTGATCTACCCGAGATGAAGCTTGCAATCCACTAGTGGGAGCCGATAACTTAATCACTGCACCCCTTGGCTCCAAACGTCCTATGGCATTAACACTATTAGTAACTGGTTTATTAGCAGCAGGTTGATTCAACTGCTTGAGCTGCTCCATCCTCGCTAAAGTTAATGCTCCAAATGCGATCGCTACTGGTATTACTATGGCAAGACCCCATAAAACCTTTCGTTTCTCTGGTTTCTCTGGTGACTGCTCTGTTAACTGTGGCTGTTCGCTCACCCTTGACATATGATTTTGCCCGTTTATTTATAATTTTTTGCCAGGTAAAAAACCTTTTGCGGCGCAGTTACATTTAGTCAAAAACCCTTGTTTGCCCTCAGCCAGAACCTGATAAACTAACCACAAAAAATATCATTCAGGTGTATAAACTAGTCATCCATAACCATGAATCACGACTAGACACTGTAGATGAAAAATAATACAAAAAAATTAATTTTTTAGTAGCATAACTGACAACAGCTTGAGGTTCTGGTAAACAGTGCTGTATATTGATTCTGTTAACAGCCTGCTACAAGTAAAATGTGGTCAGAATTAGCATAAATTTTCCACCCGCAGATCTAACTAAAACTATTGTGTTAAACCCCATCCATCTTGAAATTTGGAGTTTTCATGTAGGTTGGGTTGAAGAATGGTCAGCCGTCCATCGCAGTGGTTTTCCAACCTACAACAATTACTAATCTCAAGGTGGTTTTGGTTTAGAAGTATAGTTAATCTTCTGGTAAATTCAATGATTCTCAATGGTATGAAATACACCTGGCTGTTTGAAGTGATGCCATAGAGTCTTTGGGAGAGTAGAAACGATCACCGGGTCGTTTCTTAACAGAGAACAGGCAACAGTGATGGTTTTCGCCTAGATAAATATGTTCTAATCCTTATGGCTACCGCTATATTTGTTGTAGAATATCAATCCCAGAAAATAAAGAATGAAAGCCTTAGTAAATTTCTTGATAACAGAGATTTATGCTAGTAATCAATCTCTGAACCAATATGTCAGTTGAAATTGACTTTCATGAGTAACTTAAGTAAAATCTGAACCTATTGAATATTTGACTCAAATTACTAATTTTGCAATATATTTTGCAATATATCTATAAAACACAAATTATTTGTGAAATTTTTGTCATATTTCTGATCTTTATTTGACTCCATTGAACTCTAGTTAGATAAATTCTACATTTATAAATTGACAGAAAACGTAACAGAGCCTACAGATAGGCTAATAGAATCACCCAATACTAATATTTGTTGACAGTTATGGAGTAGGAGATTTTAGATATATATAAACCACAGTATTTTTTAACTTTATAATCAGCAAATATGAAAATTTTAATAATTTAAGATTCATACCAAATTGCATTTTATCGTCACAGTTCGAGTCAATGAAATTGCTGACTGAAAAAGAAAAGGATACAAGCCCCCGGATTTATCCGTGGAGAGTCAAAAATATTTTCCTTATTTCATTAGCCCTTCGATTCATCGATGGGGTAATAATTTTGTTAGGGTAGCTCCTCTGCAAGAGGCATTTTGAATTCCCCCAAAGGGGGTTGACTGACTTCGTCACCGAGATACTTCTTTGGGTAAATCAAATAGAACAGTATTCATATAATGTTCTGCCCAATCTGTACCAAAAGCCTTTTCTAGTACGCGACGAGTTTTATCATTTTTTTGTTGTTTAGTGCAGTAGTTGCGCTGTCCTGCAAGAATTTGTTGCATTTGTTCTGGTGACACAGGTTGAGAAGCGATCGCTAAACTACAATGAATTTCTAAAAATTCCTGCACTCGTTGCAGAAAGAAGTTTTCTTCCTCTGGAGTACTGGGACGGACAAAAGTACAATACTCCGAAAAAATATCTCCCCATTCGGGTAATGCGCGGGGTTGGGAGAATTTGAGGGTTTGGAGAGCAGATAGGGAATTGATATAAGATGAGGGTAAATACCCAGTATTAACTGGAGAAAGGTCAACAATCGCCGCACTAATTTGACCCCTACCGCCAACTAAATCGCAGCCAAACATTGGTAAGTCATATTCCGGACGGGGAAACATGACGCAATGCAAAATATCCAGTACTGGTCCTACCTTCGCCAATTCCAAGTGAATTTTGCGAAACTGGGGTGTTTGATAGCAGTGATTTTCAATGGTTAGCTTCTCTCCTTCTAACTTCCCTTCAACGTATCCCAATTCTGCGGGCAAATCATATGGTGATAAGTCGAGATACTTATGCCAAACTGCTTCAATACAATCAGCCAGTTGACGAATTAGAGGATTTTGTTGTTCGCGCAGGGAGAGGGTAGAAGTAGTTGACATAATCTCAATCAAATGGAAAAACTTCTCTAGTTGTCAGTCTACAGTCCCCAGGGTGTCACAAGATGAGGCTTGCAACATATTGAAACTACCAGGGAGTGTGGGAGGAGTGTGGGAGATGGGGAGATGGGGAGATGGGGAGATGGGGAAGATGGGGAGATGGGGGAGATGGGGAGATGGGGAAGATGGGGAAGATGGGGAGATGGGGGAGTGTGGGGAGTAATAAGTAATAAATAAAAATTTCACTCCTTCACTCCTTCACTCCTTCACTCCTTCCCTCCTTCACTCCGGGCGGGGAAACCCCGCCCCTACTCCGAACTCCTTCAGGCTGCTGTGAGGGGTTCTGGGATTTTTTTACCCAATGTCATTGGATCTACAGATTCGAGTTCGCCTTGTTTGATTGTCCAACATTGGTCTGCGATCGGTAGCATATCTCCTGCATCATGGGTAACAACTAACAGGGTCCAATCTTTTTTCAGTTTTGCTAATAAACTCACTAATTGCTGACGAATTGACCAATCTAAACCCGCTGTTGGCTCATCTAACAGTAATACATGGGGTTGACGAATTAACTGTACTGCTAAAGCTAAACGTCGTTGCTGACCCCCACTTAAAGCATGGGGCGGCGTACTCAAAGACAAATGCTCTAAACCTACTTCACTTAAAGCTTGTTTCACCCGCTCTGTCCCTAACTCCGGATGTCCTAAACGCAATTCCTCTAAAATGGTATTGCCACAAAAATGCCGTTCAGGAAACTGAAATACCAATCCAGCCAACTGTTGTAGTTGTTCTGGTACTAACTGTTGCTCTCGCCAGAAGATAGCACCTGATGTTGGTTGTGCTAGTCCAGATAAAATTTCTAATAAAGTACTTTTACCAGAACCACTCGGTCCAATAATCAGACCTAATTGCTGGCTTGGCAATTCCAGATTAATGGATTTGAGAATCGGTGTGGGACAAGCTGTAGGGTGATAAATTAAGTCTCTAAGATAAAGCATTCGTTAATATTACCTAAGATAAAAGTCAGCAACTTACTAATTAAGTAAACACAAGGGCGATCGCAAAAATCCGAAAGTATTCTAGGTTCCTACCTAAGTTAACATCGCCCAGCTCAAATTCAATTTTCCTGGTAACTACCACTACTATTAATTGTTCGCCAAGCAAGATGCTTTTTTTATTGTGACAAAATTACCTGTGAAATAATAGATACCAATCGGGTGGAACTTGGAAAAATTAACTATAGTCAAGTTTTTTATTATCATTCAATAATGATAATTTTGATCAGGAATTACCCACCGAGGGTGGTAAGTACAGTCCTTGCCACCCTCCGTAGACGGGCAGTGGCGAACCACTGCCATGCCCCTTAGCCCTTTCAGGGCGGCTTTTCCCCAGCTAGGGCTTCTTGGAGAGTAGCAATCCCAAACACTTGACTTCAAGTTCCTTCGGGACAGGCTACGCCAACGTAACCAGTGGGTAAGTCCGATTGATTTTTCTATGTTTTTTCGCATTATAAGTAGTATAAAAATCATCATCCACAGTATATTTTCTGAGACCAATAATGATGAAAAAGTTTTCATTACTGCAACCCCTAGTGTCTGTGAAATTAGCGAGCATAGTTAACATCGCTTGTTTGGTAGCAATTTGGCTCAGTGTTGGGATTAACCCATCCCTGGCAGCTGACCCATTCCGTACCCAAAAGACACGTCAAATAGGTAATACAACGGAAGAAGCTTTTAAAGCCATATTCAAACAGGGTAACTATCCAGCTGCCCAACGTTACTTAGAACAAGCAATATCTGAGGATGCTGATGAGCCTCTAGCTTATGCGATGCAGGCTGCTTTGGCGTACACGAGTAAAGATTGGGCAACATTAGGCACTTACAGCCGCAAAACCTTGGAAACGGCACAGAACTTGATTGCCAAAGATCCCTTACGGGGGAATTTATATACAGCTGTTGGTCATTTTCTAGAGGGTGCATTAATACTAGTACGTGAAGGAACGATTAAGGGCGCACCCCAAGCATTAGGTAGATTACGACAAGTATACGATGGTTTAGACAAGGCAGAAGCAATTGCCAAGGACGATCCAGAGTTGAATTTAGTTAAAGGATATATGGATCTGATGCTGGCTGTGAATTTACCTTTTGCGAATCCAGAACAAGCCATTCAACGTTTAGAAAAAAATGCTGCTCCCCAATATTTAGTAGATAGGGGTATTGCTCTGGCTTATCGAGATATGAAAAAGTACGATCGCGCACTAGAGTATACTAACCGAGCATTGCAGAAAACTGCTGATAACCCAGAATTATATTATCTCAAAGCTCAAATCCTCCGGGAACAGGCAAATAAAAATAAAAACAAAAACTTGATGCAAGAAGCGATCGCTAATTTTGATAAAACTTTAGCCAAGAAATCCCAACTACCTGCTGGTGTGGTAAAGCAAATACAGCGAGAACGCCGTAGAGCTGGAGAAAATCTCAGTCAATGAAGGAGTTCGGAGTTCGGAGTAGGGGCGGGGTTTCCTCGCCCGGAGGGAAGGAGGGAAGGAGGGAAGGAGTGAAGGAGGGAAGGAGTGAAGGAGTGAAGGAGTGAAATTTTTATTTATTACTTATTACTTCCCCATCTCCCCACACTCCCCCATCTCCCCATCTCCCCATCTCCCCATCTCCCCATCTCCCCATCTCCCCATCTCCCCACACTCCCCCATCTCCCCACACTTCCCACACTTCCCACACTTCCCACACTCCCTTACAATAAACTTGTTCTCCGGTAAACCTTAAATATATAAAGGGAATGCAAATACATTTCCGTGAAGTTAACCCATTTGATTTGTGGATTTGGCTCAAGTTCAGCACTGTTCCTTCCCAACAGGAAAAACAATATGTAGAAGAACTATTCGACTCTTGGTTCTATTTGGGCAAATTAGGCGCGTTTAATGCCGAAAATCTCCAAGTACAGGAAACCGGCTTAGATATCAGCTACATGGATTACGATTCCCAAGGGTATGATAATAGCTTGCTAGCACTCATGCACAACATGGGTGATTTTGAATATCAGGGTAATTGGGGACGTTGTTGGTTGGATGTGGGAACATCTGATGCGATCGCTCTTGATATTTTAATCAATGCCCTACAACAACTATCTTCAGAATACGTCATCCTTGAAGAAGTTTACATTGGTGGCGAAAATCCAGATTGGCCTGTGGAAGACACTGATAACCACCGTTCGTTTATTTACGATAATTAGTTTCCTAACCCCTCTAGGGCGCAAGCATTGCGCCCCTACGAACCCCTAAACCCTATTTTCAAGACGGCAATAATGCATAAATCAGCTCGAATCCGCCTCATTGCTTTGGGATTAATTACAGATGGCGATCGCATTTTCCTTTCCCAAGGTTACGATCCGGTCAAAAAAACGGATTTTTATCGTGCTATGGGTGGCGGCGTGGAATTTGGCGAAACCAGCTTAGTAGCATTACAACGAGAGTTCCAAGAAGAAATTCAAGCTGAGTTAAACAATATTCAATATTTGGGGTGTTTGGAAAATATATTCACCTACAATGGTCAACCAGGTCACGAAATTATTCAACTTTATCAATGTGATTTTATCGATTCTAAGTTCTATCAGCTAGAAAAATTGGCGTTTAAAGAAGGGAAACGAGAAAAAATTGCATTATGGGTCGATATAAATCATGCAAAGTCCGGGAAATTGAGAATCGTACCAGAACAATTTCTTGATTACTTATGAAAGTCTCTCTCATTTAAATATCAAACTGTTGATAAACTGAATTACAAAAATATGAATTTGTGGCAAGATAATCTCGACTTGCTAAATTTTTTGCAGTATTGATTACCATATTACTTAATTTGTAAATAAATGTAACGAAATTAACATTTCATTTGATTATTCACACTCTAAAATCAACTATCATCTAAATTTGTAACTAGTAAAACCTATACAAAATGAGAGTTTATTCCTCCTGAATTGAGTTAACTCTCAACCGCCTGTTATTCATATAGGCAGCCTATTTTGGGGATTTTCCATTGTCAATAATCAAATTTTATTTCCACTAGTCTTTATATTTTTTTCCATTTTTGTATTCCACCGGACATTTTACCGGGATAGAGTGGGCTTTAATAAGAATTGTTGATGTCATGTATAGAGACATAGAGAGTCAATCAAATAATTTTGATTGAGTTCAGATTTTACTCTCAAACATAAAATCTAAATTTTGACATCAATATAAATTGCAAACACAAAAAAGCCAATCGGATATAGCCACAAGGGTAAATAAAAAATGGTCAACACACAATATCAAACAATTAATTTTTCTTCTGTTTTAAATCAAACACAACCAGATAACCTCGCGGATAAGCAACAACTATTAAAACTGCCCAAAATTGACATTTTATGCCCTCTGCGGCAATGGTTAGATTCCATTGAAATTCAGAATCGGAAATCAGCTAAAGCAATTGCTAAATTAATTCCCGCCCAGTGTCCTTTCGAGCGAAATATTGTTTTATTTGGTCGTAAAATTGCTCAAATTCCCCCATTGTGCAAACTCAACCCATTTTACGAGCAATTAGTCGGCTTGCGTTTTCGGGCGTTGTGTTATTTAGTAGATCGATGTGGAGAGGACATCCAATCCTACTGTTAAACTCTATTACCCGAAAAACTACATGGAAATCAAAATTGAGCGTCAACCCACTCCAGAGCGCCTCGAAGGTTTGGGAGTAAGTAAATGGGGTATTTGGCAAAAGGAAGTCTCGAAATTCCCTTGGACTTATGACACTCAAGAAACTTGCTATTTTCTGGAAGGAGATGTGACTGTTACCCCAGAAGGTGGACAGCCAGTGAAAATGGGTAAAGGTGATTTAGTTACTTTTCCTGCTGGAATGTCTTGTACCTGGGAAATTAGCAGTGATGTGAAAAAGCACTACACCTTTGATTAATCATTGGCATTACGTTTAAATATTAGACTTCTTGTGGAAAAGAATGTAGAGACGTAGCAATGCTACGTCACTGAACAAGGGTTTTGGCGTTCCGCATATTTAATTTCCAACAGAGGTCTATTCAGAATGGAGTTGGAGTAGAAATACGATCTCTGCAATGCCTTATGCTTTAACTCCATTCATCTAGAGCACTCCGCACCGAAAAGATTACCAGAAAGATTACCAGATAGTGCCGTACTCTTGCAGGTAACACACTCTACTGGACTGACACGCCTAAAAATGTAGGTTGGGTTGAGCGGTAGGGAAACCCAACAAAGCTTTACTGGTGTTGGGTT